>JAABUU010001600.1_pt1 | contig 36930 bp, 30 predicted proteins | sample 5559301 | NCBI WGS metagenome assembly JAABUU01 (sample SAMN10711884, study PRJNA513360) | rock metagenome | isolation source: Antarctica rocks | place: Antarctica: Victoria Land, Richard Nunatak white
AGAAATTGAAGTTAACGGAGCCCTTCTGAGCATTGTGGATGCAGTTGAAGAAGATGAGTTGTTTTGAAGGTACGCGATTTAACATGTTTTCGCGATTTACGCGAAGACTTAGTGCGGGGTACTGTACAACATCGCACAAGAACCTCACCCTTTCTTGTCCTCACCCTTTCTTGTCCAACTTGCCACTTACATTAGTGCGGGCACATTCCTCGCAACGGCTTCAATTCTTATGCTCTATCGCTAAGCCAGCCTTGGAAATTGCGGCCGACAAGCTTTCTGACCATTAGCGATGTTCCGATAAAGACTCAGGTCGGTCCCGGGTTCCTCGTTCTTCTCCTCTCACAATACCTCACTACTAGCAATCACTACTAGCAATGTAGGTACGGCAAAAGAAAAGCGATCGACCAATCCTTGCGTGTCAATTCAAGGTTAATGGTTCGATGCTACTGGGGTTAATCCAATCCCTATTGCAGAAAACCTGCCCAGGCCCGAATGGCATGAGTTGCCTCTCGTCACTATTTCATCAGAGCCGAAGGTATTCTACTATAGTGCAAAGATCAACGGATATGGCGAGTGCAGTTGGTCTGCTGTCCATCGCCTTCGTTTTTCTTGGTAATTCGAGTCTTTCGCCAGACGAGTGCTACCAGATATTGGCAATCGCATCACAAACTTCACGCAGAGCTCATTCGTTCTTTGGCTCTGCTGGGGTTGCTTCCACTTCTCTTATTCTAAAACTCGGAAGGCTCAGTCTTGCCGTTTCCAAAGTCATCCTCAATATACATATCGGACAGCATTAGACAGCGCGCAAATGATCTGTACTAGCGCCGAGCAGCCTAACCCAAGATGGTATTGAGTACGATGATGATGGTCCCAAGAGTGGGCTAGGTAATCATCAGCCCTTTCTCGCATCCGAGACAAAGATGCCGGGGACCAGTTAGCGAGATCCTCGCGGAAACCTGCATGGTGGAGGAGCAGCTGAATTCTGCACCACACCGATACTACCAGGATGGAACATTCGTTGACGAGCTTCTGTGGTTGGTTATTGATAAGGCGTGCTGCGTCCTTCCATCTTAACCGACAGATGTAACCACCAAAGATGACTGTGCAAGCGGCACGAACCCTATTGTATCCAAGGGCTGTGCTTGCTACCTTTGTGATAGCTTACAACACCCGATATGGCGGTGGTTCCGACACTACTTAGACTGAGAGAACCGATTTTAATAAAATTGCCCCTTTCAACTTTTCAAGGGAAGATTCCTCCTCGGAGTTTCCGGAGTACGTTAGATCACAGTACGACTCCTATCCTATGACCGTGAATCCTATGACCGTGAATCCAACGACTATTCATTGGCTTTCATTCTTCAGGCTCTCTGCCATCACGCCAGTCGTTGACAACAAGTTCTCCTCATGCGTGATTTCTCGTCCACTGTAAGGTATCTTCCCGTGAATAAAAGTCTTTCCTCACCGCTTATTTGTTGTCCATCGGATGCCGTTTTTCTTTCCTTTGATTTCAGGAACCTTAATGTCACATGATCTTTACCATATTGTCTCAGCTGCCAACTACCATTTATCATTGTCTTCAATGTGAAGTGTGACTATAACGAATTTGACTAAACCGGCTCCTAGTATTGAATTTGCTTCACAAGATGGCCGAAGATCATCATAAGAACGCAGTCATTACATGAGGTTTCATACAGCTGCGCTGCAAGCATTCAAGTCCTTACTTCGATTCTGCACACATGTCAGCATCAATGTATTTTCTCACGGCGAATGATGAGTAGAACGAACGGCTTTGATTTCTTCTGTGCAATGCATGTTATGTCTATTCATGATTACAGAATGTTTGATTTGATTGATTTGATTTGATTTGAATTCATACATTCTTGTGACATCGATTTAGGCTCGATTCATGAGAAACTCTATACTATTTATATCGAGTGAACAAAACCTGTTACGATCCTAGCTACGCACCTATGTTGGTAGCTATGTTGATGACTATGTTGATGGCTATGTTCCTGGCTATCGCCGGTCGCTCGTCACTAGGCTATCGAGTTGTTCCGAAGCCAACCCTATTCAGGGTTAGCTTATGTTCTCCTGAGCCATATAGATAGCCGGCCCTTCCCTCCTAGATACTTTCCTTCCTTAGCATTTATATACTCGTTACATTACACCCATATGACTCGCTCTATGCTGGCCCCTAACAAAACCCTCTGAGGGAGAAAACCACTCGCCGTCTACACGATGACTTCACGTCGTCAAAACAATGATCATGAGACTATGTATCAAGTTTGCATCTATAGCTTCTATTCAGCGCGTGACGCTCGAGTAAACTCTTAATGAGTGTCTGTGTTGTTCGTTTATGACGCATCGTCTTTGCTCTGCTCTTCATTGACGATATTCTATACAACGATGTTTCGGTTCGATTCTTGATTCGAAGACGAAAGACGTTTTCTTTGCATTCGTGATGCTCGTGATTGTAACGTACGTAGAGCTGCGTTCTCTCACTCAATGATTGTCATTCATTGCGCAGAGAAATATGTGATGAAAGAGAGATGCACACGATGAGAAGATAGAGTGTGATTGTACTGAGTAACTCTTTCCTTCTCTTGATTTGACTTGTGTCACGTAGACGTTGAATGAATTGTTAGTATAGACGTGCGATCGCAATCGTTCGATGTTTGACTCTGATCAATGAAAGAGAATGCGTTCTGATCATTCTCTTGAGCTCTCAATTTTTCACGTAGATAGATGCATGACTTGACGTCAAGTAAAGAAGATGAGTTCAAGCTCTCTCAGTATATCAGCGTGATCGACAAGTCACTACTTCTTCAAGCACTGTAGTCACGACTCTCAGACTGAGAACGACTATTCTATCTGATATCTTTTCATCAATTACTCGACGACATTGTTGATGTGATGAAGACGTTTCAGTATATTGACGCAGTCGACGAATTGCAAATTCTTCAATCACTTGTAATCACGACTTTCATACTGAGATCGACTATTTCACTAAATATCTTTTCATCTCTTACTGACATCGACATGTCATTAATCTTCTTCGTAGATCGATTGTGACTGTTAGAGAGAATGTTGTCGTGTGAGTGAAAACTCTGCATGATGACTTTTCTGATCACGCAACGTTCTAACATCGTTTGAACTGCGTCGAATTGAGATTTCTTGACTCTTCTGACTTCTATTCAGAACATAGAATCAAAAGATTTGTAGTCGACATCATGTACAGATGAATTCTATCGAAAATATGTTGTATACTGTTAGGGGCCAGCATAGAGCGAGTCATATGGGTGTAATGTAACGAGTATATAAATGCTAAGGAAGAAAAGTATCTAGAAGGAAAGGACCGGCTATCTATATGGCTCAGGAGAACATAAGCTAACCCTGAATAGGGTTGGCTTCGGAACAACTCGATAGCCTAGTGACGAGCGACCGGCGATAGCCAGGAACATAGCCATCAACATAGTCATCAACATAGCTACCAACATAGGTGCGTAGCTAGGATCGTAACATATACGTTGCATGCAACATACATAGAGCATGATCTTTATGCTGATTTCCTTCTTAGGCTCGAGAGATTACTCAGAGAGTTTTCTTGTGACAGATTCACAGTTCAAGACGAATGAGATCTCTCACTGCTCAGATTTCAACAGTTTACTTCTTAAGCATGAGTTGCAGACATTTCGCCTGCGATACGCATGCATATCGCAGTCGATTTCTTCTCTAATCACATCGACACACGCTACTGTTTTTTCGAGCTATACAGACGATGTCTTCGACTAGAGATTGACTCTATCATCAAGACATTCGAGAGTCAGAGCTCAGTGAAGGAATGAGATTCTTGAGATCGACAGTCGTCGTCATTGTATATCACGTCTTGCAGACGCTCGCTTCGCTTGTAAGGCGTGCGACTCATCTGTTTCGCGTTATCTGTAGAGATCTCTCTCGTGCAGATCGATCGTGTCTTGCAGAGATGTTCGTATGCTACACTTCTAATCAGGCAGCGTAGTTCGATCATTCTCTATTAATTCGCTTGTGTCTCTCTTCTCTTAACGAAGTCTTCTCGCCAGCGTATCGTCTACGTATAGAATGCCTGTGTCTGAACGTCTGTTAAACGATATTAACGAGACTCTCGAGTTTGCTCGTGTCGAACTTAACGAGGCTCGTGAGTTGCCCGTGTCGCAGTAACAGGCACGCAGTCTTAACAAGGCCTATACGTAGTTAGCACGTAGGTCTAAAGGATGTTCGTGATTCGAGTTCTTTCTGCTAATCATTCTCAACAGGTCAAACGCGAGGATGTTCTGTCTCAGTTCTCGCCGCCGCGGCGACGAGATGCTGAATCGAATGATTTTCATAAGCGATTTCCCTCGTAGTTCTGCGTTCTATTTGACTTTCTCATCTGCGTGCAGATTGCTTTTGTAGCATGCGCATTGAGGTTATCGAAGTCTGCGCGGTCGCGAAAACTCTGCACGCGGCCAACGCACAGCGCTTCATCACCACGCAGCATCTCGATGTCGTTCAAACTTTTGATAACCTCTAGGCTCTACTGTAGCTAGACAGTAGGTTCGTAGCCAGCACCGCGTACAGGTGGGTTTCATCGCTGGCCGATTACAGAATGTTAGAAAATCATTATGAGGCTTTAGCAAAATTTATCTCACCGAGTGCCTGTAGGGTTTCATCGTCGAAAACTAGCCCGTATCCTGATCGGTAAAGCCGCGTACACGAACCACGTCTTCCATAGCCATATTATTGGTCTCGCCCATAACCTGGATCGTGTTGTCAAGGGCTTTCTGGAGTTATTCTATCTGTAAGAACGCAAGCGACCGGATTGGGGACTGTATCCTAACCTGGGTTCTGGTCGGTTGCATCTTCTGAATGTCTCTCATCCTCGAGCTGAGCAATCCAGTCCAATGCGGGCCTTTGGTGTAGGTGTAATCCGTGCTTCCTGTAATGATTGGCCAGCTCGTCTAGGTCCAAGTCATGCAGTAGATCTATGATAGTATAGTCGCTATCAAGAGCATGATCGTGTACTAGTTGCGCAAAGCCTTGGGCTCCCGCATTGTGAGCAATTATGACAATAGCAATAGTAAGTTGAGCCCACCTGACGATTACTTCTGGATCGAGACTCCCTCCGTGTTGACGAAATTCGACCGTCTTTAATCCCCTTCCCGTATCCGTACCCCGCACTTTCACTCATCTAAGCGAAGGATGAGTGAAAGTGCGGGGTACGGATAACCAGGTTCAAGAAATTATAGGCCATGTAGCCTTCTCGCACTCCGCTACTCCGGAGGTCATAGCAATCGATCAGCTCCTCAAGCTCCTCGATAGCATTGATTCTCTGTGCTCTTTCAAAAGGACCCATCTGCCGAAATTGGCAGGCAACCCTTTGTGCATAAAGGCTTGCGAGCCGGTGCTCAGGATGGATCATGTCGATTTGACGCTCAAATATTGTTGCGAGCATGCCGATATTCTTAAGGGTTTGTAGAGGAAATCCAGCATCGCGATTGCCGACGTGGACATGGAGCCCACATGACTGGTTCACAAAGACCTGAAAGTGTGATTTAATTATCATGACCGCCCTCTGAATCAGGGTTAGTGCCTCTTCCGAGCAGTGGAGGGCAGGAGTCTTGAACTCAACGCCGCAGTAATCAAAGCCACAAGATATCTCGAGATCATCCCAAGAAATCGAACCATCGGTGGCGACTGTCCACTTCTCATAGTTTATCCTGCTGGAAACATCGTTGACGACGTAAGCAGCTTCTCGCAAGGTGGCAACGATGTGCTTTCCTACAATAGCTGAGAATTGTGCACTGCGACACATATATTGGTGCTCAGGCCACAAATCACCCTCACCCAAAGCGAAAGCCGGCTCGTAGTCCTCAATGCGATAGCGTACAATAAACTCCAGTTCCACACCAAACGTAGGCTGCATTGGAATTTCCATTGATAAGCGAGAATCGAGAATGAAGGTCGATGAATTGGAACCCAAGTGTTCTGCAGCACCTCGCTTTGAAATATACTTACTGGTGCAATAATGGCATTGTTGGACTCCCCAGCGATTCATTGTGGCTTTCACCCATAAAGAATTAGAGGAGGGAGCAGCCTTGTCTGCGGTTACATTATTGACAAAGAAAGGCAGCTGACATCACCAAGAACTTGGAACCAATACGAACATGGTTTATTGGAAGTAAGGAAAGTAAGTTCGCGCGTCAGAGTAGCACGAGTATTTCGCATTCCAAAATATTCAGAGGAATTGAAAGTGTGAGCCTTGCATGCAAGTGCCACTCGTGGCCTGAAGAACGTCGAATGGTGCTTTTTGGATTCACAGGTGTCCTGTGTTAGCCGGGCAAGGCTGTATAAGGTAAATGTTAGCATTGTCTTCCAAGTCTCCACAAAGGATGTGAGGCCGCAGTGCGGGTACTGTTGGATATGTTCTTTGGAGATTGGGCAAATGTTAATTACACCCTTTGACAGCACAGGGCTTTCCCCTAGCAGAATTCCACTAGGTATCTTTCCCTCGTGAGCGCCGTCAAACCTTTCTCCACCACATAGCTTTCGTAAAGTCTCCATTGAGACAGCTACACGCGCTACTGTGCAACAGCTCGGAATTCCATTTGCTTAACATCTACCATGTCACATCTCCTTCTTTCTTTGTTTCCGCGTTCCAACCATCGTTGCCTGTCTGTACTGGAGCGGAGCTGGCCGCCCAGTCTGCACCATCAGCCTCCCAACTCGACCCAGGCTGAGCGCCGGCGGTATTGGAGGCGGCGCTGAAGGCAGCCACACCACCTGGAGCACCACCAGGGACTTCCCACTCAGAGTTACCAGCGAATCCTTGATCGATAGCCGCAGGCCCCACTTCATCAACACCCGGAACCTTGCCTTCCTCTACGCCTGTAGCGTCCTTGTTCTCCTCCGCCTCAGGATCGCGGTAGAAGTAAAGATCAACCATAACATCCCATTCGGTTTCTCGGTTGGCGAGGGTCCCGCGAAGACGAAGTACCTCTCGAGCTAACATCCACCAAATCAAACCAATCGCATGCCGTCCCTTATTGTTCGTAGGAATTGCAACATCCACAAATTCAGTCGGTGAGTCAGTATCACACAGGGCAACGACGGGAATATTGACATAGGATGCCTCTTTAATGGCTTGTGCATCGGTACGGGGATCGGTGACGATAATGAGACGGGGCTCCTTGAACGATCGAGTAATGTAATTTGTAAAATTCCCAGGAGTGAACCGTCCGGCAATTGCGACGGCACCGGTATGAGCGGCGAACTTGAGAACCGCACGTTGACCATAGGGGCGAGCAGAGATGACAGCGATATCAGCAGGATTGTCGACTGCGGCAATGATACGCGCCGCAAGGACAACCTTTTCCCTATTCCGTGGAGTTCAGTTTTGCACCACTGATAGACATTGCTATGACTCGCTGGAAGAACTAACCAAGTCTTGCCAATATTGATCACATTGATTCCATCAGGGCGAGTCTTCCATAAGTAGGGTTCCATGTGCACCTGCAGATTCTTAGAGCCCAAGTGACACTGAGCTGCGAGCAGCATCTCGATGTCTTGCGACGTGGCATTGAAGATGGGAGGAAGATTCGCTGGAGCCATAATTGGGATTAATATCTGCAGCGTACAAGATGTCGGCCAAAGTCGTGTTGCGACGTTTCGGTTTTTGTGCTATGGGCGGAGATTCGCTTCGGATTTGTGTGCGTGCGCTAGCGTTGTGTTTCTTTGGCGCTAAGCTAGCCTCTAAATAGGTAAGGTATTGCTACAGTAGGTGAATACTAAAATCAATGTTGAAGACTGGAAGACTTTGCCCATAAACACACCATGGTGCTGAAGATATCAGGCTGTAAACTCCCGCGCATTGCTTCTGGTATGTTCAGATTGTTCATTGCTAGTATACAATTAATATCTATCATAGGATTTCTTCAAGGTCTACCTAATCCTTCAAGCCCGGTTTCCAAAGTATGGCAGTGTCTCTTCTCAACCACGCGTCCTACAGCAGCTCGTAAGAAACTTCGGAGAGCTGATTTTGCCGACACTTACGCATTTAATCATGCTCGGCAGAGGAAAGAGGCCAATGTGAGTCGGCAGGCGCTGCTCAAAGAACAACGAGCAAAGGAAATTGGAGACCCTATCCGTGGCGTTACCACTCCTTTCATAGAGTCGTTGGACACAGCCATCCCTCAAGCAGTACGGCCAACTATGAGCCAGCTATCCACTAAGACAACAGCCGAGACCCCTGATCAACCTCCACCTTCCCCAGCGCATACCGACAGTGAGGGACATTTAAACCACTTCCTTTCAACATCCGAACTGCAAAAATCGCTTGACTTTTCTCGGAGATTGACTCAGCCAGTCGTTTCGCAGGACAGAGCGACTGCGGATCCTCAGGCTGAGGCGGAAAACGCCAAAAGGCACGAATCATGGCACGAGGCAGCACATGAAGCAGTGTCGCGAATATTAAGTCTAGGAAATGCCAACAGCGAGCATAGAACCCGCACAAACGTTCAGAGGATTATCGATACGTTCGGAAGACATAACACAGATCGGTATTTAAAGCCAAAGGCGCCTTCATCTGCTCAGCTAGATTCTTCTCTGCCCCACCAAGAGCCTACACCAAGAGCAGGTCCGGACACCGGGTCTTCGGAGGTTCAGATTGGTATCTTGACAGCAAAAATCCGCGTACTCGCGGATCGCTATGAAGGGCCCAACCGGATGGACAAGGTTAACAAAAGAAATCTAAGACTCCTGTTGCATCGGCGGCAGAAGCTATTGAAGTACATGGAGCGACGAGAAAGAGGATCAGAACGATGGCACAACGTGGTTCGGACCTTGGGGTTGACGGAAGCCACCTGGAAAGGCCAGATTGCCGTCAATTGATCCTTACTTGGAATTTGGTAACTGTAGATTTTTCACCTTTGTACATAGGCCCGGTCATGGAGAAGTAAGATACAACGAACCTATTCGATCAATCATATTCCTGTGCTTATCTGGACAAGAGACCTAGTGAAATATGGAAGAGTGAATGGAGAGGAGAGCTGGGTATGGCATGTAAGTTTGGACTTCTAATTGAAAGCTACTGGTAATAGCATTGTGCTACGCCCTACAGGTTCCAGAAGTAGGCCTGAAGTGCCATCTTGAACATTTGGCTTTCGTTGCTGCTTCACCCATATCTTTAATCATACGCAGATGAGGCCACTGTTCCTTAGAAATATTCAACACATCGAGCAAATCATAGTAACCTCAACACATGATCGAAGTGACACCGACAAGTGGATGAATTTCAGTACATCGGTTTCACTTGACGACGTAAATTCTGAGTACTCTGTAGACTGCGTGATTATGACCTATAAGCACAAGCAATGATTTGGCTGCTATTTCGCTTTAAAAGTTCTTACTTCTATATGAAGTTCGTATTGTCCGGTGAAAATGAGACAGCGGTTGAGCCGCCCTTGACCGCTTTCAGGTTGGCGCACTACACGTGGTGCAAACGGCAAAAACAAACGATTCAGAATCGCAACTCGTCACTTCCACAACAAACCAACAACCATCGACAAAGACACCCACGGTGTCCTTTTGATCACCCCTATCGTACCTGCCATACGCTACAGTAAGAGCTATCGTCGTAACTAAGGTACCTCCTATAACACACGGAAGGAACGAACCGGGGCTGTCGCAATTGGGCCTACGAGGCTAAACCCCTACTCCGCAAGGCATCAAGATGCCTATTACTACGCGCGCGAAAAGACAGGCACAACAACAATCCGGCCTTCCCCCGTCTCCGCAGATTGTCCTTCCTGAAACCTCTCGAAGACGACCTCGAGCAAAGAAGACCCGAAAAGCCCCAGAGGCGTCCGATACGAGTACGACGGAACATGTGGAGGACCCAAAGAGTGAGATACAGGCCCTTTCATTAAGTCCCGTTGCACACCCCGTGCCGGAAGTGGAATCCGCGTCTCCCAAGACCGGCCCCCCCAATTTGGAACTCGCAAACGAATCTACGAGCTCAATTGTACATCCCGTGGCAACGAGGCTTTCCGACACTGCTGCAATCTTCGCGTCAGTTTTGCAGTACCCTTCTCCAAGCACAACCGAAAATCCTGTACCTGCTAAGTCTCCCGATGGCTTAACCGCACAATCTGTGTCTGCGGAGATTCTCAGTCCGCCTGTGAATATTCTGCCAGTACCCCTTAGCACGACGGAGACTCCAATTCAGAGTCACGTATCAGCTGCGGAGCTTCTCAGTATTTTTGGGAATGTTCCGCCAGCACCCCCTAGCACACCCGTGTCACCAGTCCAGCGCTCCGCATCCCTTGCGAATGCTGCTGTGCCGGGCGTATCTCCTTCTCCTGCATCCACCCTGCGTATCCCGGCAGTGCCTCAAACGCGGCTACACCTATGGGTGGACGCTGCACCAGAGGACTTGTCTGCCGCGGAACCGAGCAATGCTCCATCGCTTGCTCTTGCGATACCTTCCAGCCTAGTTCCAGAGATACTAGCATTGATTGCACAACGCCCAATCACAACGAGCAATAAGCTTACTCAGACTGCAGATTCAGGATCGATTTCACTATTGCGACGGAAGCGTAAGCTCATGGACGATGCGGAGATGACACGGCCAGCTCGTCGGACTCGCTTCGAAGAATCCAAAGCCTCGCCGCCCAAGGCAAGTCGATCCCAACGCCAGGCTCTTTCAGAGTCCAATGGACAGGCTAAGTCTGGATTACGGGCGTCAAATTCCTCTCTACGGCGAACAAAACTCCAAGAGCTTGACAGATACGACAACGAGGGTAATATACAATTAGGGGGGCCGGTTGAAGTCCCTGTCGATTCTGATGACGAAGGTTTCCCGTTTTCTCCACCATTCAAGGAGAATCGGCGTATCAAACACGATTATGCCAGCCTAGAAGGGACCATGTTCAACAATAATCCCTACAATGTGGATGACAGGCCCCATGTGCCACAGCCAGGACTCATGGAAGACGCCCTCTTCGATCCATTCGCTGAGGAACGCGAGCCACAGACCGATCGTGAGCGCGATTCTGCAGCTGGAATTACGACGCTGGAAGACCAGCCAATTCCCGAAGACCGGCTTCATCCCGCGACTCCACGTCCTCGCAAGTGGGGTTTAGGAAATATACTTGATTCTGCTCGCTCTGTGTCAAAATATATCCCTTTGCTCAATACAAGACCAACAACTGCAGCTCCCCAGATCGCCGAAGCCCCTGATCTTGTTCCGCATCGAATGGCAACTCCAGCACAACCCTTACCTCAGGCTCCACCACAAACCGAAATTCGACCCAGCACTCATTCCATTGAGTCGGGCAATCTGCCAGCCACTGAGAAAGCTAGACCATCTCAGCGCCCTCGGTCTCAGAAACCCTCGGCGAAGGTTCCTCTGAAGACTAAGCAGCAAGTCGCAGATGAGCGTAAACGGAGAGCAGAGAGGGATTTCATGCGCGAACAGGCAGAATTTGTGAGGCTAGACGACGCTCGCAAGGCTCAGGAGGCCCAACTTCGCGAAGATGCAATACGTCAAGCTGAGAAGGTTGCCACTCCTTTGAGGAAGCGCAAGCGCCAGCCATCACCAGACACTATTCCGAACCCATCAGGCGTCAGCTATGGCATGGACCTCGACTACTTTGGCTGCTCCAGCTCAGACGAGGAGGAAGAACAGACTACCCCAACAAAACAGCCGCCGAATAAAAAGAGTCGTATCAGCCTGCCGGATTTTACACCTGGTCCAGTTATAGGTGATCCGCACAGAGCACGCCCATATACAGGTATTTATTTCGCAGACTCGGCTGAGAAGTATCATGGTGGAAATATTTTTGGGGAGGCAGCGTCAAGTGCAAATGCTACTTCCAGAGCCGCCGAACTCGAGCCAGCAGCTATGAGTCTTACTCCAAATGAGACCGCCAAAGCTGCCGCAGCCAGGGCGGCGACCATAGGCCCTGTCAGAGAAGGGGTCCAAGTAACTGAAGCAGAGCTCATGGCACGCGGATATCTCGGCAATACTCCTAGGGTTTACATACCAGGTCCACCGCCGTCCCAAAAGACTCCATCGATAACTTTCAAAGTACCCGAGCCCTCTGATAGCGACAGCGACAGCGACCCTGAAGTTCCCGAATTTAAGGTCGCAACACCAACCGCCTCAGATGCACCAGAAACCACAGCTTCGATGGGTGCCACCCAAGCCTCCCCATGCGGTCATGCTGGTGCAACAAGCTCTGCAGCTCCAACGTCGACCACAGCCAGTGGCACATGGACTCAGCCTCCGCCTCCACCACCAAACCCTTCACACGCTGCATTGCCGGCTGGTGGTATGGACGAGGATCAGCTAACTGGTGCTATAGCAAAAGCCCGTGCAAACGCAATGAAACACGCTCCGACGAAATCCAGCTCCCTTAGGCAATCAAGCAGACTATCTAGTCTTAGGGTCGTCATTAACAACGGCGATAAAGACTCATTCAAGATTAAGGGACTTGCTATCCAAGAATCTGGAAATGCCAAAGAACAGATAGTAGCCGCCAACCAACAAGGATTACCATCTAAGGAGAGGATTGAAGTACCTGCGGCGGGCACAGCAGACACGACAGAGCATACATCACTCACCACTAACAGTGATGGTGGTGCAGATAGTGGGGAGATACACGAGGAGGCTCCTCATACCACTGCACTTACGAAAGTGTCTCATATTGACGAGACCCAAATTGGCGCCCATCAGCACACTGATAGCGATAATGGAACACCAGCCCTCACTGCATATGCAGAATGGCGAAAAACCGCAGATCCAGTGGTCTCGCGATTAGTCGAGAGTACCTGGACTGAGCAAGATACTGAAGAGGCAGAAGATGGCCTCGACGAAGCGCTTGAAGAATATTTTGCCACCAACCCGCCAGAGCAGGAGGGCTTTGTAGCAGAGGTCACAGCCCAAGAGGCAGGACCATTCCTTCTCACCAAAGGAAGGGTAGCCGCGTACGATCCACGGCCAACGTCAGAGATAACAGCTAGTGGAGATGTTGTCAAAGCGAATTCGGTTGGGGCTATTACCGGAACAGAACATGGAGGTTTAATGGCCTCGAATTATTCAGACAAGGTCAATGCTTACGCAACCTTTACCCATACCGCTGACCCAGCTGTCGTTGATTTGCTCGAAAACGAGTGGACAGTCGAAGATGACGAGGAGGCGGCGGCGTCATTCAACGAGGAGCTTGATACATATATTGCACAACAGGCAGCCGAGAATGCGACCACTGGCCCTAGTGTGACCTACATGATCCTGTGATCGCTTATCCACAAGAATGAAGTACTTCTGTCATCGGAAAGACTTACAATATACATGGCTTGCGAGCTTGACTATGAATGCAACAGAGAGATATTCGATCTCCGACTCGATGTAGATATACGATGTAAATGGCGTGCGCTCTCGACTTCTAATCCACCACTGCCTCGGATGTGCGCCCTACGTTACTTTTCTCGGTCGTTTATGGAGACCGGCTTTTCTGTATTTTTTTTCTCATCCGTTCTCTGTCGGCCAGTACCGCTATCGAGGACCCAGTCCTTATTAGCCGCTTTTCATAGTCATAGGAAAACCTTTCATCTAAGGAACGGTCTTTTATTTCCAACAACACAAAACAGATGGTCTGTCAAACCTCAACTTGCACGAGAAGTCTCCGGTCGGTTGACTTGTCCATGTCCTGGATATACTGTTGGGAGGGTTGCCTGTAAGATAGGGGAACAATCCAATCGACCAGTTATATCTATGTCCGGCGCCATAGAGAGTTCCGAAGTGTAGGGTGGAGGACGAGAGACCGTACAATTATTTGCAGAGATAACCTCGAGTCGAGCTAGCAACCCAGGAATCCTAGCTTTTTCATTTCCACGCCTGGAAACCGTACGTTCAGTCGACTGACCTTTGGGTGTATTATGTCCTGGATCAAGGGCTTTGGAGGAGGTAAAGGACGACTAAAGGGGCAACCTGACAAACGTGGACTTTCAGCTTCTTCAACTCTTTCGCTCGAAATCATATATTCAGTCGACTGACCTTTTGGTGCACTATGTCCTGGATCAAGGGAGAAGAATGGAGGAAAGACAAACGTGTAGCCTGGCAAACGAAGATCTTCAGCTATTTCAGTTCTCGCGTTCAGAATCATAAATTCAGTCGACTGACCTTTTGGGTGTACTATGTCCTGGATCAAGGGTTTTGGGGGAAATGGAGGAAGGGCAACCGGCCAGCTTAGGAGTGGGGTTGAGGTGATGATAACACAAAAGTGATATTGGCGTTTGGAATACGGGTTTCTCGTGTACTTTCGATTTACAGCATAAGATACCCCACGAGCGAGTTAGTCCGCAACACGTTATGGAAGTGTTTCTATGAACGTGTTGAAGCGGATTGAAAATGGAAATGAACTGACTGACGATGTATGTGATTTTATTATAGTGTGCCCTTGTTCGCGTTCTTGAGTCCACGTATCCTACAGATACCTAAGGAAAAAAATGTCAAAGGACAACTCCAGTTGCCCATGTACCCGGTGCCCACTGTATTATCGATATCTCCCCCATGGCAAGCTCGATACAGACCACCATCGGCCTGGGCTCCCTCACCATTCTCACCCCCTCAACCCCCCCCATCCACTCCTTCCCACCTCTTCCGCTTGCCTACCCCCGAATCACTCTCCTAATATCCCTGACACGAACATCAGAAGCCTGCAAGCTTCGTCACGTTGATGGTCTAGCTGTGGTGGGTGGCTTAGTATGTCATTGTGGAGGTGGGCGCTGCGCCTCCTCTTTGGGAGTGAATTTGAGATTTGCTATAAGAGGGAGCAGGGAAGCTAGAGGAGGTGGAGCGAGGAGTGAATGAGGGCGTGCTGTGGTGAGAATACTGGAATTCTGGAAGCTCTTTGTTACCGTGGAGGGTTGTGGCTCGGCACGTCAGTGGGTGGGTACTGCGCCTCTCTTTGAGGTTGTGAGTTTGGTTCTTGATATACGGGGGGGCAGGGAGGTTGAGGAGAGGGAGAGAAAAAGTGAATGTTGATGTGGCTGTGGCTGTGCGGTAGGGGTGGATAGGGGGGCTGTGGAGGGTTTGTAGTATATGTAGTATATAAAGGGAAGAGCTTTCCTGAGGATATTCTGTTCTCCTTCCTTCAACCTCTCCTCTACTCTTGAAAAGTCTTGTTTATTTCATTTCTTTCTTCAGCTTGATTGCTCTCAGACCAAAGTCAACTTTTCAATATCCTAGAAGCATACCTCCTTCCTACAAATTCAACCTCCTAGTTCATCCTCCACCATCATTATGAAGACCACCATTATCTTCCTCTCCCTCCTCTTCTCCCTCGTGTCCGCCGCTCCAATGTCCAACGGAACTTTCCTGATCAACCTAAACACTGGCGGCGGCAACTTTTCAACCTTGGTCACCGTCCCTTACGGAACCTTGTTTAATACTTCTTGTACGTTTCCAGCCACAGCCACTCGATTCCTAGCTCTTTGAATATTTCCTGACGTGCTCTTTCTAGCTTGGCCAAAAGCCGAAGGTCTCATAATCAACTACGGCGCCTACACGCCCACCGTCTGCCAAGCATTCAGCGACACGGCTGGCAAGGATCTCCTGGGTGCTAGCTTCAAGAACGTGAGTCAACTGTGCCATCATTCACCAACACGTGACTAACTTGCCCTTCCCCAGCTCATCCCTGGCGCGTCGTTTCACACAGACAAACCCCTGCAAATCGGCTCCATCTTCTGCTCCGACTCCGCGGGTGTCAAAGCCCGAATCGCCAACAGCACCAAATTCACTTCATCGTCTCCTATCGGGACCGCGCATATCCAGCTCAATAGCAACTCCAATCCCTACGTGCAAGCCTCCATCCCCATCGGTCCAGACGTAAATTCTCCCCCCATCATACCCGCTGGCGAGGTCTTCAAGGTGCCCATATGCCAGACTATTTCACTTGAGTCGACGGATGGTATTGCTTCAGGCAACGTTTGGTGCCAGGCGTTTTCGGATCTGGAAGGGGTGAACAGATTAGGCGAGGAGTTTAGTGGGAACGGGAGGCCCGTAAGTACCTTGGCCACTGATCCGATGATGGATGTGATAGTTGGAGCGATTAAGTGTTGGACTTATGGGAGTGGCGCTTGAAAGGACGCAGTACTCGGCTTGACGATATTATGCGGGACGTTTGATGGTTTTGCTTTCAGCAGTCTTTGAGTCGGCTGACTCTGGACATCTACAATCATTTTCTTGGCTTCACTGCGCTCCTGTCACTTCCTGAGTCGGCTGGCTCTGGGCGATCATACTCATTTTCCCTAGCTCTATGGGCTTTTTTTCAGTCTTTAGCGAGCAGGGAGTTGGCTGGCTCTGTATGCTCATCTTATCTGTCTTTCTAATTACGTACAAATCAAGGCTTTTTTTAGCATTGGTTTTTCTGGCTGACCTCTGTTCGGTAAAATAAAGCGCAATACGATTCAATCGAAAGAAAGATGCTACCGCAAAATCAAGGTAGCACTTCATTGTCCTTCCCTGTCTCACTTCCTTCGTGCTACCCCTCCAGCTCTGCTAGATTATAGTGTATAGTGACTTCATATTTCGCACATCTCTCTGCGTCCATATCATGCATGACACGAATCTCTTTCGGTCGGGTAAAGAAATAAGCAATACCGGCAGGCGGTCATGCAAATGGATCAAGCTGCCATTAGAACTGAGCTGTACAGGTCTCTATCCAAGTAGGACTGTTAAATCTGGGAACAAGAACGAAAGGGGGTGAAACGACAAGGAAGTTCCAATCATAAGGCCACCGGCACTCCGAGACAGCTTTTGATGAATCGATATTCCAACTGCCTACGAACATTTGTGAAACGCAGGACTATCCCCACGCCGTCAATCCCCGGTCAAATCCAAAATCTTGACATCTTTATACACAACGACACCAGGCCGAGCATCGACTTCCCACACCTCCAAATCTTTCCAAGTGCCATCCAAGCTTTCGCGCAGTGCGGTCAAGCGCCCCTTCTGCTGATCTTGAAGCCACGACTGTGAGCATCTCGATTCTGGCAGGCTTGGGATCCCGAGGGAGGGCTTGGTAGCTTTGCTAGATAGTGGAGATAGGAGCGTAGATAGTGAGGGGAGGGATGGGGATGAAGATGCGGGGGATGCCGGGGGAGGGGTTGGTGCGGGCGAGAAGTTGAGTTTGCGATTGACTTTGTAACATGTCAATGGCTCGTTGCTCGATACATCATCGGACGTTGTTTTGGGTCGTTGCTTCTTCGAGTTTTCAGGTGTTCTTACGGCCTGGATCTGAGCCTCACCGCAAGCAGCTTTGGTCGGCGTTCGTTTCTTCCTTGGCGAGGGTTTGCACAGGTTAACCCCATTGCTAGAAAAATCTCGCGGTGAAGCAGGTTTCAATGAAGAGGGTTCTTCCTGTATGCCATTGTTCTCGGTCTCGGACAAGGATGCCGTGGAAAGCCTTGAGTGCTTCTTCGACGTATGCTTAGGCGTATGTGGAGTAGTCGACAGTGGGCACGAAAGAGTCCCTAGAGCGACCTCCTCATCGGATTCTGGAAACCCTTGTATTCCCAAAGTCGAATATCTTGCACGGGGAGATATTTGGCAATCGAATGTGTCCGATGGTCTTTTTGCCAAAGTCCAAGGGTTGGTTCCAGCATGAGGTGGTATTGTTGGGGCTAAAGTGTTGGGGGAAGATTGCCGCCGAAGACTTGGCTTCCCTGACTTTCTAGTTTGAGTACTAATCTTTCCTTCGTACTCAATCTTCGAACTACGCTTCACTGTTGAGGAATTTTCCTCTGGACGTCCGGGGATAACGGCCGTGGACGGAGCCAAGAATTCAGGGGCGAGGTCAATGGTATCAGCAACTTTCACACGGCTTATACTTGGTTTTGCGACCTTGAAGAAGGCATTAAGAGCCCCTTTCTTCGTTCCTCCCAAAGGGGCTCGCTGTCGTGCTTTGATCACTACCCTTTTCTTTGGGAGTCTCATAGACTCTTCCCAGGTCTCAACCATTGAGGGGACACCAAGTTTAGCGTAAGTTTCTAGTATCCAGATTTTCTCTGACTTCGTGGGATTATATGTGGATCGCTTGACGTGACTCCGAGATCTGCCGCGGCTATCCTCGCATGATAAAGGATCATCGGACTCGCTACCGATGTTAACTAAGCCCTCATCTGATTCATCGTTGTCCAAATTCAGCCCAACTATATCAGCAGGTATGTATTCGACCCGAATTTCAGGGGTTCCATCAGTGTTAAAATGACTACGACGACCACAGATGCTAGTGACGAGCTTCGATTCCTCTTGCTCCTTTGCTTTTGAGTCATCACTGTCTAGAAGATTTGATTCTCCCCGCACGCGTAGACGGTAGACCAGCAATGCCGGAGCCAAACCACGCACAAACTTCTTAGCGCCCGACATATTGCGCCATTCGAAAGCTTCGGCTACAAAATGGCGTAGTCCAGGGATATCTATAGGCGAGTCCCAATTGACGCTGGTCAATAGTTGGGAAATTGTCTCGGATGACGAGACAACTGGATGGGTGTAGTAGCCTAGTACAGCAGAGTCCGGGAAATTCTCGGGAATGGTGAGAGCCTTGTGCTTGGAACGAAAGAAATGGCTTTCATTCGTCTTTAATTCATGGGCAAGCTTCTCTCTCCATTGCTGGAGCCCGGTCTTGTCTTTCCTAGACAAATCACACAAATCAGCCCCAAAACCAGCTTTAGCAGCTTGACAAGCAATTTTAATTCCACATCCAGGTATACCGGCTGGTATGTAATCTCCACCACTCATCAAAGCTACTAGAATCATACCACTTCTATCGAGGCCGGATTTCCCCTCCTTTGTTGCTTTCGCTTCGTAGAGATTAACATGAGTGGGAGTCTTGTTCCCTCTCGTGCCCTCGCTTGTCCAGTTCCGTAGGCTTAATCCACACCCAAACATCAAAGTGTCGACGTCCTCACTAAAAACCGCATCGACGATTCCTTCTCTCTGCAGTAGCACGCATTCGGCCTCAGCTTCCCCCGGTGCTGTATGGAATGGGAAGCCGAATTGCTTCAGAAGCTCTTTAGTCATGAAGTTCGGTAGATAGGCCGTATTTTGACTCGTCTTGGCGTTGCGCTTGAATGGTGGCTTATGGGGGCCATCGAAAACGAACAGAGGCTGTATATTTAGGGAAAGCAAGCGGAGGAGTCGATAGTAGAGGGTTCGCAAAGCAGGGTTGCTTCCTCCTTTGCCAGACTGTATCTGGAAGTTCCATATAGAGATGTCAACAGCAATGCGAAATGGGCGGCAGGTTTTCTCATAGTGCTCGACTGCAAGCTTCGATAGAGCTACTCGTTCCCCAGGTCCGATTTCACCAAAAATGCTACAAGGCTCAATTAGCAGGTGGCTATTCAAGTCTTGCTGGCACACTCACCCTTTGATACCCATCGTCAAGCATAATATCCAATTAAAAGCCCAAAATCAAAATATATCTATACTATAAACGGTATCGTCGACTTGAAGCAAAGACCTGATGTTGTGTTGACGGCATTCAAGGTTGCCGCTTTCGGCGCGATTGCCGCCGCGCCATAGCAACATCCGCGGCGCTCGGCGCCCCATTGGTAAGGAATTGGGAGAGGATGGCATAGAAATTGAGACCTCGATACGAGAATGACGACGACAGCAGGTTACTTCGATAGAAAGCCGTCGTCGACCATTCGCCCAGGCTTATCTCACCTTCAGCGCGAACCTGGATCGCCTCACACGCCGCAAAGGACTTACTCATCAGCCTTTTCGTCGCCGTCTGCGAGCTTTATTCGAGAAGAAGAGCCACTAATCTTTGAGCTCGGGGCACGCCACCTTGCTGCTGGCTTTGCGGCTGACAGTGCGCCGCGATGTACGTTAGGTTTTGGGCCGGAAGATTCGAGGAGAGTTGGAGATTACCGAAGGTGGCTACCAGGTTACGAAGATAGCCCCAAGAAAAAGAAGCAGGCCTACTCTTGGGGAGAAGATTATGAGTTGTGGCGTATGGATCTTGGAAATGTCGATCTTGGACTCGTAGAAGACAAGATCGAGCGCGCAGCGCGTGAAGCACATAGCAAGTATCTACTTCTGGATGCGAAATCAAGAAGATTGTTCCTCATTCTACCATCTGTCCTTCCGCATCAGCTGCTTTCTAGTGCTCTGTCTACATTTTTCTTGAATTTTCAGAACCCCAGCATAACATTGCTTTCCGCCCCGGTCCTATGCACCGTCGCGGCAGGATGTCGATCGGGTTTGGTTGTGGATATTGGGTGGAGTGAGACTGTAGTGACTGCCATATACGAGTATCGTGAGGTCTATGAGCGCAGGACAACGCGGGCCATGAAAATATTGACAATGAACATGGCCGAGCTCTTGTACCAGCATGTCGACCAAGGCCGTGGGCTTTCTCCAAAATCAAAGGACTCTGAAATTTCAGTTGAATCTAAGCTTAGTTCGTACTTTGAGCAATCCGAAGAAGTGACAACCAGAATGGCTTGGTGCCGAAACCAAGAAGAGTCATCTAGGGCTCTAGAACACCCAGAGAACCTTCCTCAGGAGCTAGACCGTTTGATTATAGCCGAAGACAGCCCAAACAAAACCACATCAGAGAATGAAACCCAGGACGATCCCATGGTCTCCGTCCCATCACCGCTTCATCCTCGCCAGGTTTTACAGATCCCTTTCTCAAAATTCTCCAAACCGGTGGAAGAAGCTTTACTAGCAACAACCAAAAATCCGCGCGAGCTAGACGACCACGAGATTCCTCTTCATCTACTCATCTACCGCTCTCTGCTCGCTTTGCCAGCAGACGTCAGAGCTATATGCATGTCGCGAATCATCATCACAGGAGGCGGTTCCAACATACCTGGCCTGAAACCCCGGCTACTCCAAGAAGTTGCCTCGCTTGTCAGCGAGCGTGGATGGGATCCAGTGTATGGTAAAGCCGCGGATGAGCGGCGCAAACGGCTGAAGGAGATAAGCAGCAATCGAGGATTAGCGACTTCGAAGCTCGATCAGCCCTCGAGGTCGACGGAGGACGGGCCTCTAGACTCATCAAAGAGCAAGCTTGCGGGTCTCGAGCCTCAAGAACCTGATCCCATTGAAGACAAGATTAGATATGAAGAAGCGAAAGGGACCAAGTCTACCGTCTCGGGCGTCATACGAGGCGTCGAGACTCTAGGAGCCTGGGCTGGAGGGAGCCTTATTGCTGGATTGAAGATCAAAGGGATTGTAGAAGTGGAGAGGGAGTCTTTCCTGCAATACGGGCTTGCGGGGGCGAGGAAAGACACGGAGCTAAGTACTGTGGCACAGAGGCAAAGCTTCGGTCCCAGTATGGCCAAAGCCGGCATTGGAGAGAAGGGCGGGTGGACATTAGGAGCGTGGGCTTAATTATCGAGGAAAGCGGAGTGCTGTCGCATTGAATCGTACATAGGTAAGGTACAGAAATCTAAATCGTGGGTATTCTATACTACCTTCTCAGCGAAAGACCTTAAAGAACCCCCAAAGGCCCAAGCCGCTCAAGACCGGGATCGTCAAGTTATCGTCCCATCCAAAGACATCCACGACCTCGCTCGCGCTTGCTACGAACCCACTCCATAGGCTGACTATTCCCAACGCTGCCCACCCTCCTAAAGTTCCCTGTCCCTCCCCCTTCCATCCAAGCCCCTCCCTCACCACCTCAGGTAGCCTCAATTCTCCTCTGAACAGGAAGTCCTCGTCGTGTCCAAACCTCGGTGCAGCCCATCCCCAGAACATGCCCGCTGTTATTACGCCCACCAACGCCGCAGCAGCACTCCCCGCCAAACTCTTCCCTCTCCTTATTCTGGGAGTGTATCGCCCATATAATCTCCCGAACGTGCTCGCTGCCGTATCGCACCAGCTGAGCAACAATACCCCCATCACTCCGACATCCTTTGGCATAAACCTCAATACTGTCCATGCACCCAGCAAGTACCAAATCACGCCATTCCACCCATCCACCTCGCTCTCACGCATAAGCGCACCCAGCACCCGAATGTAGAACCTGTTAAACGAGGGGAATGTATGTCTCAGGTAATCTACAGACGCAACCGGCACCAGTGCGCCCAATAACCATGGGTGTATAGAAGCGGCGCTGGTACCGCGCGCATAGAGGTGTAGCGTAAAGAAGCCAATGGAGAGATGGAGCGCTTTACGTGGTATCTCATGTCGGTGGACAAAGGAGCGCCAGTGTCTATGTATAGGAATGAGACCTAGCGGACTTGGCGAGCGGCTGAAGTCTCGCCAGTAAGAGGACATAGATGGAGCGGCGGAGGAAGGGGAGAGATGCCCATTTGTGGTGGGCTCCGAGGATTTCTTGGGTCGCGAAGACGTTGTGGTAGGTTTTGCATTGCCCGAAGTAAGGGCGGTGGGACGATTCTGGTTTAGAAGGGATTTAGGACTGCGACTTCGTGCTCGGGCGCGTTTGTCTGAGTCGGAGGAGTCGGGTTCGTTTTCTTCAGTGATGGGGCGGGGGGAGGTGGCTCGTTTAGAGGCGGAACGAGTTGTTGGCGGAAAGTACCCATCTCTGGTTTCGTAGGAGTCTTGGATACCGGGTGAGGGAGAAGTGACCTGGGGGGTGCCGGGAATTTGGTAATGTTGCGACATAGGAATTGTGGGTTGAATGGAGTGGAAGGGTGGGAGAGCCGGATGCCTAATCAGGCCATATACATATAAGGTCGGAAGCGCTGGAACTCGGAGATTCTCTACTGAGTAGAGAGCGAAGAAGATTCTAAGGGCGCGTTGCTCGCTATCGTGATAAATCTGCTAGCTCAGCTGCTGCCAAGTTGTGGTTGGAAAGGTCGAAAGCCCAACATCTCGATCGCAGAACTTTACCCTACTATGAAGCTCAATAGCTTCTTTTAGAGTACTCAAAGTGAGAGGGCTTTCTGCAGAGTCTTAACAGCGAAGCAAGATGGTTATGGCAGTTTTCAAGGCAGTGTCAGTTCACATCAAAAATCTTGGCTAAGAATGTCACGTGAAGATAACGATAGCGAAATACCTTATTGGCCTATTCTACTCACGCCGCTTTAGGTTGTCTTCTCGCCCTTAGTATCTAACTGGTTTTTCACTTCCCCCTCGTCCAGCCATTTGCGATGCTAGAAGCAAATCATCACTCGACCTCGAAATAGGGAGTATTAGGTTGTAGGAGATAACATCATCGCAACTTGAAACAAGGTTCCGGTCCAGATCCCGCAGCTGCGAAGCAGTTGGTACCCATCCCTCCTTTCGCGGCCATAACCAGCTGCCTGTCCTCCCTCTCCTAGCGACGATCCTCGTGCCACTTTCATCTCAAAGCCCCAAAGAATACTGGCGAGTACAATCATCATTTCGCGATAAGCCATCTGCTTGGCCACATAGTCCCTTGGTCCCTTACTAAAGGCGCAGAAAGCACTCCTCGCCAAAGCTACTTCTTCTTTGCTCGATTCCGTAACGCCAGACACTTCTGGTTCAGTGAGCCGCTGTTCCGGTTGGAACGAGAATGGCGCAGGGAAATAGATTGGCTCATGATGTATTGCGTAGGTCGGGGTCCCAATCTCCGGGATATAGTGCCCATCAACGTTGATGCCTCCAGGTAAGACTTCTCGGGGCAGTAGGCCTGGAACAGGAGGGCACATACGCATAGCTTCATCCACACAAGCCCTTAGATATTGGCAGCTTGAGAGCTTGTTACCTGATCTGATCTCCTCAAAACTAGAAAAAGCACGCCTGACTTCATCTTGAGCCTATGTAAGTGTCCGCGGATTATGTACCAAATAAAACAATGCTGCGGTGATAGCAGTGGTGGTAGTATCCGACCCCGCAAGAACGAGCAAAGCTGCTTCGCTATTCAGCTCTGCACGTGACCAGATCTGAACTCCTGTCTTTGGGTGCCGGGCTTCATAAATAGCTGTGAAGACATCTATATATATCTCACTACCTCCACAAGTCAATCGACGATCGCAATGCATTTCAACATACTCTAAAAAGCGCTTCAGATTGCGGATCAGAGAAGGGGAGAGCATTTGTGAATTCCGGTCTTCAAAACCTGCGGCATATGCCCAAATTAGATTTCAGGTTAACGGTGCCTTAAAATGGCATCGATTGTGCAAGATACGAACAGCATAAAGACACCGACCGCCTTGTTTCATGCTTCCAAAGATGTAATGGTTAGTACTGTTAACCATCACCTGGAAAGAGTGCCCGAAACAAATATCTCCCATGACATCAAACGAAAGTTGGCTGACGAGCTTTTGGACATTGCGAGCGGTATACCAGTCTTGTGCAACTATGGCAGAGTCGCTCTCTTCGGATTCAACCAGCAACTTGCAGAAGATTCGCGTATGCTGAAGCATGACACTGTCTATCAGATCCAGCGAGCGGTCAGTTAAAGCTTGGGCTATCACTTTACGTTTTTGAGCTTGTTGGTATTCATGTACATCTATCGTCGACTGGCTACTCCAGGTTTCGAAGAAGAAAATCTAGACCGAGTACCATGGCGATTGTTGGACGTTTGCTTGGATGCCATAGATAGTTTTCAACGCAGTGTGGCTATTGACCGACAGCCTGTTTGGTCCGTAGCGAACAAATTTGCCCGTGTACCATTAATCTAATTTCACAAGTGTAATTAGCACAGCCCTCAGCCGTACTGACCGTATCTCTGGTGGATTTTGTGAAGCTCGATATGGCGATCACCTCTAACACAGTGATAGACGTTGTACCAATCTGTAATCTTCGCAATGAGTGGACCTGGGTATTTAGCAAGTGGATGAAAGGTCAATCTATAGATAAATGAGCTTATAATCCAGCAGGAGCATATTTTGTCCTTACATAGCTAAGTCCCAAAGCACACAATGCGATGCCCGATGCTCCAAACGCTCCGTACCAGTTATACATCTTTAGGTCGAACTTCTCCACAAGAGAATCTTATCAACGGAGTGAAGTGCGTCAATGTTGAATAGACCTCAACCGTAGCCTTGGAAATTGTCTGTGAAACAATGACTAGATGTTATTTGAGAACGTTGCATAGAAAAGAGAAACACAGTCTAGGTATGCTAGCCCCGAACAGCTTTGGGTAAAATACTGAGGGTAATTTAAACTGCAGAGTATTCTTTCAGGAATTTCATAAATAGGAGCCTGCTATTTATTGTTGCAGTGGACGCAGTAAGATGGCGCAGTGTCCACATGGTCTGGGATCCTTTAGTGTACTAGGGTTACGTTTGATAGAGTATCTGACTCAAGTACTTAGGAAATCCCTTGTTTTGTGGAGACTTTTGGATGGATCTGGTGGTCGGTCCATTTTTTCTACTGGTTGTGGCCTTCCAGATGTTAATAAACATATATTTCTTTCCTTTACAAGATTACATTGATAGTATTGTATGGATTACAGGCTATGGCATCAAGTTCTTTTGTAGTTTACCTTCTGCTTTGATCCTTGGCCCTTTTTTTGAACAGCTGTATTGTATATCCGACGTCTCCAATATCAAGACTTCAACAGCCAACTTAGAACTCTACTTTTGCTGAGTCGAGAACAGCGAAGCGAGTCGTCTCCTGAATGATCAACTCTTCATGCTCCTTGCTTCGGACGCTCATCGTTACCGGGAACGGCTCTTCAAATCGTTCGTGGCTTAAACAATGGCTATCGTATGGACCGGTCTATCATGTTATAAGCCACGAATTCATCTCTCCAAAGCAACGTCCAATATTTCTAAAAGTTGTCTGTAGAAGGTATAGAAATTATCATCTTTGCTTTGCAGCTGACACAAATAAAACATCCTTCCTCTGATTCTCATGTACCTACTAACACCTCCATACTCTCAGTTATGCATCATCTCTAGCACCATGAGATAATTCCAGCCAATCCGTAAAGACGTCCATCCGAAAAGATCCTGCTTGCGGGGACGCCCTCGCCCTTCTCGCGCATCCGTTCCATTTTTGCTGCTCGTAGACCACGGCAGCTTTGGGAACTAGAAGCTGGTAGATTCTTGGTGAACCCTCAGGGCCTCAGGGGTAGACTAGATATATTCTATCCTCTCAGAATCTTGTCGAAGAGAGCAAGTTGCTATAGAATGGATCGAGCGGGTGCATAGTTTTGATTCGCACTCCATGTCATCGTCATTATCGGTCATCCGAAGGTACCTTAAGGGAGAGAGATAGAAGAAGTGACGGTTGAGATGACGTTCAATCGGATTGTTTTCCTTGGCCTGACAGTTATTTTCTTTTCTAAAGCTGGAACATCTTTGCGTTATCATAAGGTAGCCATCGTGGCCGGATTAAAGGTACAACAAGCTCAGCCTTGTGCAGGGATTCTGCCGCATTGCGCGACGATAAGGCGGCGCTCACACGATTCCTAATCGGGGGTGAGGTAGGCCGAAATTTCTGTCCATCTTGGCAACAACAGAATCCCAACTGATACTTTTCAACTCCAGATGGCGCCTGAAACCGCCAAAGCTACGTCCAGAGCCGCGAGATCCTCTTCATCATCCCGAGCATGGGAAGCTTTGACACCTGCACTGGCGGAATGGATCCTGGACGCTGTTACCAGCATGGGTTTCTTACGGATGACCCCAGTACAGGCTTCAACGATACCTCTTTTCATGGCACATAAGGATGTAGTAGTTGAGGTAAGAATGGCAGTCCATCAGGATGGAACCGGATGTTGAGATGTTGAAGGCAGTCACTGGTAGCGGGAAAACACTTGCCTTCCTCATTCCCATAGTCGAAAGACTTCTCCGACTAGAGGACCCCCTCAAGAAGCACCATGTTGGAGCTATCATCATTTCGCCTACCAGGTACCGAACGTTGCGAACATCCTGTAACTATTAAGTTATCTGACTATGTCAAAGGGAGCTTGCGGCTCAGATTCATGGTGTCCTCCAATCGTTGTTGTTTTTCCATGGACCATCCGCCGCAGCCATGAAGCCTCCTGAAGAGGACCCAGGCGAAACAACAGTCGGCCAAGCTCAAGCACTACCGCCTACTTTCTTTTCATCAGCTTTGACGGTAGTACCTCAGTTGCTTGTTGGCGGAGATACCACTACCGCTCAAGATCTGAATCATTTCCTCAAGCATTCTCCAAATCTACTGATCTCAACGCCTGGCCGTCTACTAGAGCTATTATCTTCTCCTCATGTTCATTGTCCGCAATCTTCTTTCGAAGTGCTAGTACTGGATGAGGCCGATAGGCTTCTGGATCTTGGCTTTACTGCGGACCTGCAGAAGATCTTGGGCAGATTACCGAAACAAAGACGAACCGGTTTGTTCAGTGCAAGTGTCAGTGAGGCCGTGGATCAAATCATTAGAGTCGGTCTACGCAACCCAGTCAAGGTTGCAGTCAAAGTCAAGGGTATAAACGGTGGGGAGGACAGAAGAACCCCTTTAAGGTAACTCCTAGAGTTCCCTAGACTAGCCACACTGACGGTCGAGTATGTAGTCTTGAGATGAGCTATCTAACCACTTCTGCCTCCCACAAGCTTCCTGCTATCTCTAAACTCCTGTCATCACTGACGCCAATTCCAAACAAGACCATCATGTACCTCTCAACATGTGCTGCTGTTGATTACTTCCAGCATGTTCTACCCTCCATACTTCCTACCCACGACAGTCAACCATTTTCTCTTGTTCCACTCCACGGCAAGCATCCCCCAAAGGTTCGGGAAAAGAACTTTGCGAAATTTGCCAACGCAAGCATACTTAGTATTCTCATCACCACTGATGTCGCAGCGCGCGGTCTTGATATCCCTCAGGTAGATTTGGTGATTCAGATTGATCCGCCAAGTGATCCTAAGGTGTTCCTCCACCGCTGTGGCCGAGCAGGACGTGCAGGTCGTAAAGGACTGAGTGTCATCTTTCTGCAACCCGGTCGGGAGGAGGATTACGTGTCGTATCTCGAGGTTCGAAAGACGCCTGTGACTCCGTTGACCACACCGCCTGTTGGCGTTACTGATGAAGATGCTACTGCCTCGACCGAGGCGATGCGAAAGGTGGTACTTGCGGACCGTGCACTTCACGACAAGGCGCAGCGTGCTTTCGTTAGCTGGGTTAAGGCATACAGTAAACATCAAGCCTCTAGTATCTTCCGAGTCAGTGATCTCGACTGGGAAGACCTCGGCAAAGCTTGGGGTTTACTCAAACTTCCCAAGATGCCCGAACTCAAGCGTTGGGAAGGCGACAAATCACTGGGAGTCAAGATAGACTTTACTACCTACGCTTACAAGGACAAGTCGAGGGAGCAGCAAAGGCTGCAAGCGATGGACGAAAAAGAGGGAGAAAATGCTTCTGTTTTTGCTAAACCATTACCGGTCAAGAATGAACTGAAACGGGCATGGAGCCAAAAGCATGACCTACAAGAAGAAAAAGAGAGACGAAGGGAGAAGAAACGAACGAAACGCGAGCACGAAAAATGGGAGAAGATGACACCGGCAGAGAAAGACGAACAACGTGAACTAGAGACAATGATTGAGGAGGTGAAACGCAAGAACATACGCGAGCAAGAGTATGAAGACTTTGAGGGGCTGGATTAAATGTGTAGGATTTTCAATATACTCCGGGAAACCTTGGTTCTATCGGCTAAACCCTTTGAGTCCGCTTACTTCCAAATCATACTGTCTCCAATGCATTATGCAGGAGGACCGATCCAGTCCCACGAACACTCCTCGCCACACTTCACTTCACAAACTTCTTCCTCTCCTCCATCCGCCTCTCCTCATAATGCCCAAACATCTCTTCCCACTCCGTCTGTGTCGGCAACCTCCCCGTCCCTCGACTCCACTTCTCCCTGCAACATTTCCACTCCTCCCCCACCCACTTCCCCCCCGCGCCCACCACCCCCAGCAGCTCCTTGCCGTCCAGCTCCACCACCGCCTCCTCCTGACTGCCGTTGCTCGTCCTCGCCGCTTTCCCCTTTCGAGAGCCGGAAGAGTGGCTTTTGCGGCCCAGGGCGATTTCGACGCGGAGGTGCTCGTCGCGCTGCCAAACTACACTGCGCTCGAGCTCTTTACGCCACTTCTTTATCATGACGACGCGCTCGGTGAGCTCGCTGATGAGGCAGTCCTCGGCATATTGCTCCTCGGTCATCGCTTCCATCTCCTCCTTCGTCACCACCATCTTCTCACCACTCTCAACCCCCTCCCCCTCAGCCCTCTCAGCCCCCGCCTGCCCCTCCTCCGCTTCCTCCCCCCCAGCAACCGCAACCGCAAACGCCCCCTCAATCTCAAACCGCACCCCCCTCTTCAACCGTTCCAACACCACGCAATCCGCATCCATCCACTCGTTCAGAAAATCGCACCGGTCCGCCAGCCGCTGCAGCTCGCCCGCGTGATGGTTGAGCAAGCCCTCGAGGTCGGTCTGGTGCGTGGGTAAAGGATCGGTGTGTGGGATCTTGGTGCCGGAGCCGCTGGGGGTGCGCACCGGGAAGTGGGCCTGCGAGAGCGGGGAGAGGGAGGTGGATTTCTGGAGGTAGGTGAGGGTGGTGGTTAGCAGGGAGGGTTTTTGCTTTTGTTTGGGAAGTTTGGGAAAGTTGGGTGAGGGCCGTGTGAGTGTGAGTGTGGGTGAGAGGGGGGATTGTGGGGGTGAGTGGGGGTGTAGGGAATACAGGTCTGCGGCATCCATTGAGAGGAGCATGATGTGGAATTTTAATTTTAATTTGGGTGTGGAAAGGGATCGCACGATGAAACGTACAAGAAGATATTCGAAAAATGAAAAAAAAAAATTCAACACCGAAAAGAAGGAACGCAATGTTTTTGCTCCCGCCCCCCTCGCACCAAAGAAAACAAAGCCCACGTCTCAAGCCCAAAAAAAGAAAAAAAAAAACAACCGCATTGTTCCCCCCTCTGAAACTCACAAACTCACAAACAAAGCCCCACGCAAAAAACGACGACGCGATTTTTTCAAAGCCAAGGAAGTAAACCGAACGATGAGAATGAGAATGGAAGCAACGTACCCGATTCTGATTCCGCCTCCGCTCCTCCACCGGTCGATCCATTGGCTGGCGCGGGGTGTGCATGCGCCAGGGGTGGAGGCGCAGTTCCATATTTCTTGGCTTGGGTTGTCTCGAGGGATGGAAGGTGAGGCTGTGGAGGGGTATAGAGAGGTGGTTTGTGGGGTGAGTGGTGAGGGGTTTGAAGTTTGGTGAGGGGTTTGGGTTTGGTGGGATTGGATGGGGTTGGGGGTAGGTAGAGATGAAAGGGGGGAAGAGAGTGGTGGTGGTGTGGGTGGAGGATGAAGGGGTTGAGGTGGGATTGTTGTTTTGTTGTGTTGTTTGATAACGAGAAAAGTAAACAAGACGGTTTGGCGCGAAAGGGTTTGTTGTTTTCGCACGAGCACGTAGGAAGATGAGGTGGAGTGAATGTTCGATGCATGAGCTAGACTAAGGTAGAGAAAGCCAAGGTTCTTCTGATCTGGCTTTCCACGGATGTGTTGTGAATAGAGAAATAAGTTTTGTTTACTGATGGCTCACTTCCGGCCATGCACGTGGATATAGCTCACTTACTCCGATACGCTGCAGGGCAAGCAGATACTGGCCACTTGGGTCTTCGGCTAATAGAAGCGTTTTTGCACGATCCTATTCTTGAGAAGCAGAATAATTTTCGTATGCATACCCTCTAAACATGACCACGAGCTGCGCTTGCTCATGCAGATAGAAGAATCAGACATCGTACTGTCAAGCTGAGACCATCGAGATGCTTGTCCACTAATAATGGAGAACAAAGCTAGCATTTCTCCAACATCGAAATGATTCTCTATTACTCCGCTGATACTCAGATTGACATCCCAAACCACTGCGACTTACTCCTTTTCCTTTGCATAAATTCGGTAATGCCACCTGAATAATCCGCCTTTGTTTTAGAAACTCCAGTCAGTGAGCCCATGAGCACAAACGCCGTCCGTGGTATCGAATAGTAACCCGAGCGCCTCTTGTCAATTATCAACTCCCACTTAGCTCTATCACTAGTAAATGCCGTTGAAACCCTGTACTGGCGCAGCAAAAGTCGATCTGAAGTCCTTGGGTACTTCCCACTACAAAGCCGTTAGCCAAAGCCATCCATTATCACAAATATTCGAAACTCACTCCATGTGTTTGACAAGCCCGAATGTAGGCTTCAATCGCCTCTCCAACCCCATAATCACGAATGGGTCCTGGCTCGAGACGTGCAGGCTTTGGATCCGTTGACGAGATAGCCAAACGTACCTGCAGTAATACTGACTCAATGTTCGACACAGCGCTCCAACCCGAGTTGGTCAGAAGTTCCATGCACAAAGCACCCCCAGCAGTGACGTGTCCACCTCCACCTTGCATAAAACTCAGAAACCGAGGACGGATGATGCGAACAAATGGTGGGCTCATGGGGTAGTCCTTGCCAAAGCGCATCTCCATTGCTATACTCTTCAGGCCTTTGGATTTCATCTCCTTTGCCAGAGGTAGATGGGGTTCGAAAGAATGGAGCTCGATGATCCATTGATAGACGTTACTGATGAGTTCTGGGTTAAGGTACCAGCCTAATTCATGTGAAGGATGCGTATCTTGAACTTTCAAGGTGCCAGTGAGTTCTCGCTGGAGTTGCCTAGAAGCAGATGAAGTCGCATAAGCTGGGGGTTCCAGTAATGGTAGTGACTTGTAGTCAAGAGTGCCAGGTACGAAATCAGTTTTGGGAACTTCTGCCACTTTCGTGAATAGATCTATGACAGCCTTCATCTTGCCTGTCTTCCGGCTTGCTGGAGGCTGCTGAGGCTGCTGCGAGTGGTTTGACTTCGGCAGCGCCTCTTCGGTATCTGAAAAGAGGATCTCGAGATCCTCCGCGTCGGTATCATCGCTAAGAAAGACAACCTCTTCCATGTCCATTGAACTTTGCGCGTCGACTTTCGCTTTCTTATGTCCACTCTTGACGGCCGTGACAGCTTTTGGCACAGGTCTCCTAGACTTGCTGACCGCGGTGATTGGAATAACAATCCTCTCATTATTCGATCCCATAGGTGTGTATTTAGGATCTTGCCCATATACCTGAGTTGGAATTTTATCCTCTAATTTCTGTCCCTGCACATTGCATTTGACGAAGAGGTAGCGTGATTGGATCCAATCGAGCTGAGCAACCACAAGATGTGGGTTGCTGCTGACGTATTTTTCTGGTGCATTAACAATCTCGTTCAATGCAATAGCTTGTGAGATCCTCAGATCACTATGAGGCCAAGTTCCAAAGGCGCACATTCCATCCTCGCTAAATTGTGAACTGAAGTTGTGCATTCCGGAATAGCTCAAGCTCGTGTTTACCTGTAACGAGTGATATACACCATTACCAAATGCTCTGCCATGAGCAGTGTGTTGAAAGTGAAGTCCTTCTCTGACGATCCCGTGCCAATTGTGCAGGGGACTACCATGCCAAGCAAACATGGTTGGGAAAGTCGAGTCTCCTTTTGTCTCACGAACTGCAGAAACAAATCTCTGCTCTTTGTCGGGTGCTCCCTGCGCAAATCTGAACTGCATCCATTGCGACATGCCAGACACTCTTTCTTCAGCTTTGCGAGATTCGCCATCAATGTTATCAACCTGGACGATGCAAGATCTGTTGGAAGCAATGATCCAGCGGAGCACGCCAAGTGCTGCAGGGCTGAATCGATCCGGCCAGGCTCGAAGGGACACGTCCTTGCCGTTTCTTGTCCCTAGGAAGTCTTTCATCTGGATAATGCTCGGAAGTGTATCGAGGAGCATGCACAATGAGTTCTGTTTCTCAGCGTCATCGAGGTCGTCAAAGTTCTGGTCGTAGACAACGAATTCAACCTCCGGACGCGAAGCTCCATCGACAGGAGAGGGCACAGGGGGTGGTGTTGTTGCGGGAGTTGGGGCCTGTGCTTTTCCAAAGAGCGAGACATGGCGGTGCTGCTCAACGATGCTGGTAGCGTTGCCCTGTCTTGGATTATCGATGTTAATGGAGGTTCTCACGATAGGTTGTCCTAAACGAACGGTAGGATATAATGCTTCTATAACTTTACAATGTAGTCGCTCCTCAGGCACCCCAGCGATAGTAACGCAGATCCAGTGGCCTGGGCGTAAGAGACCTGATCTCACACCCGAAGGAAATATGAGCTCCATACGATTTCGATCGAACTTAGCCTTGAATTTCTGGACATCTTCTATTTTCTTGGTGGGTGTAGCTGCCTTTGGAGAATTTACACCATCCGCCCTGTAAGGGAACGCCAACGCATAGGCCCGAGAGGCATAATTTCCAGTATACGGGTTTTCCCGGAAGGCAATAAGAGACAGTGGAGGAACCATTAGGCCCATGCCAACCGGGAGACTTGACAGCTTACGACTTGACGCACTGGAATAGCAAAAACTGACCAGGAGATCGACAACGTGGGGTTGTGACATTATTTCATGTTCGATACTAGGTCCAAAGCCTAGAGCCATGTACTGATAAAGGCATAGTGGTTTGGAACAGACGTATGGTTTGAGCGCCTCAAAGTCGGCTTCGACCTTGCAATGGCAGACCAAGCAGAATTCGGTACATCTGACGAGGTGACGGAGGGCGAACTGCATTGCAACTAGTGGAAAAGATGGAGCTTTGGGAAGCGGGATTAGATGGTCCGCGGTGACTATACTTGGTAAGGTTCTCTCAAGTTGTGATGCATCGTCTGCCAAGTATCTCGGTTCCGCGACGTCACTGTTGTTAATGTTCCTCCCCTGATGATCATTGTAAAACTGTTCTGCTCCACCCCACGGAAATCCTTCTGAGGTTCTGTAATTGATCAACTCCAGCAGTCGCGCATTCATCAGTTCATCGAGTGGTCGACCAACAAAAAGACGACCCAGGCCTCCACTTTTTGATGATCCAGAATTTTCAACATTCGAGCTTTCTGTACAATTGCGATTGTCCTTTGTTTTGCTGAATGCCTCGATTGCCTCGTCATATTTGATCTTATATTTCTGGCTTAGCCCCACTCGCATCTCAACCGTTTTTGTTCCACCAACTGTTTCTCTTGCAACTAGGCGCTCTAGCGGGCGATATCCAGCTGTATAGCGAATGAGAAGTATGAAGTATTCACTGGGTTCGAGGTGCCAGGCTTGTAGGGCCTCATCTGAAATTCCAAGTTTCGCAACGCGGCAAGAGATGGTCACAAATGCGTCTTCGCCGCCGTTCAGTAATCCTCCAAGATGACCAACGCGGAATCCAGCTAGTTTCGCGGTTTGAAGATCAAGTCGGATTCTAGTATTGTCAACCGAAAAGGTCTGATGATTTCCAGACCGTTTGCGGCTGCCTCCAATGGCAGCTTGAGAGTGGCGAGGAGAACCTGGAGACCAGCCTCCAGGTTCTAGGTCGCTGTCGGTATCAGAGTGTTCAGGTTCGGGATCTGACTCCAGCTCTGATTCGGACCCGTCAATGTCCATTGGATCATCAAGGTCGACCGGGTTATGCTTCGAGCCTGCCGTGGCTTTGTCAAGTAGCTTGGTAATCTTGGACAGCATTTGGGAGAGCACCAGTCCGTGTAGCGAGCCTGGCTCTTGCAAGGCAGAGCTTATGGAGGCGGGGACGTTTGTTGAGTCGGTGTAGACATAGTATTCGTGAGATGATGGATATTCTCCAAGGTCTACAGTAAACCATATTAGCAAGAACCCACGATCAAGCATCGTTGGGAAAATATCATAAAAAGAATTTACTCACCCGGGACAAATGCTTGCACTGTGACGTTTGCAGCAGATCCTTCTGGCACTTTGTACTGAAATGTGACAGAACCATCTTCACCTCCAGCCTTGAGACCTGATATATTGGGGCTTCTGAAATGCCGTAAAACATCCTGTAGATCAGCAACAAAAGCTTTCCGAGGCATAGCGAAGTAGTGTTTGTGCTAATGGGGTCGGCCTTGAGCCGTGCTGCTGAGGATTTAACGACGTTGAGGTGAGGGGTGAAGGTTAGAAATGGGAAAGGGTAACGCAACAAAAAGGAGAGAGCTTCAATAGGTAGGCAGTACGTTCGGCAGGTTCGACATGAAGCAGCCTTGCCTATGCAGGGTGTTGGGAGGCTGTTGAGGACGTCAAAAATCCCTAGAGAGTTCACAGAATGTTGTGTTCTAAATCATGGCCCAATCGTTGCAAGGAGATGCATCTAAAGGTCGATGATTTTCGAGACAGATGACGTTGACTCTACTATTGATATGTGACTCCAAGAGTTGTGGTGAAGGAAGTGCGTGTCAACACAACATTCGGGGCTTTCCCCCCCAACATGTCTACTTTGGTTGGCAGGCAACAATGATGCTTGAACAAGGCTACTACAGTACAGCTACCTACTGTACAGTACAGTACAGTAGCTGCTCGACGCCTATCGAGATCCCTATCTTAGCCCCGGGTAACTAGACCCAGGCACGACAGCGGGAATGAGCCGCTCGCTACTGTGGGTTGCTCCACCTGAAGACCTTGATGTACGGAAGTACTGTAAGACCAATCAACGCAAGGTATCGGAGAGAAGAGTGCCATCAATCCCATCACAAGAACCAGCATGATGACCGCCTCTTCTTCCTCCCGCTCCTCCACCCTCACCGATCCTACTCTTCAGCCCTTCCTCTCCCCCACCTTTTCCGCAATAACCTACCTCAACACCACCCTCCCCTCTACAACCGCCACTCCCACACCCGCCCTCTCTACCCTCGCCTCTAGCACCCAATCCCACATCTCCACCCTCTCCGCCCTGACCGCCCGCCTCTCGCAAACACTCACATCGCTGACTGACGACATTCTTCGCTCCTCTACGCGGCTGACCTACGAAATCGAACTCCTCCGCGGTGACGCCTTATCGCTCACCGAATCCCTTGCGGCAACGGGAGTCTTGGCGCCTGCAATTGCAGAGTTTGTACCTGATGGTCTGCTCGCCGTCGGCGGGAACTCTCACGAAAAGGAACGAGAAGAAGGCGAAAAACCAGCCATTCCGCCTACCGAAAGCACCGATCTCCCATCAACCCCCGACGCAATCACCCGCCTGCGCACCCTCCAGCACGTAAAATCCCGCCTTCAAAGCACCACGCAAACCTTCTCCCTCGCACTTTCCTGGTCCTTCCCTCCCTCCCTTCTCTCCTCTCTAATCTCCGTCTCGGACCCTACGCTCGAAGCCAAAGGCCAAGAAGCGTGTTCGCGCCTACGGCAAGAAGTCCTCGATATGATGGCCGAGGATAGCAGCGCCGGGTTGGAGAAGGCGAGGGCGCGGGTGGAGGAGTTGAGAGAGGTTGTGGGGGTGTGGAAGGGGACGGGGGAGGAGAAGGCGCGGGGGAAGTGGGTGGATGGGTTGGCGAGGGTTGTGGAGGAGGAAGATAGGAAGAGGAGCGAAGGGATCACGGGAAGGCGACGGGGTGTGAGCGCAGCAGGGAGGAAAGCCGTGGAGGAGCAGCAAGGGAGACCGAGTGCCGAAATAAGCCGGGGCCCTGGATTCTTGAGGAATCTGCAAAGGTTGAGGGAGGAGATTTATATGGAATAATCCATTTCTGCTTCATTACAGTCACCATAAAGGACGATTTACGAACCTACACACCCCACCTTTTTTTCCCTCACCCACTCCCAATCGAGAACCCCTTACTCCCCCGCCAAAAATCAATCTTCACAAGATACCACCACAACCATCCCAAGCAGATCTCACATATTCCAAAACAACCCCCCCCACAAGAGCCTCCACATCGCAAAAGTCCAAAAAAAAAAGAAATCCGCACCACCAAAAAAACCCCCACGCTCAATCTCTGCCCCTCCCCCTTCCTCGACCACAGTAGTAGTCTTCCTCAACTCCTACATTTTCCACCTTCACAACCCCCCACTATCTCAACCCGCACTCATCATTCTTAGGAAAGAGTAATCCCACTTCCACCTGGACCCCCCCCCCACAAATCCAAATCCAAATCCCAATGCCACCCCCTTATCCCCCATCCAT
>JAABUU010000085.1_pt1 | contig 36914 bp, 62 predicted proteins | sample 5559301 | NCBI WGS metagenome assembly JAABUU01 (sample SAMN10711884, study PRJNA513360) | rock metagenome | isolation source: Antarctica rocks | place: Antarctica: Victoria Land, Richard Nunatak white
CCCCCCCCTTGAAAACAGTTGAGAAAACTAATCGCGCAAGATGTCGGCCACTCGTGCGCAACTTCAACTGCGGTTTCTCGCTCACCGCAGCCGCTGACGAGCGCTACGCCATCAGGCCAGCAGCCTCGTGTCTGATCATGCCAGCAGCCCCGTGTCTGATCGTGTCTGAACCCAGGTTGGTAAGCTAGATTGGGATATTGAGAGCTGCTAGAAAGAGGTGCACCTGTCAACCCACTTCGCCGGCTGCTATCAGCTAGCACGCACATACAGACGACTGTAAAGGCAGCATGGGGCAGTGCCTCTCAGTTGCCAAGCCTCCCGGCAAGCAGGTGAAAGTGCCTGGAGCACCTGCGCCCCTGCCCTGCTTTGACCCCTGCCAGCCCATTGGCCTGCTCTTGCGCTCCTGCCGGCCGCTGCCGCTCTCAGCAGCAGTTCTTATCTGCTCGCCTGTTTGCCACGGTCCACCAACTATAGGAGCATGCTCACTGGGGCTGGCCGATATGCAGGGCTCCAAGGCCACTGCGCTGGTCGCCAGCGCGGATGGGAAAGAGCCACAGGGCGCTGGCACGTTCCCTGGAGGCGAGGGTGTGTTCAGCCGCGCCGCGGGCGCAGGCCCGGCGCTCGCGAGCGCTGGCACTGCGCCGGGGAGCGGCAAAACACAGAGTGGTGCTGCGCCCGGCGAGCGAGAGCCCCACCCGGAACACTTCGTGGCACCGCCCACGGATGGTTCAGTGGCACAGGTGCGTGCCCGCAGAGCACTTGTGAGATGCAGTCACACTGGCCCAGAGCACTGGGGGACGCAGAGGCTATGAAGGGCCGTCCAGACCATGCTCTGCACGGTATGATTTGGACAGACAGACTCGCCAGTACCTCAGCGAGTGCTGAGAGGAGTGCCGGCCGTCCAGCCAGCAGCCTGTGGGGGCTGGGCACTATATATATCGTTATGCCAGCCATTGTGCTTACCTTTGTGGGGCACACAGCTCTGCGTGCCAGCCTCCGAGCCGTGCGCGGCAGCCAGCCAGGGCCGTGCCTCAGCCAGTGCTCAAGCCCGCTGGCTGCGCAGGTCCCTGGCAGCCTTGTGGTCACGGAGTCCAGTCGGCGGCCGCCCGAGTGCGGCATCAACACGAGCGGCCCCGACAGGGCGCGCGCGGACGCGGTCGCCGCCGCCTTTTTCACCTCGCGGCAGGCGCGGCCCGGCATGCCTAGACCCTTACCCTAACCCTGTACCCAGGCCGCTGGCACGGCAGGAACCTCTGCTGCGACCAGGACTGACCAGCGCGAGCGCCGCTGCGATGACGCCGCGCGCATGGCACCTGCTGCCGTGACAGGCGCTCGCGCCGCTGACCCGCGCGCAGGCGGACGCCGTCACGAGCAAGGCGAGCACGGCGGTGACCTCGGCCACGCACTCCAGCGCGGGCAGCTGCAGCGCGGGCGGCGAGCTGGCGGAGCCGGGCGCCGCGGCGGCCGTCGCAAATTGCTTTGAGATTGAGCGCCCCAAGTACGCGACGCCGGTGCAGCCGTTCAAGCCGTACGACGCCTGGCGCCTGGGCCCGCCCATCCCCGGCTGCGAGGATGAGCGCATCGAGAATGCGCATGCCATCGCCGAGTTCCGCACGCCCTCCGACCCCGCCGTCGGTGCGCCGCGACAAACACCTCTTCTGCCACAGTGCAGGCTATTTCCCAAAGAAGACCACCCTGCAGCTGTGCGCAGCGCCCCCGCCCGCCCGCCTGCTATGGCCTGTCAGGCTGAGCGCGTGCCAATCGAACCGCGTTGTGTGAATCCCATATGGTACTCGAGCCCGCCGATATGCTCAGTTGTTCGCAACCACCGAGCAACCATGTGGTATTCTTGGAGGGGACCCTGAGGGGGCCCTGGGACAATGATGACAGTCAGCATGGGGCGCACGCGCTGCCTGGACGGCGAGCGGTGGCAGCATCCGCAGCGTCCAGCCAGGGTTTGTCCAGCCAGGGTTTGCCGCACCCCGCGCTCAGCGCGAGCCGGGCTGCGCGCGCGCAGAGGAGGTGCTGCAGGTGCTGTGCACGTGCTTCAATGTGGACTCTGGCACGTGCACGCTGCTGACCGGCGAGTGCATCTACGTCCTGAACGCCTGCGGCATCCTCAAGCCGGGCATCTGCCCGTGGCGGTGAGCGCCCCCGGGAGCGCAGAGGCCGGCGTGACGACCCGTGCACGCCCTCGTGTCCACGTTGCTTTGCCTCCCCCGCGGCCCATGCGGCGAGCGCGCGCCGGACACTCATGCAGCCCCAGACGCTGCGCTTCCAAAAGTTGCAGGTTGGAAACCTGCGGTGCCGGCTGTGCTGACACGGCTGCACAGTGCAGCCATCTCTGTGCGTGCGTCACGAGCGACAGACCTCGCCGCCTGGTGTCGCGCGCAGGTGGGGCTTCTGCGGGTGGATGTTCCTGCCCTCCAACGACGAGGTGCTTTGCGTGGAGGACCTCAGCAGTGACGCCAGGCATGCCCCACTCCGGGTCGCAGAGCCCCGCTTCAGACTGTTCCAGGCCCGCCAATCCAGGCAGCATGTCTCATGCGGGCACTCGCGCCGCGCTCTGAGGTCGGCCGGGCTTCCCCTCCCTGCACCATACCATGTCTGCCGTGCCAGGGGTGGCTCCTGCGCAACGCTTTCGCGGGGGAGGGGCTGGGTGGCCCCTGGGCGCCAGCGACCCCTGCCTGCTGCGCGCAGGTTCAGCGAGAACGCGTTCGTGCTGGGCGAGCCCAAGCTGCAGTTCTACCTGGCCGCGCCGCTGGTGACCACCAATGGGCATCGCCTGGGCACGCTGTGCGCGCTGCCCCCCCCCCCCCACACCCTGCCCACCCCCTACGTGAGAAGGGCCTGGCTCCTGCCAAGGCTTATGCCAGCGTCGCACCACAAACACATTGACGCTGGGTGAGCCTGACAGCGCTAGGGTAGGTTAGGGCCCTATCCCTGTTAGGGTGCTGCACAGCAAGCTCGACACGAGCGTGATGCACGCAGGTGCGCACGCTGGAGAGCGCGTACGCGCTGGAGCTCGCCAAGCGGCAGACGGCCGCGCTGCGGCGCGCGGTGGACACGTACCGCACCGCCAGCCTGTTCGTGTCCGCGCGCGGCGCGTCCTGGGCGCTCATGCACATGAACGACGTCGCGCTGCGCATGGCCGGCGCGCGTGCGCATGTGCTGCCTCCCTGCTGCGGATGCTGCCGGCATGTTGTCGTGCTGCGGATGCACTGAGCTGGAAAGCTGTGACTTGGACTTTGTGCACGCGTGTGTACATACCAAACATGGCGTACGTGTGCATGCGAACGTAAATATGTGGACAGCCACTCCGCCTCCATGCGCATCACAGCCACGGCGCGCTCATGAGCTATATCAGCGCTATGCTGCCTCCGGCAGGCAAAATCAGTTGTACAACCTTGCACAATCATGCCGGGAGACCATGCTAGCCATGCTGTTATTACTTGCATGAGAGCACGTCTTACTATGAGCATGCATTACCTGTTATTGTGGCTGAACATGAAGGATACCATCCAGGATCCAGCTACACACACTCCTTCAGGCTTGGGGTGGGTTGAAAGGCTGGCGGTGGGTGGCGCTGCGCCCAGCGACATCGGTTTACCATGTCTTGCGCAGGCCTGCGCGAGCTCAAGGCGGACACAAACTTCTGGGACGTGTTTGAGCTCAGCCACGGCCGCGACGGGGTGTGCGGCCCATGTCTGACCCACGTTGACCAAACAGTCGCTCAAATGGGGAGGGGAGGCTGAGCAGGAACTGACACGCGCGCGGCAAAGAGCTGCAGCTGCGCGGCCGTGCCGCTGCTGTTCTGTGCTACTGCTGCTGTGAGCACAGGCTAGGGTCTTCGGTGGTTTCACCCTATGTTGGGGCGCAGGAGGGCTTCTACCGCAAGGCCGCGCAGCAGAGTGCAGAGTTCTCCATGACCGTGCTGCTGCGCGCGGAGCGCTCCAGCGGCGGCAGCGGCGGGAGCAGGACGGACCGGCCCTGCTTCACCATGACGTTCCGGTGCTCCCTGCGCCCCACACGCACCAACTGCGCGCGCACTGATGTGTTACGGGGCGATGGTCAGACCTCAGGGGGTGTTGCGGGAGGCCGCGTGGGGTTTGAGTCAGCCGTGAGTGCGCAAGCTGGGTGGCCGCAAGAGCGGCCGGGCGCGAGCCGAGGGGCATGCGCTGGGAGGCCGCACAAAAGCCTATGGCTTGGCGTGCTAGACACCAACGGCATGCGCTGTGGCAGTCCCTGAGCGTAGATACGCATGCCAGCGGCCCAACAGGGCGTCCATGTGTGCATCCGCCGCGCCTGCCTTGTGCTAGACATGGGGCGTCCCGCTCAGGTTCTAAACGTGTTTCACGCGCGCGCCGGTTGGGGCTTGCACCCGGCATCCAGCAAGCAAATTCATCCTAGCATGGCTGTTCTGCGCGCGCAGGCCGGCCGGGTCGGGGCTGCTGGACGAGAACACGGCCGTGGTGGGCATCCCGGCCTTCCTGCCCATCGACCCCGGCGCGACCGCGGGCTTCTACTTTGTGACCGCGCGCGAGGCCGCGCCGGCGCCGGCGGGCTCGGAGCCGCGGTCCGGCAGCGGCGCGCAGCAGTCCGCGGGCTCCCTGGGCTCCGCCGGCTCGGGCCGGGCGCCGGGCGCGGCGCCGTTCGAGGGCCTGCAGCTGGGCGCGCCGCTGGGCAAGGGCGGCTACGGCGTTGTGTACCGCGGCGTGTACCAGGGCAAGCTCGTGGCCGTGAAGGTGCGGCCAGGGGCCAGGCGTGAGCAGGTGTCTTGCTGCTCTCTGTGCAGCACTAAGGACAGCTGGGCGCGCCGGCCGGTCAGGCCTGGCAGCTGCAGTCAGCGTCAGGGAGTGCAGGGCTTTCGCAGAGGGGCACATCGCAAATGAAAACATACATGGTGCTGCATGAGAAATATATGTGGCGCACTCATGCTGGTAGCAAACCATGAGGGTGCGTGCGGGGCACGCATGGCCCAGCCGTTCTGAGCAGTGAGCCTAGGGGAGCGGTGCTGCATGGCGCTAGCACGACTGGCGTCGCTGGAAACGTTCCAACCAACTCGGCACCCGCTGATCGCTGTGCAGGTCATGGAGGATGAGGGCTGCGTGCGCGCGCAAGACGGCCGGCCGCTCGAGGCGGTGATCACGGAGAAGCTGCGCCACCCGGCGCTGGTGGCGGCGCTCGGCCACGCGGCCGCGCCTGGCCCCGACGCGCGCGACCGGGGCGAGAAGACATGGCTGCTGCTGGAATTCTGCGACTGCGGCAGCCTGATTGTGCGCCCCGCACGGCGCGCAGGGCAATATCTGTGTGGCTTGCAGGACACCATTTGTGTGGCCAGCCTGTGTGTAAACAGCGCCAATACCACACGCATGCATGCTGAACACGTTTGCCCGCCTCCTGAGGCTTCCCACCGGGCAGGCGTACAGGGCGCCGCGCACTCGAAGCTGGTTCATTGGTGGCTCTCTAGTTGCTGCCCCGGCATGCGCTCGCAGTCTGAGCCACGTGCCGCATCGGCGCGATCGCGCCAAGCATCCGACGGAACGGCATATGTCCGCATCTCTTGGACACAATGGCGTCCGAGATGCCAACATATGTACGTGCGCACCAGGACGCCGTGGAGCGTGGCTGGTTCACCGCGGAGTGCTCGATGACGCACGGCGGCGTCGACTATGGGCTGGCGCTGGCGCTGGCGGAGCAGGTCGCGGACGGCATGGCCTGCCTGCACTCCAACAACATCATGCACGGGGTGCGCGGCCTGCATGCACGCCAGCAGCCTCATGCACGGGGTGTGCGGCCTGCCTGCACGACAACAACATCGTACACGGGGTGCACAGCCTGCCTGCACGATAGCAACGTCGTGCACGGGGTGCGCGGCCTGCCTGCATGCAACGACATCGTGCACGGGGTGCGCAGCCCCGGAGGCCGGGGCCGGCAGGCACATGCTCTTGATGCCAGGTCCAGGCTGGTTGTTCGAACACTCTTCCTTCTTGGCGAGTGCATCGCACCCACGCCTGTCTTGCAGCGCCTCCGCCCGCATGCGCTGGCACGGCAGCGCGAGCGCTCTGCTACGCATGCTCGCGTGCACTGCGGCATTAACTTCTGTTCAGGCAGTGAAGTCTGGGGGCTGCCCCGCGCGCGCAGGACCTAACGGGCGGCAACGTGCTGCTGGCCAGCGCGCCCGAGTCGGCGGTCGGCGTGTGCGCCAAGGTCGCGGGCGCGCACCCGCCGCAGGGCATCCCTAATTTTGGTCCAGCGCCATGCGTACCTGGAGAGCACCAGGGGTCTAAAGATGTGATATTTGCCAGATACATGCTGTACAGGCATGCGGTTGCACACTGGCGGCCTTGCACATGCGTTAGTCTACGAAGCCCTGCTGCATGGCCAACTGTGCCCGGCAACGCATGGCGGTATTGCACACACGCTCGGTGAAGAGAGAGCAGCGCTTGCGTGGCCAGTGCGTCGCCGCGACTGACTCCTACTGTGAGCCTGTGCGCGTTCGCCAGATTTCGGCCTGAGCCGCAACATGGACGTCCAGACGCGCGTGGAGACGCGCACGTACGGCACCATCACGCACATGGCGCCCGAGGTGCTGCGCGCCAACATCGTCAGCAAGGGTGCCGACGTGTACTCCTTCGGCGTCATCCTGTGGGAGATGGCTGCCGGCTGCCGCGCCTGGGTTGGTGCGCCCCCGCCGAGTCTGACATGCTCTTTGTTTACGCCTTCCTGCCTCCCTGCCACGCAGACTCTTCTGGCGCTTGGCTTGTGCACCGGCTCTCGTCCGCCCCGTCCGTACCTCCTGCCCTGACTGCCACGGCCTGTGCGCCACCGTGCGCCGGCTGGATTGGCCGAGCGCAAGCATGATCTCGCTCGCTGTGCATGGTAGCGCCCGCTCCGCCATGGCTGAGCTTGCTCTGTCCGTGCGCAAACCCCGCTCTCTATGGGAGCAGCGCCGACGGACGCCGCCGCGCGACCCGCATGTGCGCCGCGCGCAGGCCTGGTGCACATCAAACCCACCCTATTATCCCACGGCATGGATGCCACTCTCAAGTCTAGAGTACGCCGCGCGCGCAGGCCTGGTGCACACGCAGGTCGTGTGCGCGGTGGCCGTGGACGGCCAGCGCCTGGGCTTCCCCGGGGGCGCGCGCGCGCCGCCGCCGGCGTACCAGGCCCTTGCCGACCGCTGCATGGACACCAACCCTGCCGCGCGGCCGACCTTCAGCGAGGCGCTCGCGCTCATCCGCAGCATGCGCGCGGCGCACCCGGCGCTGCGGCGCGCGCCGGCGGCGCAGGCCGCGCCGGCGCGGCCCGGGGGCGCCGCGCGGCGCGCGCAGTCCTATGAGCGGCTGGCGCCGGGCGGGCGCCTGGTGCCCAATCCGGACGCCGCCAGCGCCGCCATGAGCGCGTGAGGCATGCGCAGCGGCTGCCTCTTAAGCGCACACAGAGAGAAGCGGCCGCAAGAACAAGGGAAGGGAAGGGAGCACGAGAGCTCTGTTCCGGAGGCTTGCCTAAGCATGCCAGCGGTTTACACATTGGTTGGCCCCTTCCAAGCATGGGGCTGCATGTGCACTTGCACATGCCTAGCAGGCATAAATACATGGCAGCTCTGCGGCATGTACTTCACATTTGGTGAAGCAGCCAGTGTCCTAATGCGCCAGAGCGGCGACTCAGAGGGCTGGTAGCCGTCGAGCTGCATGCTGCTGCCTGCGCTGCGCAACTCCTACGCATCCGTACCTGTAGCTGAAGAGCTCGTTCATACCTTTGAAATGAACTGAGCCTTAGCATGCTATTAGGGCTTACGAGATGTTGAGCGAGGGTGCACTAACACATGCATTAGGGACTGGGGCCTGCTGCAGGTCGAGCTGCACTTGGTGGTCTCCCGACATTGCACCTGCGTCCTGCTGGTGCCCACATGCATGTTGCCAGCGTGCCCTGCGGCCCTAGTAAGACTCTGGATGTTTTGCGGCGCATATGCCTCGCTTTTGTGATTTCAAAGAAGCTCAGCATGGCTGCTCAGTACATGCAATTTTGTCATGTAGTGGTGTTGACTGCTCTGGGGTCGTCTCTGTCTCTGCAGAGGGACAAGCCCAGAGCTGTCAACGCCGATTGGTGGTGCTTGGTGGTTCCAAAAAATCCCAGCAAATATCATTTGCGGGATTGTATCATGTAGCACATGTATTGGCCCCGCCCTGTGGGCTGCATGCCGACCTTACGGCCCCCCGCGCCTGCCTGCATTTTTCTTTACAACTTACATCCTGTCTGCAGGAGGGGCTTGTTGCGCCGTTGACTGCCCCGCGTGGTATGGGGCACTTCTTTGTGAGCTGCGGCCTGGCTCAGTGTTGTTGCTGGGGTTCGGCACGCACCTTGCCGTGATGTTACTTCCTGAAATGGGGTTGCGACGTAAGTTGTTGTGGAAGAGGCATTGGCAGCCTTTTTAAGGGGGCTTGCTGCGCTGCAGTGTTGAGCTTTGCCGCCATGAGTGTGATGCGTGTGTGCTCAAGTCCGCTACGGCGTGACGCCGCCGCCGTATGACACTCTGGCAGCAACAGCGGTGCATGTGCACCGCTTCTGCGTTTTTGGTTGGACTAGTAAGCGGCTACAGCCTGTACTAGCCAGCTAGGGCTGGGTTGGAGGAGCGACTGTTGTAGGCCTGTAGAGCGGGCGCATTCGCCCGCACTGCATGCACACCTTGCGCAAGTCCTTTGTGCGGCTATGATCACACCTGCAGCGGTGGTACCCGGTGCATCATATTAAGTCCAGGCGTGGGTCATGCGATGACTTCTGCAGCTCCTTATCCATTCTTCTTGCTTGGCAGTGTATCTCCTCTGTTCTCATGCCCCTTTGTGGTGCTTGTGCATGTGCGCCAAACAGTACAGCCAACTTCTCTTCCAGCCATCAGCATGTCGGCTTGTTAGGAGAGGCTCTGGGTGTGCTTCACTTTCGAGTTGGTGTTATCGCGTTCACCATTTCTTTTCATTCATTGCCCTGCAAAGTGGCAATGTTGGGGAGACCTAGCAACATTTTTCGGTGATATGTAGGTGATGCTCGTTTCTGATGTGTACCTGCTGACGTCCAAATAATAGGACTTATTGCTGTTGATGAAATATAGAAGCTGGCATGGAGGCAAACCAGAGCTCGTTATTCTCTCCACTAAGTAGACAGGAACGAGTAGCAGAGCCAAGCATGGCAATGCCAGTCATCTTCCTTACCTCGGCAAGCATGTGTAATGCCCTGCGATGGTATGGTATTCCTCAGTTAAGGCAGACGCGGAAGGGACTGCAGCATAGAAATGTTGCGGCTATCCTTTATACATATGTCTGTCACCACCATGTTTTGCCAGTGCGTGTGGCACGGTCCCGTAGGTTCCAAGCGCGCCCCTGGTCTCTTGAGGCGCAAGTCAGGAGGGACATGACGCACACCCCATGCCCATCGCCTCACTCCAGAAGCGCAGCCAGGTGGTTGTAGAATGCGGCAAAGTCGCGGTCGTGGTCGCGCATGGCGCGCCGCAGCACGCCCGCATGCGCCGCCGGGACGAAGCCTGCCACGGCGGCGTGGCCCAGCGCGGCATGCTCGGCCTCGCCCTCCGCATGCACCTGCAGCAGCCAGCAAGCTGATGGTATGCTGATAACAGCCAGAGCCAGTGGTATAAAACAAATACTTGCAGCATACTCATAGTATGCAAGTACTTTGCCTTACCGTGCCCTTCCTACACATACGTTCAGCGGCCCAGTCAGGACGCCACTGCGTGCGATCGCTGTGAGCACCTGTCGGCAAGCTTTCCCGGTTATCGAGCAGGCGCACAGCGCAAGAGGCTCTCTAACCATTGCCGCGGGCCTTGCGGCGAAAGCTGCAGTGATGGCCCTGCCCTGACCCATAAACACCCCAGGCGCATGTCCTTGCTGTACAGCTAAGCTGCCCAGCGCCCTCCGTACAGCTCAGCTGTCCAGCGCCCTCCGTCCCGACGCGCACCTCCAGGAACAGCCACTCGCGCAGCGGGCGCCCGGCGGGCGCGAGCACGCGCGCGTCGAGCGACCGGAAGCTGTCCAGCATCCACGTCTTCTCATAGTCCGCCAGGTACTCAATCGCCAGGTTGTAGCCCAGCGCGTAGCTCGCCTGCGCGCCACATCGGCGGCGGCCCACGTGGTTGATAGAAATGCTGAGCACTTGGCTAGCCCGCCCGCTGCTGCCAGGCTCCAAGGCCGTCCAGTATCCTCTGTCCTTTACACTCCTCAAGGACTCCCCACTGCACAGTTACCGAATTGGTCATCGCTTAGCTTGTCTGCACGTCGCACCCCCCCACGTCCTAAACAAGGACGTTGACAAGAAAAGAAAAGGTGCTCAGGTTAGGTCATGGTGCACATCGTTCCCACATTGAAACAGAGCGTGCCCGCTGATGCGCCCCACAACAGCAGTGGTGATCAGCCGGCAGCACCTGGCAGTCCCCCATGCGTGTCCTGCAGCTCCCTCTCCCCATCTTGCACCCTCTCTATGCCCCCACTCCTCGTCCTGCGGCCTTTGCATGCGCGTCACACCTTCTCAAGGGCGTCTGCCGCGCCGCCGCCGCCCACGATGTCCGCAAGCATACGCTCGAAAAATGCGGCTGACGCGGCCGGCGCCGGGTTGGCCGCCAGCAGCGCCTCCAGCGGCTCGCGCATCAGGTCGGCGTAGAAGTCTGAGAACAGCTCGCGGTGCGTCTTGGCTGCGCGCGTGCTGGGCAGGCCGTGACTGACCGCACGCTGTAAACGACCGCACTGCTAGGTTTTTTTCCTTTTTTTTTTTTTAATAGCGCGAGGCAAACTTCGGCGTATAAGGCGCTGGGCGGGCTACCGCGTGCAGCCACCATGTTGTGCTAGAGCCTGCACGACGCTGCTGTGTATGTGGCAGAGCGCCCTGCCCTGAATCCCCAGGACGGTAGCGGTCATTGCTTGCATCCTGCGCAACGTGACCCAATGTACCGCTGCAGCCGTACCTGTCAATTTGCGGCCAATACCACATGCGTGTGATATGTGAGGTCAAGCGCACCCTGCGCTTCGCCGTTGTGCATGCCATACTCGCCCGCCAGCGGCTGAATCAGTGCCTTCAGCGCGCAGTCGCGTGCCACATAGTCGCTGCGCCCGATTGTGCACTGCACCTGCGCGCACGGGCAAGGCAGCTGAGTGCCACACACTCAGCAGCAGCCTCGCCTACTCCAATACCTTGCGACCAGTTTAGAAGCATGTGCGTGCTGCTGAGGGCAAACACGTGCTGCCCAAGTACCTGCCCAAGATGACAGTATTCTGGCCATACGCCCATGATACATATATACATATGAATAGAGATGGAATGGCTCATCATGGCACTGAAGTCCTAGACATCAGGGTAAATGATGAAGCCCTCCCTCCAGACGTGCACTGCAGCCCCTGTGAGGGTCCTTTCAGCCAGGCCAGCGCGCCTGCAACAGCACGGACGTGAACGCAGGGTTGAACGACTCCAGGTTGTACGCCAGCTCATTCATCACGAGCCGCATGCGCCGCTCTGTGTCGCCACGCAGGCCGCTGACTGCTCTGTTGGTGGTCCCATGGGGAACACGCAGGCGTAGCACATACGCAACACAGCAGTGGCCCTCTGTCTGCATGGCGAGGTGGCAGTCGAGACAGCGAGCACGCTTATTGCTCACGCGTTGACGCTGGCACAGCCGCTGCATGCGCAGGCATGCAGGGCTGTGGCAAGCTCCGGCGCCAGCGGCGCGGGGCGCGGGGCGCACCCCAGCCCTGCGCAGGCAGGCACCGCAGGTTGTCGTTGAAGCGGCGCAGCGCGCGCACCGACGCGCCGTTGTCCAGCTCTGCCTGCACGGCAATGCAGCTCAGATTGTGATATCTAAAATTGCATTCCTGCGACCTTGAGGTAACCGCGTGAAAAGGGACAGCATAGTCCCAGTGCCACTAAGAGTGCTGACTTCTGGTGGCATGTGCTGCAGACAAGAAAATGTGCGGAACGAGCAGCGGTGGCAGGACTGCCAACATCCTGCCTGCTGTAGAATTGGCCACATATCAAGTGAGGAGTACACCTCTTGAGAGCACTGTCAGTAGCACTGACTCGTTGCGACATGCTCACTGGTGTCCATAGTGGCGCTGTAGGTGTATGCACGGCCACGCGGTGCGGGGCCGGTGGCCTGACGTGACAGGCAGGGGAGCACCTCCAGCGCGTGCAGGTCCTCCCGGCACACAAGTGGCAGTGCTGCTCGCCTCCTCGGCGCACGCCGCAGGTCTGTCTCCTCCGCAACTGCGTCCGAAGCAGCGTCAGTGCAGCCCTGCTCTTGTCAGCCCCACTGACGCCGGCGGCAGTGGGAAAACAGCAAACACTGTGCAGGCAAACGCAGGTGACGCACCGGCTGCTGCGGCAAGTTCTGGCCGCGCGGGCGCCTGGACACACACTGGTGTGCAGGCATGCCTCTGCGAGCAAACGTGCAGTGTCAGCTTGGCCGTGGTGGCACCCATGCCTAGCCGCGAGCGCGACGAAGGATGTCTCGGTGCACCTGCTTGCTTAAACGCCTGCCCACCCACGTCCCCTTCAACCTCACAAACACATAAAGAGGCGCGTGGAAAGCTATGGGAGACGCACGCGGCAGCGCGAGCTGGTCGGCGCCGCAAAGCATGTCCAAGCAGGCGGCGCCGCGCGCCAGGCGGCGGCGGGGCGTGCGGGCAGCGCGCCGGTGAGGGAGGCTGCCATGGCGCCTGAGGGATGTTGGTCGGCGCTTGATAGGAAAGTGCTGATGTTCATCATGCCCGGGCATTGCCGCAGTTTGTGCCAAACAACCCAACAATTGACCCGAATCCACCCCTATATCCCTCGAGAGCAGTTTGTACTTGCTCGCAACTGCTCTTCCCGCTCCGAGTCGGCTGCAGGACGGTGTCGTCAGCTTGGGTGAGCAGAACCGTACCCCGTCAACAAATTCAGCTGCACGATGCAAAGGATGGGAACACGGAAACTGCAAAAACAGGTGGTCCTGTTGAGCCCCCAGCTCTGCATGGTTGCGTCCAGCTAGCAGCCGCCGGCCTAAAGCTAGAAGGAGCATGGGGCAGTGCCTCTCCACTGTTGCCAGCCCTCCTGGCAAGCAGGTAGGGGGGGCCTGTCCTGTTACCACTGCAGGGCACTTGCCAGCCTGCTCTCGCTCCTGCTAGAACCTAGCGCACTGGCAGCGCTCCCTTGCCGCCTTCCTGGCCGGTTCGACTCCAGGGACTCAGCGGGGTGCCGGAGGATGCGCAGGGCCCCAAGGGCACATCGCTGGTCGCCAGCGCCGATGGCGTGCCCAGTGGCCACACAGGAGACCTGCCGAGCACTGGCCAGCTTGCGGAGGACGTGGTGGCGCCCAGCCGCGCCGCGGACCCAGGCCTGGCGCCCCCGAGCGTCGCTGGGGCGGACCCTGGCGAGCCGGAGCGCGACGCGGCGCCTGACGCGCGAAAGCTGCCGGACAACTTTCTGACAGTGTCTGGGGACTGCGGCTGTGTGGCACAGGTGCAGCCTGCGGAGCGGCCCTGACACAGGAGTCACTGCAAAAGTGGGCAGCAGCGCCACACTTCACGGTGTTGTTGCCGGCAAAAGTGGCAGCGTGGCATTGCCCAGTGCCGCACCGGCTTAAGGCAGCGCTGTGTACCGCCGCAAGTGCTTGTCCTGTTGTGGGGCACCCCGAGTGAGCCAGCAGCACGCAGGGGTGTTGGAGTATGTCGCTGACATTCGCTGACCAGGGTCGGGGCCTCCGCCGCGTCGGTCGCAGCCGACGTGACTGCGCGCGCCAGCCGCCCAGCCTTCCGTTCCGGCCACCACCTATTGCCGCGCCCTGCTGACTCTCAGGGCTGCGATGGCGCCGCAGGTCCCGGGCATCATGGTGCACACAGAGGCCAGCCAGCACCCGTCCGACTGCGGAATCAACACGAGCGGCCCTGACAAAACGCGCGCGGCGGCGGCCACCGCTGCCTTTTTCTCCACGCGGCAGGCACGCACGCGCACGCTGCGGCCCTGTGCCTGCAGGCTTGCTGCCGACAGGCAGGCTGCTGGCAGGCAGGGCCTGAGGCACCCATTAGCTGCGCCGCCAAGGTCAGCGGCGACCGCGGCCTTGCACGCTGCAGCTGCGGCGCTGGCAGGTGGTGACGCGCGCGTGCACGTGCAGGCCATCACGAGCAACGCGAGCACGGCGGTGACGTCCGCCACGCATTCCAGCGCGGGCAGCTACGGCGCGGGCAGCGAGCCAGCGGAGCCGGGCAGGGCGACGGCCGCGGCCAAGCACTTTGAGATCGAGCGCACCAAGTATGCGGCGCCCGTGCAGCCGTTCGAGCCGTACGACGCCTGGCGGTTGGGCCCGCCTGTCCCGGGCTGCCAGGACGAGCGCATCGAGGCCGCGCAGGCGATCGCCGAGTACCGCACGCCCTCCGACCCTGCCGTCGGTGCGCCGCGCGAGGCCCCCGGTGTCGTGCTGCTGCGGCAAGGCCCTACCAACAAGGGGTCTGGAGTGACTGAGCGGGCAGCATGGCGCTCGAGCGTCAAACGCCTGCCTGCCCGGACAGTGCGCGTCAGAGTCGCGTGCGCTGTCGCTGATCATGTGTTCAACTTGGATGCGCCGTTGGCACGCGTCTCAACCGTGAAAGGGCTTCACACCTCTGCCGAGGGTCACAAGCACGGACCACGCCCTGTCTGGGCGGCCGGCAGCGTGTGCGTGGTGGCTGCTACAGCCGGGGGCGTTCAGCGCCCAGCGCGCGCTGATCGTGGCCCGCACGCTGCGCGCGCGCAGAGCAAGTGCTGCAGGTGCTGTGCACGTGCTTCAACGTGGACTCGGGAACCTGCACGCTGCTGACCGGGGAGTGCATCTACATCCTGAACGCCTGCGGCGTCATCAAGCCGGGCATCTGCCCTTGGCGGCGCGCACCTGACCCTGTTTCATGACACCCCACCCTGCTCAGACGTGCACACTGTTTGCTTTACAGGGCTCTAGCCTCTGCGCTGTCTGCGCTCAGGACTCACAGCTGCTTGCAATAGGGTGCGTCAAGTGTGCACCTCCGACATGCTCCGTCGCCCACTGGCATGCAAGCTCGTCATGCGCATGCTGCGAGTGGTTCTTCCTGCGACTGACTTCAGACGCCCGCTGCCGCGCGCAGGTGGGGCTTCTGCGGGTGGTCCTTCCTGCCCTCCAATGACGAGGTGCTCGCGGTGGAGGACCTCAGCAGCGACGCCAGGCGCGCCGCGCCCGACTCTGCCGGGCGCTGGCTTGAAAGCTTCGGTCCGAGCAACCAAGGCGGCAAGTTTGCCTGCTCAAGCACATACCTATTGCCAACCCAGCTTTTATGTCACAAGGTCCACTTCCTGCACCTGGCCACATAGGTTTCAGTCTTTAGCCTGCGCCACACGGATGTCTGACACGGCGAGAAAATCCTGGCGCCAGCGGCCCCTGCCCGCCGCGCGCAGGTTCAGCGACAACGCTTTTGTGCTGGATGAGCCCAAGCTGCAGTTCTACCTGGCCGCGCCGCTGGTGACTACCAACGGGCATCGCCTGGGCACGCTGTGCGCGCCGGCCCACCCCCCCCACACCCTGCCCACCCCCTACGTGAGAAGGGCCTGGCTCCTGCCAAGGCGCATGCGGATAATGCAGACCTGGGCAAGCGCGCCGCTGACGCCGCCGGTGTATGTATGCCGCAGGTGCGTGGTCGGGCAAAAGGCGCGGCGCTTCTGCGCAGAGCAGGCCAACATGCTGGCAGGCATGGCCGAGCTGGTGGTGCGCGCGCCCCACCGCCCCCAGCCGCCACGCCCGGCATCCGGGGTAGGGTAGGGTTGTTTGCCTGATGGCGCGGGCTGCACCTGTGCGGGCGGACTGCCTCGCTGCACCAGCGCCAGCTCAAGGCAGCCCGCTTGCAAAACACAAACGCTCAGCCGTACCCTGCGCCGTGCCCAGGTGCGCACGCTGGAGAGCGTCTACGCGCTGGAGCTCGCCAAGCGGCAGACGGCCGCGCTGCGGCGCGCGGTGGACACGTACCGCACCGCCAGCCTATTTGTGTCCGCGCGCGGCGGCCGCTGGGCGCTGATGCACATGAACGACGTCGCGCTGCGCATGGCAGGCGCGCGCGCCCCTTTTCCTGTTCCTGTTCTGCATCCCAAGGCTTTCAAGCATGTACGGTCGACATGCACATGAGTGCCTGCTGCAAGGGACCTGCTATATCAAAGTACCAGCTCACGCACACATAAACCTGTTGGGCGCTCGTGAGCCCTTGATGCGCCTGACTGTCTGTCAGAGACGGTATGGCATGGCAGGTTACGTGTCTCGTAGCAGACATGGTCAAATTGAGCATTGTAAAGTGTAAGGATGTAGCCCAGAAGCAAGGGCTCCACGCTGGGTTGCGCGGCGCGCCGACCGCATCACTCTGCTGACGCGGCAGGCCTGCCAGAGCTCAAGCCCGATATCAACTTCTGGGACGTGTTTGAGCTCAGGCACGGCCATGATGGGGTGCGCGCCCCGCACCGGCCTGCCTGGCCGAATCCCCCTGCAGCCAAATGCGGTCTTGGGCAGGGGCCCGAGCAGGATGCTGAGGCTGGCCTGCTGCGGCCGCGCCGCTGCTGTCACGTGCTGCTGCTGCTGTGAGCGCGGGCTAGAGTTGGGCGCGGTTAAACCCTATGCCGAGCGCAGGAGGGCTTCTTCCGCAAGGCCGCGCAGCAGAATGCCGAGTTCTCGATGACGGTGCTGCTGCGCGCGGAGCGCGCCAGCGGCGGCAGCGGCGGGGCCAGCCTGGACCGGCGCTGCTTCAGCATGACGTTTCGGTGTGGCCCGCCGCTGTCGTCCCATGCGCTCTAGCGCCGCGCATGCCCTGTATATGTCACCACAGTGGGCGAGCTTGGGCGCGTATTGCAAAGGTCGCAAGAGCGTCTGCACTTCTTGGGTGGGTGATTCACGATGTGCAAGGCGCGGCCAAGGACGCTCCTGGCAGCGGAGGCACACGCCAGCGGGAGCCGCGTTTCGCATGACTGACGGCGAGCTGTCCTTTCCTGGTTCAGCTGTGCGCGAGCTGGCGGAGGCTTGCCCCCGGCGACTCTGGCGCTGGCAGCGGGGCGGGCGCCGATGCTGGTGCGACCCGCGCGCGCGCAGGCCGGCCGGGTCGGGGCTGCTGGACGAGAACACGGCCGTGGTGGGCATCCCGGCCTTCCTGCCCATCGACCCCGGCGCGACCGCGGGCTTCTACTTCGTGACCGCGCGCGAGGCCGCGCCGGCGTCGTCGGGCTCGGAGCCGCGGTCCGGCAGCGGCGCGCAGCAGTCCGCGGGCTCCGCGGGGTCCGCCGGCTCGCGCAGGGGCCGCGCGGCGCCGGGCGCGGCGCCGATCGAGGGCCTGCAGCTGGGCGCGCCGCTGGGCAAGGGCGGCTACGGCGTCGTCTACCGCGGCCTGTACCAGGGCAAGCTCGTGGCCGTGAAGGTACGTCATGGCTAGGGTTAGGGTTAGGGTTATTGACTTACCCGGGGCTATACTAAGGGTCTGCCGACCTGCGGTGCCCCTGGGTCTGACCGCGCCGGGCCGGGCACGCGCCGGGGCCCTGGCAGCTGCGCCGTGCCCGCTCGGAAGTCCGGGGCTGATTTGGTAGAGTGCGCATCACGACCGCGCGCGCGTCTGCCTGTGAGGTTGTTTCACATTCACCGTGATCCGAGTCCTTCTATCTGCAGTAACGCGCAATACAAGCAGGCGAATCTGGGCCGATGGAGTCAGCAAGGGCAGCGCGAGCGGCGCGGCTGTGACTTTGCGCCGAGAGCAAAACCTTCGCACTTGGAGTGGGTCGCCCTGCTTGCCGTGGGCACTGACTGGGGAGCAAGGCGGGCCCCCGACTCCGGGCCGCCCGCGCAGGTCATGGAGGATGAGAGCTGCGTGCGCATGGTCGACGGCAGGCCGCTGGAGGCGGTGATCACGGAGAAGCTGCGCCACCCGGCGCTCGTGGCGGCGCTCGGCCACGCGAGCGCGCCCAGCCGCGACGCGCACGACCCGCGCATCGAGACCTGGCTGCTGCTGGAGTTCTGCGACTGCGGCAGCCTGATTGTGCGCGCTCTTGCAGGACGTTGAACAGCCTGTCTCAGGACATGGAACAGCCTGTGCAAATCCTTGTGGATGCTGCAGCTAAATGCCAGCCTCCTGCGCCCAGCGCTCTCGCACCACAGGATGCCGCGGTTGCGCAGCTGGTGCGTCGGTCGCTGCTCGAAGGATGCGCTCAGCCCTGCCCCCTGCGACAGCTGACTGAGCGGCATCCTTGCTGGATATTTACGGGCCGCGCCTGCGCGCGCCCAGGACGCCGTGGAGCGCGGCTTGTTCACCGCGGACTGCTCACTGGTGCGCGGCGGCGTGGACTATGGGCTCGCGCTGGCGCTGGCCGAGCAGATCGCGGACGGCGTGGCCTTCCTGCACGCCAACAACATCGTGCACGGGGTGCGCGTCGGCAGCCGGGCCGCGGCGCCGCCTACCTAACCCTGCACCCGCCAGCCCTGCCTGCTTCTGAGTTCCGACGCTGCGCTGACGCGCTCCTCGCGCGCCTTCGAAGCGCCCCTGCCCGTCGTGCCTGCAGGTGTGCATGAACATACATGCTACAATCCACGAACGGATTTTTTATGCTATTCGCTCCGGTAAAGACAAGTTGGCTGACTGGCGCGCGCAGGACCTGACGGGCGGCAATGTGCTGCTGGCCAGCGCGCCCGAGTCGGCGATCGGCGTGTGTGCCAAGGTCGCGGGCGCGCGCCCGCCGCAGGGCATGGGGCTCCCGGGGCATGATACCTGGCCAGATTTGGCCACATGTTGATCAGAAACCATGCCGTGACGTCCGTGCATGCTGTCAGCGCGCATCAGCGGCACATCGGATGCCTCTTGCATGTGAGGAGGAGCCTGCAGCGCTGTGGCGCGGCCAAGCACGGCCTGGCGAGGCACAGCCACGGTTCGGACACCGGTCCTTGCAGCGGGCCGCTTGCGTGGCCGGCACGACGCGCCGCATCAACGCCCGGGCCTGCGCGCGGCAGACTTTGGCCTGAGCCGCAACATGGACGTCCAGACGCGCGTGGAGACGCGCACGTACGGCACCATCACGCACATGGCGCCCGAGGTGCTGCGCGCCAACATCGTCAGCCGAGCCGCCGACGTGTACTCGTTCGGCGTCATCCTGTGGGAGCTGGCAGCTGGCTGCCGCGCCTGGGTCGGTGCGCCCCCGCCCGGCTCGCCAGAGAGCTTGTCTTGCTCCAGCCTCTGACGTGCATGCGACGCCTGCGCCTGCAGCGCCCCCACGAGTCGCCTGCTCTGGTTTGAAGCAGTGACGCCCGCTCGCGAACCCTGCTGACCAGCCTGGCTGTCAGCTGCCTCTTGGCGACTGTGGCTGCGGCAGCCCAGTGCGCTGGCTGTGAGCAGTGCCCAGCAGTGCAGCATCTCTGTGTGAACCTGCCATGCGCGCCCTCTGCTCCTCCTTCCCCAGCACGGTCGCCCACAGCACGGACGCCCCTCTCACCCTCGAGCGCGCCGCGCGCGCAGGCCTGGTGCACACGCAGGTCGTGTGCGCGGTGGTCGTGGACGGCCAGCGCCTGGGCTTCCCCGGGGGCGCGCGCGCGCCGCCGCCGGCGTACCAGGCGCTCGCCGAGCGCTGCATGGACCCCAACCCTGCCGCGCGGCCCAGCTTCGACCAGGCGCTCGCGGCCATCCGGCGCATGCGCCCGGAGCACCCGGCGCTGCGGCGCGCGCCGCAGGGCCAGGCCGCGCCGGCGCCGCCCGGAGCTGTCGCAGGGTCCGGGGTCGTCACAGGGTCCGGGGCCGCCGCAGGGCCTGCGTCGCTCGGCCAGCGCCTGGCGCCGGGCGGGCGCTTTGCGCCCGGCGCGGAGGCGCGCGCTGCTCACGTCGCCGTGAGCGCGTGAGGCGCGCGCGGCTGCCGAGCTCTGGGCGCGTGCCAGGGCGTGCAGGTGCACCGGTCTGTGTGGTCCACTGCGCAGCCGCAAGGCCTGTTGTCTCCGGGCGTGCAGCGCCGACGGTTGGTGCGCCAGGGCGTCCGGCGGCGGGTTTATGCATGTCCAGTGCTGCGGCAGCAATGGCGCCCCAGTCTTGGTGTGTGGAGGGCGGGGGTGCGGGGCCAGGCAAGTGTGATGTTGGCCGCGTGGCTGGGGCCCAAGAGCTTGCGCAAGTGGGCGCCGCTGCAGGCGGCTCTCGGAGCCTGGCTGCCTGACCTGGTGAGGCTGCGGGCCTGGTGTGCAGCGGGCTCTGCGTATAATGATAAATGCATCGCGATGCTGCTGAGGCTTGCCCTGGGCGGCGCCCGAGCGACTGAGCGCGGAGGCTGGTGGCAGTCTGGCTGCGCGCTGCAGCTGCAGTGCACAACGCATGACTTGGCGTGGTTTTGCTTGCTGCTGATATGATGGTCGAGGAGCTTACACGCAGTCCTGATCCCGGAATTGTGCTGGTGGGCTGATTGATTGATGGCATGTGACCTGCAATGGTGCGGCCTGTTCAGGTCTGGTGAGTGGGGCGGGCTCCATGTCGCTATGCATCTGATCTGGGACTGCGCACCGCGTCGCTTTGTGCTGGTGCCCTGAGGCACGCTGGCTCAGTACAGAAATAGGGAATCCTGTATTACCTGTAGGGGCGCGTGCGGCCCGCGGTGTGCGCGAAAGCCGCGCACGGCTCTCTGCTCAGGTGGGTGCACTCCTCTGAGTCTGCCTGACAGTGGGAGCGTCACGCCCTACTCGTCCAGGCTCGAGGACTGCGGGTTGTGGTTTGCGCTCTTTCTAAGAGACATGTGATGCAGCACCCGCTGTTTTGGTGCTGCTCTGCAGCGTGCTCATTCTAAGTGCTCCCCCACCAGTCTGTTCTGTTTCATAAGGGCCCTTGTTTATCTCGGGCTGTAGAAGCTTGCTTGCGCTGCTGAGACCCGCCAACTGGCTACCGCGTTGGGCTTCATTACATGGTTTTACATGATTGTATGATAGAGACTGCCTCTTTGGCACAGCTGCGTCTGAGCACGCACTCTGCTGAAGAAGTCTCCCCCGGTCAAGTAAGTGGCCTGTCCGCGGCCTGGGTGCTGGCAAGCTCCTGGAGGGAGGCCGGCTGTGCTGCGATGCAGAGCCTGACAGCTAGGGGCTGCCATAGCTGTTGCGCGACCTGTGCTCAGTGCCTGCCGACTCCGGCATGGCCATTCGGCGGCAGCCTGGCTGCCTGAGAGGTGCACGTGCGCTGTTCCTGCGCTTGAACGAGGAGCCGCTGTCGGCTGGACATGAAGAGGTTGCACGGCTCACCGCGTATGCATGCATGTGTGCCAATGTCCTCTGAAGGGCCAGGACTCGTCTGACGTGATGTAATAACCTGGTTCTGCAGTAGACCGGCCAAAGGCGGAGCTCACTGAAGCATCAAGTGCTGCAGCGCGGCGCCAGCATCCTCGTTACATGCCCAGCTCAGCATGTCATTGCTTTTGTTGGGTATGCTGGTTCAGCCTAGACAACCAAGTATACAGTACTGCTTTTTAGCAGGCAGTCTGCGGTACTGCAAAGCGCGACGAGCGTGCGACTGGGTGGCCGCTTCAACGGAGTGTCTCAGGGTCGGATACACACATATATGCGCGCGCCGCCGCGGCTCAGGGCCCTTGCTGCGCGCGCGTGCGCATGGCCGCCTGCACGGCCGGCCCCCGGCGCCATAGGCGGCATGACCACCATGTGCCTGGGCGCAGAGTTTACCTTGGTGGCGTTGGGCTGCGAGACGGGCACCACGCCCGCGTTGGCCAACAGCACCTCCCAGGTCGGCGTGACGCTGATCAGGGAAGTTCAGTGTGACAAGCGACGCCATGCTGGGGTCACGGTCGTGCCGAAGCTGGCAAGCTCGGGCGCGCGCGTCACGCGCAAGCGCAAGTTGCGGCGCACGTGCTCGCGCGGCGTGGCTGCAGGCCCAAGCTGATCAGCATCGGCATGACGGCGACCCCAGCATGACCACTCCTGTCGCACCAACCCGGCCCTCATCACAGTCGCGCCGGTCTGGGAGGTGCTGCCGGCCGTGGAGCTGAGCTTATGTCAGTAGTTTGCATTTGACGTAAAAGCATGGGCAGACCTTGGACCCCGCTGCTGAGCAGGCCAACTGGCGGCAAGGCAACCACTACGCCCCACGTGTGGGAAGCCAGACTGGCTGAGCTGGGCATATATCAGGCACCAAGGATGCCAAAATGCAGCAAGCAAGTCCGCGAGCGTCTCAAGCGTCTTGTCCTTGGCAGCCAAGGAAAAGAAGCCCAAAAAAATGGAACGCATGCACGGGCCTTTAGGTTCAGGGTACCCCCAGCGGGTAAAAGTTGCAACGGAGGACATATAATGTGCCTGACGAGGAGCAGACACCAGTGTCGCTGTTCACACAAGTGAGCAACGCGTTGTGACACACCGTTTGTGTGCACATACAGGGAAACAGCGTTTCGGGTTGCGTGTGAGGGAGCGACGCCCGCTGCAGCTGTGCACACCAGCATCGTGTGGCTCGTCCTGCAACTGGCTGCATTGCCTGTTGCAAGCGTCCGGCCCTGTCGGGCGGGTTGCGAGCGGCCGCAAGCGTGCAACTGCACAGCGCCCGCAGAGCTGCGATGCAGCTCGCCAGCCGGGGCCGGTGTCCCCACGCGGCTTCCGGCGGCCGCAGCTACCAGCGCACCGCGGCCCGGCTGCTCGGGCCGGTGCTAGCCGTCGGGCCGCGGCCGCAGCCGGCGGCGGCAGGCCTGGCAGGCGCGGGGGACTGCGGCTGCGCCGCGGGCAGGGGCGGCGCCTGGCGCCCGGCGGTGCTGCCGCGGAGGCCCGCATTGCAGACCAGCAGACTCGCCGGTGCTGCCCCGTGCACGCGCGGCCGCAGGTGAGCTTGCACACCGCGCGTCCCCATCACTGCTGCCTGTGGCACAGCTTGCACGCGCGCTGGGCACAGCGTGGATGCTGTGTGGTCGGAACGCTGTGCCGCATGCAGCGTCGCTGACAGCTGCACAGCATTTCGTATTGCGCACACGCTCCAATGCCGCCTGCGGCCCGTGCACTGCGGTAATTCCCGACACCGGGCGCAGGCTGAGAAGAGGACAGCTGGGCGTGCGGATGTGCGGCATCATCGGCATTTACAAGTCTGAGGCGCGTCTGCCGCCGGGGGCACCCCAGGGACAGTCCTACGTGCCTGTCGTGGGTGGCTGTGCGTCAGGCAAGCACTGCTTGGCTCGGTTCTGTACGGCCAGACGCCCAGCTTCGGCCGTACCTCACGCTGCCCGGGCGCCCCGGCTGGCGCCGGGGCGGTGCGCATGCGTGCCGCAGCAGCGCCCTGCCGCACGTCCTGCGCCGCTCCCCCGGCCGCCGCGCCGCTTCACGCCGGGCTTGCGCGCGGGGCGGCAGGGCGCGGTGAGCCCGGAGCTGTTCGAGGGGCTGCTGATGCTGCAGCACCGCGGCCAGGACAGCGCGGGCATGGTCACCACCAGCGGCCGCAAGTTCTTCGAGCACAAGGACAACGGCCTGGTCAACGACGTCTTCTCCAAGCGCACCATGTCCAAGCTCGAGGGTGCGACAACCTGCTCCCAGCGCACTGTGTCAAGCTCGAGGGTGTGGCGTGTGTTCCCTGAGCGCACCATCTTCAAGCTCGAGGGTGCGGCGCTTTCTTCCGAGCGCACCATGTCAGAGCTCAAGGGTGCGGGGTTCACCTCTAAGCGCAAGCACACCAAGTCGAAGCTCACGAGGGTGCGGCGACTTCCTTCAGCCATTCCGCCATATCAAGAAAGGTGCCCGCAGCGCGGGGACGCCAGTGTGGGGCCAGCACAGTGTGGAGCTTCCATGGCTGATCCCAGACACCGCTTGCGACCCGCGCGCCGGCGCCGTTGGGCGCGGGCGGCGCATTGGCGGCCGGCGCCGCGACAGCGCCCACCCGCCGCGCCGCTAACAGCGGCCGCCCGCGCGGCGCGCAGGCAACGTGGGCATCGGCCACGTGCGCTACCCGACGGCCGGCAGCGCGTCGGCCCAGGAGGCGCAGCCCTTCTTTGTCAACTCGCCGCTCGGCGTCTACCTCATCCACAACGGCAACCTGACCAACGTGGACGAGCTCCGTGAGGCGCTGGAGGGCAGCCAGTCCTTCTTCAGCCGCCACCTGCGCACCGACTCCGACTCCGAGGCGCGCCCCGGCACAGCGTGGGCCTCCCCCGACCCGCTGCGCAGCGGCGTCAGTGAGTGCCGGGCAGGCCGCCGGCGGGCGTGCCGTCTGCCAGCCCCGCCACAAAGACCGATGCGCCGGCCGCGACGGCGCCTGATTCATGCGCTGTACACGCGTCCTTCCATATCGCTCACCAGCCTGCCCGCGGCTGCGCCGTGTCCAGGTTGCCTTGTCAGGCTGTCTGCTTCATCTGCGCGCCATTGGTGCTTTCCAGGCGAGGACCTCAAGGCCATCTCCAGGCCATGGACCTCACCTCACACGCAGCCGAGGCGCGCGCGCGGCAGGTGCTGCTGAACGTGCTGGCGGACGAGATCCACCGCGCGCACCAGCGCTGCCTGACCGCCGCGTCGTGCGACCCGCGCCTGGCCACGCGCGACCTGGTGTTCGAGGCCGGCGCGACGGCCATGCGCGCGCTCAAGGGCGCCTACTCCTGCCTCTGCCTCATCAAGGGCGTCGGCCTGGTCGCCTTCCGCGACCCGTTCGGCATCCGGCGCGCGCCCTGCCGGCGCATGAGTTTATGTCGCTTGGGGTCATGTCAGCGCATGTGTGGTGGCGCTCGATGGCACGAGGCATGAGCTTGGACAGCGCATGCAAGCGCCTTCGGGCTTGCGGCGCGCGTGTCCGCTCACACCCTGTGGTCCCTCACTCTCTACGTCAACCTGGCATGCTTCTGCCGCGCTCTCCAGCAGCTGCCTCCGCAGGAGTAGGACCGCTCAAATGGCTGCTGGCAGCGCCGGCCTTGTAGCTGGTATGAGCTGCGGCGAGTCCCGCAAGCGCACCGCACCAGGCCAAGAACCCGCCCCTGCGCAGGGCATCCTTGCGTTTCCAGCAGCAAGCGGCAGGAATAAAGCACGCGATTATTGGGTGTGCACCTTGGCAGCACGGCAGCGCGCCAGGCCCCTGACAGCTCCCAGATGCCTGTCCAGGCCGCTGGTGCTGGGGCAGCGCGTGAGCAACGCGCGCATCGAGTACTGCATCGCGTCGGAGGACTGCGCGTTCGGCCCGATCGGCTTTGAGCGCGTGCGCGACCTCGCGCCGGGCGAGATGGTGGTGCGCCCGCGCGCCGCGCAGCCTGGCGCCTCGGAGCCGGCTCGTCTGTCACACGGCGGCGCTCTCTGTGCCCCAGTGTACAGCCTGATGCCGTCACAGCGCGGGAGGCCGCACAAGGCCGCGGCATTCTGACAGGTGCATCAAGCTGGGTGGTCAGGACGGTGCCAGTCGGGCGGCGCGAATGCAAGGCAAGCTCGCCGACCCCACTCGGGCAGGCAGTCAGAATGATGGTGGCTTAGCTCTAGGGCTAGGGTTCGACCTACCCTTGGTTGGTGCAGACGGCGGGGCGCGCGCGCGCAGATCGTGACGCCGGAGGGCGAGCTCGTGTCGCAGCAGTGCGCGCCGGGGCAGCGCTGCCCGTGCATCTTCGAGTACATCTACCTCGCGCGCCCGGACTCGGTGCTGGACGACATCCCGGTGTACAACTTCCAGCTGGTGCGCGCGTGCGTCCGGGCGGGCCATGCAGATTTAAAAATGTTTGCAGGTTCCTTGGATCGCAGCAGCTGCGGGCCACCCTTGCCCAGGGAGTGCTCTTGCCCTCTTCACCTTCACTGTAGCTCTACCTCCTGGGCCCGCCGCTGGGCGCGCTTGCGCGCCGGCCGCAGCCCGTCAAGCCCGGCGCTGGCGCAGTGAATGATGCACACGGCGGCCGCCTCTCTGCTGTCGGCGCGCTGCGGACGTGCGCTTCACGACACCAAGCGGCACCACTGGTCGAGTTTCCCGGGGCCATCGCGGGGCGTGGCGCAGCGGGCGAGCGTGCGCGGCGCGCGCGCAGGGCCTGGGCACGCGCCTGGCGCGCCGCATCGCTGCCAAGGGCTGGGAGATCGATTGCGTGGTGCCCGTGCCCGACGGCTCGCGCCCGGCCGCGATCCAGATCAGCGCCGAGCTCGGCCTGCCCTACCGCGAGGGCCTGGTCAAGAACCGCTACGTCGGGCGCACGTTCATCATGCCCAACCAGCGGTGCGTGCTCCAGGGATAGGGATGGGATTAGGCGCTCCTCCTCGCAGCACGGCGGCTGCTTGCGTTGGTGCGGAGAGTGCAGAGCGGCCAGCGGCCTGGGAGCTCACTGCATGGACGAGGACGCTGAGGCTGGCTTGCAGGCTGGTGCTTGCTTGGAGCGTCAGGGACATCACTGTTGACAGCAGCGCATACTTGCAATGCAATATCCTGCTTGGCGGGCTGCTCAGAGAACTGGCAGATCACAATGATGGGCAGTGTGCATGCATGGTCACTCGTGCGAGCAGCCTCGCGCAAGCCCCGCTCACGCCTGGCGCGGCCTAGGGGCGCTCCTCGAGTCACTACTCTACCCTGCATGCCAGCGCGCCCACGTCTCAGTGTACCGGGGGCCCAGGATGCGCGAGCTGAGCGTGCGGCGCAAGCTCAACGCCATGCCGGCGGTGTTTGCGGGCAAGCGCGTGCTGCTGGTGGACGACTCCATCGTGCGCGGCACCACCATGAGCCAGATCGTGGCCATGGTGCGCCGCGCGGGCGCGAGCAAGGTGCGCCGTGCAACCCAGGCTTGCCTCAGGGATCTGGGCTGAAGCAGCACCTTGTAGCTGGGCCTGATTGGGCCCAGTCAGCTGGGCGCGACTTTGACCCGTGTTCTGCACATGAGGGGCGCGGCTGGACCAGGTGCGCGTGGCGCATGACACCCTAAATATAAACCTAGCGGAAAGGCGCACCGCGCCCCCGGCGCGCTGGCTGCACCCGGCCACTATCATGGCTCGGTGAGATGCTGCCGGCGATGCACCCGGGCCTGCAGTGTCCTGCACTGCACTGTGAGGCCCCGCAGTGGTGTGCAATGCACTGCGATCAGCCTGCTTCGGCGACGCCTGCGCGGCCGCTGCTCGCAGGTGTACCTGGCCAGCGCCAGCCCGCCGGTCCGCCATGCGAACGTGTACGGCGTGGACATGCCGACGCGGCGCGAGTTCGTGGCGTACAACCTGTCCGAGGAGGAGATCTGCACGGTGCGCGCGGCGCCCGCCGCAGAGTTAGGTTTACATAGGTTAAGGGTTGTGGCCACACTCCGTGAGGTGCCCGCCGCAGCCCCGGAGCTCCTGCGCGGGCAGCCTCGGTGCAGGGCGTGCTGGCGGCGCCTGCTTTTGCTACGGGGGCCTGCTTGCCGGGGCGCGGCCGTCGCGCAGCGCGCGGCGCGGCGGCTGGCCGGCGCGGGGCGCGGGCGCGGCGCTGACGGCTAGGGCCGCAGGGCGAGCCTGCTCCAGCCCTCGCGCCACCGCTGGCTGCGCCGGCCCCGTCCGGCGCTGCAGGCGCGGGGCAGCGGCGACATGCCGCGCGGCACCGCACCGCGCTCCCGGTATGGCCTGCCCGCGCTGACCCAGCCGCCGAAATCCTGGCCGCAGGTGCTGGGCGCGGACGGCATGCTGTACCAGACCACCGAGGACCTGCTGTCCGTCGGCCACGAGCTCAACCCGGCCATCCAGCAGTTCGAGGCGTCCTGCTTCAATGGCGCGCCTGGGGCCCGGCCCGGCACGCGGCCGCGCGCCGCGGAGCAGGCGAGGTGGCGTGAGGCGCGCGTGTCGTTGGGAGGCGCCGCCGCAGGGCAGGGCGTGTTGCTCAGTGAGTCGCCGGGGCAGCGCCGCCTTTGTTTGATATGCTGCGGGGCCTGCGTCCGGCTGCGGGCAGGCAGGCGGCTTCTTGCGCCGTGCCGCATCGCCTGGGGCGCGCGCATGGGGATGGGGTTAGGTTTAGGGTACCCAAGGCGCGCTGACGCGCGCCGCGGGGCGCGCAGGCGTTTACGTCACCAATGATGTGGGCGATGAGTACCTGCGCTCGCTGGAGAGCAGCGCGCGCATGCAGGACCGCCAGCGCCCCGGCCGCAACATATCCATGCTACGCAGCGGCGAGTGGGGCGCGCCCGGCGCGGCGGCGGTCGCGCCCGAGGCCGCGGCCGCCGCCGCGTAGGGTCCTGCTCCAGGGTGCGACCAGGGTGTGGCGGCTGGCGATGAGCTTGCAGCGGCCACTGCGTGCGGCAGGGGCTTGGCTATTACTGAAAAGTGGCGTCGCGCCGGGACGCCGGGTCGTGGTGGCCTGCAGGCCTTACTGCCGTGGCGGGGCCCCAGCTGTAGCCAGAAGCTTCCTTGCTTGGGGGTAGTATGTAGCAAGGAGAAGTGCCTGTGTGTTTGTGTTTGTGTTTGAACGTATGACCCTGAAAAATTAGCTGGCACTCTTGTGCTTTTGTCCACCTGTTGCATAAACGGGGCTTTGTGGAGCATGGAATGGACTTCAGAGCCCTGTTTTTTGCAGCGTACATGCTCCTGAGAACAGGAGCGCTAGTGCCAGTAACGACTCCATGCAGTCTGAATGAATGTGTTACAACCGTGTGTCAGCCTCTGATCAGAGGCTGAATCGTTCATCTCATGAACGGCGGATTTGAAAACGACCGAGCATCCACGAGCTGCCTGCATGCCAGGCCCTGGTTAGGTCGTGCAGACGATAGCCTTTTTGATATGCTTTGCCCCAAGCCGCTGCTTGCTCTCCTGCGGCTCAGCCTGACGCCAAGGAGATAGACGTGCACACATCGCGGTCGACGTTCCGGGAGCAGGCCATGATGACACAGACGGCGTTCCTGGCTGGCCGCTCGGTCGCAGCACTGCCCGGCAGGGCTCGGCCGTCGCGTTCGCAGGTGCAGCACCCGTGCCGGAGGGAGGGGTGCGGAGGAGGTGGCGAGTTGGCAAGAGACAGGACCAGACTCTGCTCACCTGCCAATGCCTGGCAGTGCAGCGGCTGCTAGGGACCAGCTATTGCAACGCATGCACTGTGCCTGGTGCAGCAGGAGCGCGTGGCTTCAGCGGTGCTAGTGCTGGGCAGCTTGATGTGTTGGGCCACAGCAGTGTACATGCGCCCTGTGCATGCTGCGCGGGCACGCTGCCAGGGCAAGCGTTGGGTGTGGACGTAGCAGCGGTCGTCTTTTACAGGCCGGGACCACAGGCAAGAGGGAAGGCGGAGGAGGGCGCAGCTCCGGGCAGTGCCGGGCCGCTCGACCCTTCCCCTAGCTCTGAGCGGCGGGCGCGAGCGCGCAGGCCGTGCGCACGTATGCGACCGCGACTGGCGCGACACCCACCAAGCAGTCCTGGCTGCCGGGCCTGCCCATCCCGCCGTACCTGGAGGACCTGCCGGCCGCGTACGGCTTTGACCCGCTGCGCCTGGGCAGCAACAAGGGCGCCCTGCGCTGGTGCGCGCCCGCCTGCGACACACCCGTCGAACCATGCGCTCGCTGAAAGGCCCGCCAGACTGGCACGGCTGCAGGCAGCCAGAGGGTGGTCAGGCGGCGCCCTGCCTACTTGTCCTCGCCTACTTGGCACAGACGCGCCGCACGCACGTGGCGGAGGAAAGACGTGTCAGGAACCTGGGTCAATGAGCAGCTGCCTTGGGACGCACTCCGGCCCGGACGGCTTGAGCTGCGAGACAGATCCCAGCCTGTCAAGAGCGTCATGGCTGCCCCAGCACTGGGCAAGGATGTGCCCTGGCAGCCCAGCGGCGGCCTTGCTCGCCTGCTCTCCAGAGGCCCTGCCAGCTGGGGGGGCTGTGCCATGCAGACAGCGCAGGCCCGCTTGACCAGACCGCTGCGCCCGGGCCGGCAGGTATGTGCATGCGGAGCTCATCCACAGCCGCTTCGCGATGGCGGGCGTGGCCGGGATCCTGATCCCGGACATCCTGACGCACGTGGGCCTGCTGAACGTGCCCGTGTGGTACAACCAGGGCCTCATCGCGCAGCAGGGCTCCTTTGCGCCTTTCAGTGCGCCCCGCCTGCGTTGGCCCGGCTCGCAGGCCCAGTGCGACCTGTTGGCGTGGTGGCGCTTGCGGCGCCAGCGAAGGCACGCTTGCAAGCCTTATGCCAGTCAGAAGAGCGTTGGGGGACCGCTGCAAGGACCCTGATTGGGCATGAGAGCGGCTACCTGCGAAAAGCTGTGCTCAGGCTCGCGTGTTGGGTTGGTTGAATTATGTCATCTGCCGGAGCTGGCCTGCATGTGCGCGTTGACTCAGCTCACCGAGCGGCCGGCGGCCTAATGTGTCGGCCCCTGCGCGTAGGCACGCTGCTGGCGGTGGAGTTCCTGCTGTTCAACTTTGTGGAGCTGAAGCGCCTGCAGGACTTCAACAAGCCGGGCAGCCAGGCCGAGCCGGGCAGCTTCTTCGGCCTGGAGTCCGCATTCAAGGGCACCGGCGGCGAGAACGGCTACCCGGGCGGCGTCTTTGACCCGCTCGGCTTCTCCAGGCGCGGCCCGCGCGCTGTTCCCGCCGCCGGTGCCTTACCGCTGGTGCCAGGCTCGACCTTGACAGGGATGGGGAGAGACAGGGCTGGGAAGAGACAGGGCCGCCGGTGCCTTACCGCTGGTGCCAGGCTCGAACTTGACATGGATGGGAAGAGACAGGGCTGGGAAGAGACAGGGCTGCTGCTGCAGCGGCGCGTGTTGCTGCGCTGTCATCGCCGGCCGCTCCTGTGCGCCGCTGCCGGCGGACAGCGCTGGCCCAGCTCGCAGGCCAAGCGCCCTGACCTGTTTGACATCATGGCAGCTCGGTGGTGCGGCCAAGCAGAGGCGCGGGGAACATCAGCTCTGCCGCTGCTGAAGTGCGCGGCGGGCGCGGCAGGGGCCCCGCGTACGAGACGATGAAGGTCCGCGAGCTGAAGAACGGTGCGGTGCTGGCTCTACTGCCCCTCTTGGGCGAGGTGGGCGGTGTGCAGGACGGGTGCAGGACGGGTGTATGCCTACGCACTGCTGAAGTGCACGTGGTGCATATAACTCGCATGCACCGCATGCATGCGTTGATGTGCCCTGACCTTACCCATACCCTAATCCTGTAAACCATGCGCGCGTGCAGGCCGCCTCGCCATGGTGGCGTTCCTGGGCTTCTATGGCCAGTACCTCGCCAACGGCCTGGTGCGTCCCGCCGCGGCTCGGCGGGGGCCCCTGCCTGCTGTCGCGTGCGCGGAACGATGGGCGGCCGGCTGCGCTGCCTGAGCCTCAGCGTCGAGTCGGCGCTGGCAGGACAATGCAAGCGTGGCATGCAGCGTCGGTGCTGGCCGTCCTCAGTGTGCATAAGACTGTGCACGAGGTCAGGTGTTGCAGATACCCGGGCGCCGGCAGGGGTGTACGGCCGTGGCAGCGTCCGCGCAGCCGTGCAGTCACCAGCGCGCCGCTGTGCGCCAGAGTAGGGCTTGCAGACCCTGGGCACCAGGGAGAGTGAGTCACGAGCCGGGCCGTGCCTGGGGCGCATCGGATGCAAAAGTCAAGCACATGCATGACCCCAATATAGGCGTCAGGGAGGGTGGGTCATGAGCCGGGCTGTGCCTGGGGCGCAGAGCCCGGTGGACGCGCTGGTCAAGCATGTGAAGAACCCCGCCCTGTACAACTTCACCACCAACGGCGTCAGCCTGCCCGAGCAGGCGCACCCGCTGCTCAAGCGCGCGCCCGCCCAGCCGCCGGCCACCGCTCACCTCAAAAGCGCCTCAGGCCTGTGTGGACGGCGGCCTGTGACCAGCGCACATATGCATAAGCGCTGTGCAACGCGCAGCCATGCATATATATCATGTGCAATGCAAGGCAGTCCCCTGCTTGCAGCCCCAACCTGTGCGTGCAGGCATTGACCTCATCTGTCTCCAATGCAGACCCCTGTTACCATGCCTGGCAGGCCTTGGCGCAGTGTTTGGTGCTGTGTAGAGAAGCCCAGCCTGGGACCAGCATGGCGGCTGATGCAGAGATACATGTGTTGTGCGCAGGACTTTCCAGTGAGCGCTGGACGTCTGTGCTTCCATCAGCTGAGCCACTCCGCACTAGCTGGCAGATGACCCGGCCCTTGTCGCCTGCTTTGTTCGTGGGTGCTGTGTTGCAAGGCTGTGTGACGCTTGACGTGCCGCACAGCAGGGGCCAGGGCGGGCGGTCGATAGTTGAGTACACGGGAGGGAAGCGGGCGAGCGGAGGGTAGCTAGCGCCGCCTGCAGGCTGACGGCATGCAGAGTAACTACAATGCTGCCGGGCTCACTGCATGGGACCAGGCTCGCGCGCGTCTACACCTCAGCGTGGTGCCGCAGACCACCCTGCACAGCTCAAGGCACAAGGCACCCGCATTGCACTTCGACAAACTCGCTCCGAGCAGCCTGCAACAGCCAAGCATTCATGTATTCCACCGAGCATGCGCATGTTCGAGAAGCCGAGCAGCTGTGGCCGTGCCAGCATGAGTTGCAGTGTCAAGCAAATATTCCAGGTTACAGTGAAAGCATGGATGAATAGGAACAGCGCTGTCCTTCCAGACCTCAGCCGGAAGGGACACGCGCATAATGAACAGGCCTGACCGGCCTGCATTGCCAAGGACACTTGACAGTTGTCATCAAATAGAAGCCGAGAGATGCAGAATGCCTGCAGCCTGAAGCGCTGGCACGTTATGGAATGGGGCGCAGGTTCGCCCCTTACGGGAGGCGCCTGGGCCTCCGCCAAGCACCGCGCACTCAAGAGCCTGCCAACCTGCAATCGCACCCTGCCAGAGCACGTTTCGCAGATCTTCTACCCGCCCCTGCTGAGCAGCGCTGGCGCCCGGCCTCCCCCGTGCTGCCCCTGCCGCCGCGGCAGGCGCGCCGCTCCAGGCGGCGCCCGCGGCCCCGGGCGCGCTGCACAGCACCGAGCAACCCAGCACGCACGCTGGCGCGCCTGCCCGGCGCTCCTCGCCTACCCCAAGCCCGCCGCCGCCGCCGCGCCGCGTCCCCAGCCCGCACGCCCTTGGGCGCCGGGGCGCAGCAAACTCCGCGCTCCGGGCCTCCGGGCGCGCTGCGCGGCGCGGCGGCGCTACAAGCGCTTGAGCGCGCGCTTGCGGCCCTTGTCGGCACCCTTGGCCTTTTTCACCGCGGGCTGGCCCGCGTCCGCGCCCGCGCCGCCGCCGCCGCCGCCGCCGACAGCGTCGGCGTCCTGTGCGTTCACCGCGTTGGCGCCACCGGCGGCCGTCAGCGGCATTGGCCTGCGCAGCGCGCACGCAGTGACAAGCCATGTCGCGCACTCTGGTAGCTGCTCATGCAGAACAGCTGCAGACGAGCCCAGCTGCATGCGATGGGAGAGCGGCGCTGCTGACGCGCGGCCGCGCCGCGCAAGGCACGCCCAGGCAGCCTTCGCTCCTGCTCAGCAGTGCGGCGCGTTGTTACAGCGGAGCGGGTCGCTCACAGCCTGAACACGTTCCCGGCGCAAACTAGGGTTTGAGCTTCTGAGAGTTAGGAACCAGTTGGGCAGCGCACCGCTTGGCGGGCTGTGCGTGGATGGACGTCAGCAGCGCGGCATGCGCCGCGTAGGCCGCATAGCTCTCCAGCAGCAGCTTGCCGGCCTCCTCGTTCAGCGCGGACTCGGGGAACGGCTCCACCAGCAGGCAGCGCACAACGAGCAGCACGTGGCGCAGGCCCAGATCGCGCGCCCAGTCGCGCTTGAGCACGTTGACGCAGATCTCGCCGCCCTTGGCCACGTTGGGGTGGAAGATCTTGGTCAGGAAGTAGCCTGCGCGCTGGCGGCTCTTGGTCAGAAAGCAGCCTGCGCGCTCGTGCGGACGCGCGCGCGCCGCTGCGCACGGCGGGCGCGCGGGGCGCCGCGCGGCCTCGACAGGCTCGCAAGCGTGCCGAGGGGGTCGCTGCGCCTGCGCCGACCATGCGGGCGCCTGCGCGGCTGCACGGCCAGATGGGGCGCTCTGTTGAGCGGCGCCGCTGCGTTCAGCGTCAGCCGGCTTGAAAGCCGCGCAACCTGCCCGGCGTCTGCCTCGCTTGCGCGCGCCCCTTGCCTGGGACAAAAGTGCTGGAGGCCAGGTGCAGGCATCCAGTGCGGCGTGACGCGTGGTTGGGCAGTGCGTGCAGGCTGCAACGGCCCCGGGTGTGGGCAACGTGCAGTAGGTGCCTGCCAGCGCTGTGGTAACCCGTGTTCTTTCACCACCAACAGTGCACGCCACAAACAGGGCTCACAGGGCAGGCGCAGACATTTGCGGAGGCGGCACGCAAGCACAGTGCAAAAGCCTGCATCTGTGCTCCACGCCTCCGCGCCTCAAGCAGCACGCGCCCGGAGCCGGGCGAGCGGGGCGGCGGCGGCGCGCACCCTTGGGGGGCGCGTCCGGGAAGTCCGCGCCCAGCACCAGCTTCATGCGGAACACGCCGCCCTCGAATGGCGTCCCCGCTGCGCATTGCGCAGCCGGGTCAGATCCCGGGCGCGCCGCGGTCGGCCAGGGTGCGCGGCCAAGCGGGGGCCCGCGCGCACAGAAAACAGGAGGCGCACCTGGGCCGTCATAGTCCGCCTGCACGTCCACAATGTTGTCCTCGTTGACAACCACCTGCACGCCCGAGCGAGCAGGCCGGCGCTGAGATACAAAATCCGGCACTGACAGCCGGCCTGGGCTTGCCGAGCCTGCTCGCAGCCCGCACCCGGATGCCTTCCTCCGGCCGCTGCTGCAGCTCCCGCAGCTCTTTCGCGAGCCTGTTTATCACGGCTGGCTTGAGGCCCTCAGTTGCCTGGGCCCCAGAAAATGCATCTCTCAGCACCAGGACAGCAGCTGAGTTGCGTCTCCACTCTGCCGCGCAAGTCATCTGAACGTGCCAAGCCTGCCAACGCAGCCAGGGCGCAGGGCCGGACCATCAGGCCTTCTAGGCCGCGGGGCCCAGCGCACGCGCGCGCCCTGCGGCCGCGTCTCCCTGGCTGCCCACTGCAAATCCTATGGTGCCTCTCTGCCTCCTGCCGCCTGCATCGATGGCTTCTACCTGGCCCAGACCTCCATGTCCTCTTCTTCCAGCACCCTAGGGTGTGCTGGCTAGCAATGGTAGGATCTGGGGGTGAGCTGGTCAGGAATAATAGATAGCGCGCTTCTGCGGACGGCTGGAGTCAAAAAAACCGTGGTCAGGCCTTCAGAGGCCTTGCAAGCCACAGATCGCAACTTGATTGGCATCTGATTAGCAACGATGCATAACCCACAGGCTCAAGGAGGCTTGCAACAGCATGCATAGTCTGTAAAACACGTCCCGGTCCCTGCTACGCAACTGTATGTACCAACCTGCCCGTCCTGTCACTTTACTAGCGGCAGCAAGCTCACCCTTGTCGCATGAGCGGCACTTGGGGCTGACGCAGTGCGCAACGCAGCTGCTAGGTTACGGCGAGCAGGCTGACCTGTGAGCGCTGCGGCCGCACGCTCCAGCCCAGACAGCTGTGCAGCCTGCAGGCAGATGTGCTCCAGGCCGCTATGTCTTCCAGCACAGCACCCCGAGCTTGCCGCCGATGAACACGTGCAGCATGTTCCGGCACTCGTGCGTGACCTCGTACGCATAGTGCTGCCCGGCCACGACGTGCCAGGGCGCACCAAGCTTCTTGTCCAGCTGCTCCTTGATGACCTGCATACGTCCTGGACCCCCGTAACTGCACACCCTCCTGCACGAGTGCGTTTCAAAGGCTTTCCGGCAGGCGAGCACGTGGCAGCTCAGGGGAGCGCCTCCCAGACGCGCACAGCGCAAGTCGCACAGAGCAAGCACGGCGCCAAGCCGGAGCTGTTGCATGCGCAGCCAGGCCCCAGTGGCAGAGCAGCAGTGGAAGCGCACCTGCGTGCACTTCTCCATATCCGCAGAGTGCTTCTCGCACGCCAGCAGGCAGACGTCCAGCGCCTCCTCGCGCACTTCCGCGCTCATGTCGCTGCTCTCCACCAGCGGGTAGTTTGCCGTGCGGAAGAAGGCCTCCATGGCGTCAGTGCGCCGTGCGCTTGCGTTGTTTAATGAACTCGAGAAGTGGAACCGGACTATAGACGTTGCCAATTAACGACGCCAAAAGTAGGGCTGCTGCCCAGGAACGCGGGTGCGTTCCGCCAGGAACGGCGGAATAGGCCACACAGCGAGGCCGTCCCCGGCAACATAATACATGTTGCCGGGGATGGTGTCCCCGGCCATGTTTCAGAATGGCCATGTGACACGCCAGGGGTACGTCATTATTAGCGCAGCCTCACGATATCTTGCTGGACCGGGGTGCATGTCTTGGCGTTCTACTGTGTCACAGGCCATATCTCAAGCTATCATGAGGGTGTAACATGGGCGGTGGTAGACACAGGAGCAACAGTCTGAGCTCTTTTTACTGTTAGTGCTTGCGCCTTAGAAAGCTGCAGTGGTTCGTGACAGGAGGTGAGTGGGCGAGAGAGACCTCGCACGCTCCCCAATACGTGGTGGTGTTTAAGAAACACCGTTGGGGGGCTTGGTCAGCTGGCCGGCCTTATTGGCCGCACGCTGCGCAAGCAGCTGGCGAGCCTACGCACGCTCGCCGCGGATGCGGCGCGCGAGCTGGATGTCCTTGGGCATGATCGTCACGCGCTTGGCATGGATTGCGCACAGGTTGGTGTCCTCGAACAGGCCGACCAGGTAGGCCTCGGCGGCCTCCTGCAGCGCCATCACGGCGCTGCTCTGGAAGCGCAGGTCGGTCTTGAAGTCCTGCGCGATCTCGCGAACCAGCCGCTGGAAGGGCAGCTTGCGGATGAGCAGCTCGGTCGACTTCTGGTACTTGCGGATCTCGCGCAGCGCCACTGTGCCGGGGCGGTACCTGCCGCAGGCCACTGGCTCAGTCCCATATCGCAGCAGATAACAACGCCAGGCTGAAACGATGGCAGGCACGTTCAGCAGGCAGCAGGCAGGCTGCGTGCACCCAGCAAGCGCACCTGTGCGGCTTCTTGACGCCGCCGGTGGCGGGCGCGGACTTGCGCGCGGCCTTGGTG
>JAABUU010001601.1_pt1 | contig 36914 bp, 40 predicted proteins | sample 5559301 | NCBI WGS metagenome assembly JAABUU01 (sample SAMN10711884, study PRJNA513360) | rock metagenome | isolation source: Antarctica rocks | place: Antarctica: Victoria Land, Richard Nunatak white
TCGTGGTTCAATTCCCTACACATCTGCGGCATGGGCCGTTTTGCCGTACAATCGCGTGCAGTGAACGGAAGACGATGCGCCGTGTGCAGAAGGGGCTGGGCGAATGCGAAGAAATTGGATCGTGCCAGGAATCGCGCTCTTGACGGCGATGCTGTTTGGTATCAGTGTAGCCGCCGCGAATCCGGCGATCAACGTCTCCGCGACGCGGCGGGATGCGAGCGGCGCGGTCGTCGCTCTGCTCCCTGTCACCGACACGCAGGGAAACGTCGTGCCACCGCTCGCGCTGCTCGGCGAATACGTGGTCGCGAGCGGGCAGGGGTTCCCGCCCAATCAGCCGGTGCAAGCGTCGCTCGTCGCGCAAAATCAGGCCTATCCCCTCGCGTACACGGCGTCGCAGCCGGTGCCAATGACGGACGGCACGGGCGCTTTCCAGAATCTCGCCTTCACGCTGCCAGTGCCCGGCCAAATCGCAGACACGAGCGGAGAGATCTTTGTCAGCGTGGGCGCGGCGACGGCGCATGCCCCGATCGCCATTGATTCCGGTCTCGCGACTGCGGCGGGGCGGGGCGACACGATCGCCGTCAGCATTGGCGCGGCGTTCTTTGCGGTCGCGGTTCTCCTGATCCTGCTTCTCTTGCGCGGCCTGCCGGTCTATCCCATCGGGCAAACGACCGCGCGGCGCGTCCGGGAGACAGAGACAACGTAGCGAGTAGTGAAAGCGGGAACACGCGATGGCATTAACCGGTAAGCGGGCATTGGTGACGGGAGCAAGCAAGGGGATTGGGGCAGGCATCGCGCTCGGGTTGGCGCGCGAGGGCGTAGATGTCGCGGTCAACTATCACAGCGACGCCGCTGGAGCCGAAGCGGTCGTCGCGGAAATCCGCGCGCTCGGTCGGAACGCTATCGCGATTGGCGCGAATGTGGCGCATGTCGCGGAGTGCCAGCGGCTAGTGCGGGAGGCGGCGGATGCACTCGGCGGTCTCGACATCCTGGTTAATAATGCTGGCATTACCCTTTGGGAGGACTTCTTCACGACGGACGAGGCGCACTGGGACGCGACACTCGACACGAACCTGAAGGGGACGTTCTTCTGCACGCAGGCCGCCGCCCGCATCATGCGCGGGCAGGACTGGGGCCGCGTCGTCAATATCTCCAGCGGCGCAAGCAAATCCGCCTTCAAAAACGCGACGCCGTACAACGCCTCCAAGGGTGGCCTCAACATGCTGACGGTCGGGCTGGCGGTCGAACTTGGCCCGTACGGTATTACCGTCAACGCTGTCGCCCCCGGCGCGATCCTCATCGAGCGGACGAGCCAGGAAATGCCGGATTACGCGGGTACGTTTGCCGCCGCGACGCCCCTCGGTCGTGTCGGCTACCCGGACGACATCGCCGGGGCTGTCCTCTATTACTGCTCCGATGCCGCGTCGTATGTTACCGGGCAGGTTTTCTGGGTGGACGGCGGCCTCTCCCTCCGCTCCGGCCGTTTCGGCGATCAGAATGCTGTGAAAGACGAGCAACCAGCAGCAGAATAATCACGATCTCGGGACATACAATGCCGGGTCGCGTTCACCCACAACTTCGAGAGAAGCATTTGCCCGAAGCGGTCCCGGGAAGACGATGAGGTTGTCACCCAAATGGGTTGCCGATGGGACGAGCATTCCTTCCACACTTCGCATGATCGCGGCTGCCGCGATCATGCGGGGGATGAAACAGTCGGTATCATTCCAGAGATCGGTCGGTTGCAGGCCAAGTGCGGCCACATCGCGGCAATCGAGTACGGCGGTCAGCCGCACCGCGAGTTCACTGAGGCGGTAGCCGTTCAGTTGTGGAAGGAGATCGGGGGTGACGTGGCGCAGCACCTCACCAAGACAGATCTCCGCGCCAAGCGCCAAATACAGCGCCGTCCACACTTCACGCTCGGGAAACAGATCCAATCCACAATTGTACCGGCCAGATACCTTCCGTGATCCCCCTGCATCAGTCGCCGAGTATCTTCGCTTGTGCATCCGCCATGTGTGACCGCTCCAGGCAATGACCGGGCAAGTACTGATCGCCCGCGCCGCATCCCAGCCTTTGGAAGAAAGCACGGGCTAAATGAAAATGCCCGCGTCGAGGGCTTCGAGCGCGGTTTCGACGCGATCAAACCTGCCTGCACGCATAGCGTCCGCAGGAGTGAAGTTGCCGAGATATCGGTTCGCGGAATCGAGCCAGAGCAATATTGCTTCCGGTGTCTGGAATGTCTCATGCAGATGCTCGGCAAGCGCGACGAGCGTGGCCAGACGCTCGCGTGCTTCATGTTGAGGATAGGTCTCATTCATCCGCCAGCGATTCAGCGTACGTGGTGATGCCGCGAGTTGATGCGCGAGATCCCGATCAGATAAATTCAGTGTGCGTTCGATCTGCTCAATTGCCTGACGAGGTCCAATGTCGAGCATAACCATGCGAGTGCTCCGTTCCTGCGCGATACTTTCGTGCAGTATAGCAGGGACGCCAGATTCTGGCAATGCTAATTCGGACGCCGATGTGGTGCGATCTCTCGGAATACACTTCGGCGCTCGGTGTTGAGAAAGAAGGAGATGAGTTGTTTTGACTTATCTCGGTGTATACTTTCAGAGCGGCGGGCATTGCCGCGTATCAGCGAGATGTGATGACCACCACGACGATGATTCCGCTCAGTATGGTTGATCTGCATGACCCGGCACACGACGCGTTCGGACGCCGGATCAACTACCTGCGCATCAGCCTGACCGATCGCTGCAACCTCCGCTGCGTCTATTGCATGCCCGCCGAGGGTGTGCGCTGGCAGTCGAAAGAGGAGTTACTCTCGGACGACGAACTCCTTCGCGTCGTGCGGCTGGCGGCGGATGTCGGCTTCACGAAAATCCGTCTAACCGGCGGGGAACCGACGTTGCGCCGGAACCTCCCCGATCTCGTGCGGGAAATCGCGGCGAACCCGGCGATCACCGACATCGCGATGACGACGAATGGCATCCTCCTCTCGCGTCTCGCGGAACCCTTGGCGCAGGCCGGTCTCAAGCGCATCAATGTCTCGATTGACACACTCGACCCGGAACGGTTCAAGCAGATCACGCGCGGCGGCCGGCTCGATCTCGTCATGGAGGGCATCGCGGCGGCGGAAGCGGCGGGCCTCGCACCGATCAAACTGAATGCCGTCGTCATTCGCGGGCAGAACGACCATGAAGTCGCCGATCTCGCGGGGTTGGCATACGAGCATCCGTGGCAGATGCGTTTCATCGAGGTAATGCCCTTCGAGGGGGTGGATGATGTCGCCTTCGATCTCCTCGTCCCGACCGCTGAAGTGATGGCGCGCATCGAGGAGCGATGGGGCACGCTGACGCCCGATCCGACCGCCGATCCGGTGGACCCGGCCCGACCGTTCATTTTCCCCAACGCGCGCGGCTCCGTCGGCTTCATTTCGGCGATGACGGATGCCTTCTGCGCGACGTGTAACCGCATGCGCCTTACCGCCGACGGCAAATTGCGCCTCTGCCTCCTCCGCGATAACGAAGTAGACCTGCTCGCATTAATTCGCTCCGGCGCCTCAGATGATGACGTGCGCATGCGCCTGCGTGAGGCCGTCTGGCAGAAGCCGTGGGGCCACGGCGTCGCCACCGGCGAAGTCTCCCTCAATCGCGCCATGTCACGCATCGGCGGCTGATGGGGAAGCAATGAGCAACGAGCAATGAGATAGTGGACGCATCACTCATTGCTCATTGCTTGCATTGCCATCCTGATGCGGTGCATACTGTCTGGGTACGGAGTGTCGGCGCGACGATGGCGCTCCATGCACTGCACGCTCTCGTTTTCGGGCCATTTGATGGAAGGAGTCACCCCCATGGCGTACGAACTGCCTCCGTTGCCGTATGCGTACGATGCGCTCGCACCGACGATCAGCGAAGAGACGATGCAACTGCATCATGATAAACACCACGCGACGTATGTAACGAACGTCAATAACGCGCTGAAGGATCAGCCGGACCTCGCGAACATGTCCCCCGAAGACTTGATGAAGAACATCAACCAGGTGCCGGAGAATATCCGCACAGCGGTCCGCAACAATGGCGGCGGGAACGTCAACCACACGATGTTCTGGGAGATCATGAAGCCGGGCGGCTCGAACCAGCCGACGGGCAAACTCGCTGAGGCGATCAACTCGACCTTCGGCGGCTTCGACCAGTTCAAGCAACAGTTCACGGCAGCCGCGACGACGCGCTTCGGCAGTGGCTGGGCATGGCTGACGGCGAATGGTGGCACCTTGGCGATCTCCAGCACCGCGAATCAAGATAACCCGCTGATGGAGGGCAAGACGCCACTCCTCGGCCTCGATGTCTGGGAGCACGCCTACTACGTGGACTACCGGAACCGCCGACCGGACTACATCACCGCCTGGTGGAACGTCGTCAACTGGGACGAAGTCGGCAAGCGGTACGACGCCGCGAAGTAAGCGACTCCCTTGTACAATGTTTGATACAAGTCTGCATGAGCGCGGTAGAGAGGCACCCCTTGTGGGTGCCTCTCTCCTTCATAGACAACGTGCAATTTGTTCGCCTACAACAACCGCCCCTGCTGTGCGACGACGGCGATCCGCTTCGCTTCGCGTTCGGCCTGGTTGATCGGCTTCAGTTCGTCCCAGTTCTGGCCGGCCTTTGCCTCGACTTCGAGCGGGACGACGAGTGCAAAGGCGCCGGTCATCGCCTCGGTGACGACTTCGCAGGTGCGCTCCAATTCGCTGGCGGGCACTTCGAGCACCAGTTCGTCGTGGACTTGGAGGAGCATCTTGCCGCGCAGATTGTCGCGCCGTAGCATCTCGTCCACGCGGATCATTGCGCGTTTGACGATGTCCGCTGCTGTGCCCTGGATCGGCGCGTTCATTGCAGCGCGCTCTGCGGCCTGGCGGACCTGCGGGTTGCGTGACTGCAACTCCGGGAAATAGCGGCGGCGGCCGAGCAGCGTCGAGACATACCCCTTCTCCAATGCCTCCTCGCGGATCGAGTCGGTCAGTCGCTTCACGCCGGGGAAGCGCTCGAAGTAAATCTTGATGTAGTCGCGTGCCTTCCCCTGCGAGATGCCCGCACTGTTTGCCAGCCCGAAGGCGCTGATGCCGTAGATAATGCCGAAGTTGACCGTCTTGGCGAGCCGCCGCGTATCTGGGTCCACCGATTCGTACGGCACGTCGAACATCTCCGCCGCTGTCGCCGTATGAATGTCCCGCCCATCACGGAAGGCTTCCAGCAGCGATTCATCGCGCGAGACATGGGCGAAGATGCGCAATTCGATCTGCGAGTAGTCGCAGGCAAGCAGCACCGCCGGTTCACCCGCGAAGATCGTCGTTTCCGGCGTATTCCCCGCGACGAAGGCATGCCGCACCTCGCGCCCGACCTCCGTGCGGATCGGGATGTTTTGCAGATTCGGATCGGTTGATGAGAGCCGACCCGTCGAGGCGACGGCTTGATTGAACGACGTATGCACGCGCCCCGTTTCCGGGTTGATGAGCAGGGGCAGCGCGTCCACGTACGTCCCCTTCAGTTTCGACAACTGCCGGTATTCGAGGATTTGCTTGACGATCGGGTGCTCCCACTGCAATGGCTCCAGGACATCGGACGCGGTGCTGTAGCCTGTCTTCGTCTTCTTGCCGTGTGGTAGGCTCAGTTCATCGAAGAGCACCGCGCCAAGTTGCATCGGGGAGTTGATGTTGAACGGATGCTTCGCCAGTTCGTAGGCATCGGCGGCGAGCGCGGCCATCTGCTCATCGAGGCGCACGGAGAGCGTGCGGAGATAATCGCCGTCCACGGTGATGCCGGTGCGCTCCATCCCTGCGAGGATCGGCACGAGCGGCAGTTCAATCTCATCAAGCAAATGGAGGATTTCGCGCTTCTGCAAATCGTCCCGCAGCGGCGCGACGAGGGCGTTCGTGCAATAGGCATCGGCGGCGGCATAATTGGCAGCCTGCGGCACCGGCACCTGCGCCATCGTGATCTGGTTGCGCCCCGTCCCGATCAAATCCGTGATGTGCGTCATCTCGATGCCGAGGCGGGTGAAGGCGAGTTCCTTGAGACCAACGGAGGTTTCACCGAGCAGATAGGCGGCGAGCATCGTGTCGAAGACGAGGCCGTTCAATTCCAGCCCTGCCCGCTCGAAGGCGAGAATATCAAACTTCGCGTTGTGCGCCACTTTAACGATCCCCACGTCCGCGAAGACCGGGCCGAGATGTTCCCGCACCTCCGGCACGCTCAACTGCTCGTCCGTCAGATAATGGCCGACGGGCAGGTACCACGCCTCCTTACCATCCACGGCAAGGGAGATGCCGACGAGCGCGCCCGTTACGGGGTTCGTGCTCGTCGTCTCGGTATCGAAGGCAAACGTCCCCGCCTCGCGGAGCCGCGCCGCCAGCGCAGGCAAATCCGCTGCTTTCGTGACGGTCGTGACGAGATGGTCGTGGTCGCCATGATTCGTGCTCTTCTGGGCGGAAACATGCTCCGGCAACTTCGTCAGCAGAGAGCGAAACTCCAATTCGCGGAAGAGGTTGACGACGCGCTCGCGGTCATACTCGTGGGTGCGGCATGCTTCGAGATCGAGGTGCAAATCCACATCCGTGACGATCGTCGTCAGCACTTTGCTCTTCAGGGCTTCTTCGTATTGTGAGGTGATCAGGTCGCGGATGCGCGGCGGCATGATCTCGTCGAAATGGTCGCGCCAATTTTCCAGGGGGCCGAGTTGCTTGAGGAGCGCGGTCGCGCTCTTTTCACCGATCCCCTTGACGCCGGGGATGTTGTCGCTCTTGTCGCCGACGAGCGCCTTGTAGTCCGCGACGAGTGGTGGCGGGAAGCCGTATCGCTCGACCGTCTTCGCCATATCATAGATGCGGAAATCCGAGAAGCGGTTCTGCACGCCGGGTAGCACGACACTGACGCCGTCGTCCGAGACGAGTTGCAGCGTGTCGGTATCACCCGTGACGATGTACGTCTCGACCCCCGCGCGCGCCGCCACGCGGCCAAGCGTGCCGATGACGTCGTCCGCCTCGTAGCCGGGAATCATGAAGATCGGGATATTGAGCGCCTCGACGACTTCCTTGACGCGTTCCTGCTGCTGTCGCATTTCGTCCGGCATCGGCGGGCGGTGCGCCTTATACGTGGCGAGCAGATCGTCGCGGAATGAACCCCCTTTATCGAAGGCGACGACGATATAGGCGGGCGAGAAGGCCCGGAGCGCGTCGAGCATCATCGCGGTGAAGCCGAAGGTGGCATTGACAAGTTCGCCGGTGGAGGTCGCCATCGTCTGCGGCAACGCGAAAAAGGCGCGATACAGAAGCGCGTGGCCGTCAATGAGCACGATCCGCTCGCGTTTCGTTTCCGTTGTGCTCACCTGGTCCCCCCTTTATCAGCGAAAGGGCGCACCGGGTGCCCTCTGGACAGGATGCGCCCCCACCCACCTGTTGCGCTCAACCTGCCTCTTAATTCCCTTCTTTATTCTCGTCCGAGAAATCGAGGCTGTTAATGAAGTTGCGGAAGGAGGTGAGTTTTTCATCCTCTGGGGAAGGCTCCGACTTCGCCTCCGCATCCATCTCTTCCTCGTCTTCGCCGAAGAGGACGCCCGCTTTGTCCATCACGGATTCATCCACAAAGATCGGCACTTTTGTGCGCACGGCGAGTGCGAGGGCATCGGAGGAGCGCGAGTCCACTTCGATCTGCCGCCCCGCCGCCTCGATGACGATGGTGGCGTAGAAGACGTCTTCCCGCAGCCCGCTGATCAGCACGCGCCGGACGCGGCCGCCGAGGTCGCCGATGATTTTCTTCATGATGTCATAGGGGAGGGGCCGGGCCGCCTCGACCCCCTGCAACTCCATCGCGATCGCTTCCGCCTCGAAGTGCCCGATCCAGATCGGGAGATAGCGCTCGCCCTCCAATTCCTTGAGGATGACGACGCGCTGGTTTGTGACGAGGCTGACACGGACAGATTCGACGACTGATTCGATCATGAAGCGCACGCCTTTCGCGGCATGGTCGGTGAGGAATGTCTCGATACGGCGCGATGCGGATTCATGCGGAACCCCGTCCTCCATGCAACGAAACCACGTCACGCGCTGCCCCGATTGTACCGCCATCACCGGGATGGGGCAACGTTACCGCATGGCCGCCATTGCCGGATGCGATGCGCCCGCGACGCGCTGCACGAGCTCGTCCGCCAGGTCACGGTACGCCTGCGCGCCGCGCCCGGAGGCATCATACTGGGTAATGGCCTGCCCGTACGAGGGCGCTTCCGCGAGGCGAACCGTGCGCGGCACGACGCTCTTGAAAATGCGCGTGGGAAAGAAGCGGCGTACCTCCGCGACGACCTGCGGCGCGAGCCGGGTGCGTGCGTCGTACATCGTCATGATGACACCCGTCACGTCCAATGGAGGGTTGACGGTGCGCTTGACGCGATCTACCGTCTGTACAAGTTGCAGGAGGCCTTCGAGGGCGAGAAATTCGCACTGGATCGGGATGAGGACGCCGTGCGCCGCCGTCAGCGCATTGACGGTGAGCAGGCCGAGCGAGGGGGGGCAATCCACGAAGATGAAGTCGTACGCCTCTGCCACCGTCCCGAGCGCGCCGCGCAGAATGGTCTCGCGTCGCGGGAGGTCCACCAATTCGATCTCCGCCGCCGCGAGGACACTTGTGCTCGGCAGGAGATCGAGGCGCGGGATGCGCGTTGGCCGGATGACTTCGGCGGCGGGCGCTTCATTCAGCAGCACGTCGTAAAGCGTCTTCGCCATCGCACTCTTGTCCATGCCGAGGCTGCTGGAGGCGTTTCCCTGCGGGTCGGTGTCCACGAGGAGGACGCGCCGCTCCATCGCCGCGATGCACGCCGCGAGGTTGACGGCGGTCGTCGTCTTGCCGACGCCACCCTTCTGGTTTGCCACCGCGAAAATTCGCGCGCTCCCACCCATACGCACCGCTTCCGAACACCCGTACGAACACTGCCGCGAGTGTAGCGCGATGGCAGCGGGAACGCAACGGGCGGGGAGTTTCCTCACCCCCGGCCCCTCTCCATCGCCGTACGAACCTGATACCTTCCTCGATTTATGGGCGATGGAGAGGGGAGGGGAAATGCATGAGATGCCGTGGCGTTCTTTTCAACCCCTGTCTCTCCCCCTCTCCATCGCTCTGAGATCACGCAATGGATGAGGTTTGTTCAGCGATGGAGACGGGGCAGGGGGGTGAGGTATACTCACCACACATGGTCGCGCGCACAGCACAAGGAGAAACAAACATGAATGGTGTCGTCGTTGCGCCCCAGCCACGGGCGGCGGAAGTGGGTGCGGAAGTCCTTCGGGATGGCGGGAACGCTTTTGACGCGGCGGTGGCGGCCGCGTTCGTCCAGGCGGCGACCGATCCGTTTATGTGTGGTATCGGGGGGATCGGGGTCGCGCAGACCTTCGACGCGGCATCGGGCGAGAACATCGTCCTCGACTTCGTCGGGCGCGTCGGCTCGCGTGCTCGCGCTGACCAATGGGCGAAATTGGCGCGCCGTACCGCCGAGGGCAAAACGTACGTTGAGGGGTGGCACAACTACCTCGGCTACCAATCCATCCTCATCCCCGGTACCATCGCAGGGCTGGCGGCGATCCACGCGCGCGGGCGGATGCCGTGGCGCGACCTCGTGCAGCCCGCGATCCGTATCCTGCGTGAGGGATTCCCGCTCTACGAGTACATCACGGAGTATTTCTTCGAGACACATCAATATCCCGTTGGCGAGAACTACCCGACATTCGACGCGTTTGTCCACACGACGGAGACGATGGCAGGCCTCTGGCTGCGCGATGATGGTACGGTGCGCCGCGTCGGCGATCACCTGACGAACCCGGACTACGCCGCCGTGCTGGAGTGCATCGCCGATGAAGGGCCGGATGCCTTCTATCGCGGTGCGATTGCCGAACGGATCATCGCGGACTTCGCCGCGCACGATGCGTTGATTACCGCCGATGACCTCGCGGCATGCACGGCGGTCGTCCGTGCGCCGTTACAGAGCGACTATCGCGGCCTGACCGTCTCGACCAGCCCGCTCGGTGGCGCGACAGTGCTGCAAATCCTCAACATTCTCGAAGGATTCCCCGTCGCGGAACTGGGCCACAACAGCGCGGAATATCTGCACCTGCTCGCCTCCGCGATGCAACTCGCCTTTTCTGAACGGGATCACATGTCGGGTGACGGCGGCGACCGTCTGATGGCCGAACTGGTCAGCAAGCGGCACGCGGCGGAGTTACGTGACCGGATCGCTGTGGCGAGTATTCCATCCGCCGAAACCACGACTGTGCCCGGCACGACACATCTCTCGGTGGCGGATCGGGATGGGAACGCCGTCGCCCTCACGCATACACTTTCGATGGGTTCTGGCGTCGTGACGCCCGGCCTCGGCTTCCAGTATAACAACGGCATGAGTACGTTCGATCCGCTGCCCGGTCGCCCCCGCTCCATCGCGCCGGGGAAGCCGCGCATCACGCCGATGGCGCCGACAATCGTCCTACGCGACGGGCGACCGGAGATCATCCTCGGTAGTCCCGGCTCGAACGCGATCGTCAACGCGATCGCGCAGGTGATCGTCAACCGCCTCGATTTCGGCATGACGCCGCTCGAAGCGGTTTCCGCGCCGCGTATCCATTGCGAGGGCGGCCCGGTGCTGACCGAAACACGGCTGCCCATTGCGACCGGTCGCGCCCTCGAAGCGCGTGGTCATTGCCTCAAGCCCCGACCGTTCGCCTACGATTCGCTGCAGGGGCGTATCCAACTGATCGTCGCGGAGCACGGCGACTGGATCGGCGCGTCTGATCCCCGCCGCGACGGTGGCGCCGCGATTTATACGTGAGTGGAGGAAGACATGACAACCACATGCACGCATCTCGATCAAATCCGCGATGTCACGCCGAGCGCGAATGGTTGCGAGGAGTGCCTGAAGATGGGCGATGCGTGGGTACATCTCCGCATCTGCCGCATCTGCGGGCATGTCGGCTGCTGCGATTCATCCAAGAATATGCACGCGACGAAGCACTTCCACGCCACCGGCCACCCGATCATGCAATCCTTCCAGCCGGGAGAGGACTGGCTCTGGTGCTACGTGGACGAAGTGATGATGGAGATGCGGTAATGTGGAAGGGTTTCGTGCCAATCGCTATTGTTCGTACCGCCAGCGGTAATAATGCTGGCCGATGTTGCCCATCTCGACCTTGAATGCGTCACTATTCGCGGCATTGTAGGTCAGCACCCGGCGCTCGAAGACCTGCACGACGACCTGCCGCTGTACGCCCGCGATCTTGACCGTCGTGACGAACGGCTCGCTTTTCGCGTAGCCGATTACACCCAAACCCGTCTTCGCGCGATAGGTGGCGAATGCAGTGGGTACGTTATGCCGTGTCACGTCGTCGTAGACGGACAACGTCGTGTCGGCTTTGGCGGTACTCCGCACATCGGCGCTGCCTGTTGGGGCGGCCTCTGATACATCGCCCGCCGCCGAGACAGTCGCGCCAATGGTCATCCCAACGTGCGATGATGCGGGCGCGAGCAGTTGCGCCGCGCGGCTATTGAGGGTCGCATATGTCGGGCCGGGAGAATCGGGGTCGCCCGCGATGGGAATAGCGGCGGGGTCATGTGACTGGAAGGCGTCATTGCCGATCTGAATCTGGCCGGTGATCAGTTCGGTGGCGAGCAGGCCATTGGTGACTGTACCATTTTTCGGATCCGCCAACTCCATCCGTCCCTTGTCGAAATACTGAACGAGGCGATAGTCCCCGGATGTATCGCGGTACGCCTCGGGTTTCGGGGCGACGAGCGACGGCCCCCAGAGATTACGTGCGATCTCCTCGCCGGCGTTCCATTGCTTCTGGAATGTACGGGCGGCATAGTCAACCGACTGCGGCAACGGGGTAGGCGGCGCGGGTCGGACCGTTGGCGCCGACGCCGCCGTCTGTGGGGGGCGACTGAATGGCTTGGTCGTGCCATATCCTGGCCAGTCGGCGCGCGGATACGCCCAACCGAGGAAACGCGATGTGTGGTCGTTCCACTCCTGAACGCTGTGTTGCTTGACATGGCCACCGGTCACGACCGAGATAAATTGGTCGTTGCCGATGAAAACGCCCACATGCCCATCGTTCCAGTTGCCGGCATTCCGGTCGAAAAAGACGATCGCGCCGGGGGGCGCATGTTGGAGGTCGGCGAGCAGATGCCGCGCCGGATCACCGGGTTTGCCGAGCGCGAGGTACATATCGTACGCGGTCGGATATTGCGCCGTAACGCCGAACGCGTTCTCGACGAACTTGTCGCAGAGAGTCACGCCGCCATCGAGCCAGAGCTGGGATGCGCTTACCTCTTGTGTCGCCCAGACCACCGCCTGCTGCAAGCGCGGATCACTATCCGGGTTCGGCGTCGCGGCGGCGCTCACCGGCTGATTCGTGACAATCAGGGACAGCAGCATGCTCAGAAGCAGGAATCGCTGCGCGAGCCAGTGGGCGAATCGGTGCGAAAAATGGCAACGAAAAGGCGCTGGCGAAAAAACCAAGGATGTCCTCACCCCCACGAATTATGGTGACCCTCTCGTGCCGGGAGTCGCGCGGACGGTGGGAACCGCGCTGCTGTGAGGCACTCCCAACGAGCGGAAGACGTTCATGTATTTCAGTATATTATATGTGTCAAGGACATAATGAAATGGGGAAAATAAAGATAATCTGTATTGCTATGCGAGCGGTCAGGTTATGACCAGACGACGAGGGCGATACCGAGAACGGTAAGGAGGGTGCCCATCACGGCGCGCAGACCGGGCCGCTCGCCAAGGAGGAGGACCGAGAGGGGAAGTGCGAATAAAGGGGCAGTCGCGCCGAGCACGGCGGTTTTGCCCGCCCCGGCAATTTTCAACGCGCCGAGATAGGAGATGCTGGCGAGGCCGGTGCCGAAGATGCCGATGACGGCGAGAAAGAGGAAGGTGCGCGCACCGAACTGCCGAAGCGGTATGTTCGCCCGTCCGCGTGACGCGATCAGCAGCACGCAGGCAGCGACCGGCATGCGGATGAGATTGACAGTGATCGCGTCAGAATGGGCGAGCGCTTTGCTCTGCACGACCGTCGAGAGTGACCAGCAGATCGCTGCGATCAGACTGAAGACGATCCCCGTCGCGTTCGTGCGATCCACGGCGACTGGCGCGGGCGCGGCAATGATCCCGATGCGCGCCGGTCTCCGCTTCGGCAGCGAAATCAGCAGCACGCCGAGCATGACGACAACCGCGCCGCCGAGTACCTGCACGCGGATCGGCTCGCCATTGAGGAGCCAGGCGAAAAAGACGGTAAAGAGTGGGAAGCAACCGGAGATCGGCATCGAGCGCGAGACGCCGATCAACTTGATCGCGTGGTATTGGAGGGTGTCGCCCGTCACCATGCCAATGCAGACACCGAGGACGATATAGAGAATTGTGAGCGGCGCGAGGTCACGGAGCGTGCCGGGATCGCGGACGATCAGAAAGAGGATGATAAAGAACGGAATCGTCACGACGCAGCGCCAGAAATTGACCGCGACCGCGCCGAGCCGCACCGTTTGCATGCGCAGCAGCGTGTTCGAGGTCGCCCAGATCACTGCGGCGATCAGGCCGAGGAGTTCACCGAGACCCACGCGTTATTCGTCCTCCACGTCGGCGAGCACGCCGAGCATGACCGGCTGCACGGGCGGGCGGGCAGTCATCGGCGCGAGCGCGGTCAGCGGCTGATCGGTCTCCGCCGTGACGAGCGCGGCGATCGCGTGGCTGCACCAGCGCCCCTGGCACATTCCCATCCCGGCGCGCGTCCGCCGCTTCACGTCATTGAGTGTCCGCGCGCCCTCGCCGATCGCGGTAGCGATCTCCGCGCTAAGAATCTCTTCACAGCGGCAGATCGTTACTTCGGTCGATCTTGTCATGGCGTCGTCTCCGCTCTCCGTACCGACCGCCACGCATCCCTGTCGAGTGGCCGGAATGCGCCAGCGGTCATCGTCACGGGGAAAGCGCTGAATGCTCGCTTCTTCTTGCCGAGTCGGTCGGCAATCGCCGCCGCCGCAAGACGCCCGTGCAGTATTGCGCTCCCCGCGTCCCCGACGCCCGCCGCGTCCCCCGCAATTGAGACACCCGGTATACTCGTCCGCATGCCGGCATCATGGCGCGGCACATGCCCACCAAGCGGCGCGTGCCAGATCATCGCGCAGGCTATCATCCGGGCGAGTTCATTAGCGGGTTGCATCCCTTCCGCAAGGATCAGTGCATCGGTCGGCATGCCCGACAGACGGGTATCGCCGTCCCATCGCTCCACGGCGGCAAGCGTGCCGTCCGGCCCCGCAATCGCACGGATTCCCTCGGAAGATGGCAGGGACCAGTGATTGCCGATCCCCGCGTCATGGACATACTGCACGATGTGCGTTGCAATCGGATCTTCCTCACCAACGATGCAGACATGCGTACCGGGTCGAATGCGCCAGCGATGCATAAGCGTCATCGCGGCGGTCGCGGTCATCACGCCGGGGAGCGTCGCGCCGGGGAAAGGCGCGACGCGATCGAGTGCGCCGGTCGCGACCAGCACGACTTCCGCCCGCAGTAGATCGCTCCGCTCGCTCTCGGCGTCGTGATTGATGGCGAGACCGAGTGTGCGGTCTTCGAAAAGACCCCATGCGAGCGTGCGTGGCAGGAGCGTCGCACCCGCCAACTCCGCCGTGTGCCAGAGCAGCGCGCCGATGGCGGAGCCGTGCAGACCGATCCCCGCATAGGCATGCGTCTGGAGGGCGAGCGCGCCGCCCGGCTGCGCGCCGAGATCTACGAGTGTTACCCGGACACCACGGCGCGCCGCTTCGATTGCCGCCGAAAGCCCCGCCGGGCCACCGCCGACGATGGCGAGTTCGGTACGGATCGTCATCGCGGCAGCGTGACGTCCCACGCGCCGAGGCCGTGCTGCATTTCCACACGCATTCCCGCGCGTGTCAGCGTCACGCAGGCGCGCACGCCGGGCACGCCGTCAATCTGCATCGCGCAATCTCCACAAAATCCGATCGCGCAAAAGACGCCCCGCGGCTCGCCCGTGCGGACCGTTGTACGGCAGACGCGCCGCCCGTGCGCGAGGAGCGTGGCCGCCACCGGCTCTCCCGCGCGGGCATTGAGCGGTTCGCCATCCACCGTGATGATGATGGTTTCGGCAGCGGGCGGCGTGCCGAGATGCGGGTGTGTGACGATGCGGAACGGCGCCTCACTCACGGCAATTCCTCCTCTGCGGTAGCGGGAACGACACACGGGATTGTGGCACCGGCGCGGAAGGGGTGTCAAGGATGAAGGAGCAGATAACCAGGGTGTATGCTTGTTCGCGGCCCCAGCCCGATACTGCCTAAAACGCAGTATCGGAAGGGAGAGCGATTTTTTCCACTCTCCGCGTCGTCAACGAGGCGCGGGTAAAGCGTCCGAATTACTACGGGCGATCTCATCGTCGCCGCTCGCGGCACGCATCCCGGCACCTTCAGCGCGGTTGATGCCGACCTGTTTCCGACCGTCGTCGCGGCGGTTTTTAAGCAAATCTTTATCACCCATTCAGGAGAAATTCAGGAAGGGCGATGATACTCTGTGTAGACGAGATCGGGGATGGTCTGCGGTGACGGTCGAACGGATAACAGGAAGCCGCACCCACCTGCCACACACCCGGAGCCACTGGCCGCTCCCGATCCGTCTTTTTTCATGCCTGTCAGCAGTTCGACTGAGAGAAAGGGTATCGTTCGATGTCTGCCCCGGTGAATACGCGCGCGCGGATCGTGCTTGTGCTGATGTTCACCTGCTCGCTCTTCCTCGCGCTCCCGGCTACTCCGACCGGTGCGGGGCCGTTCGATGCTGAGGCGGAACTGAAGGTCGTCAAGGCCGCGTACGATAACCTCCGCAGAAACCTCTACACTGAGCCGGACACCGTCGCGCTCCTCACCAACGCGCAGCAGGTAGCGCAAAAGACGCTCGATCAATCATTGCCGCTCGACGCGCTGGATGGTAGGAATGCCGATGACCAATGGGAAGTCTTCGCGCAGAATCTCCGCACCATGATCGGGCAATCCACCGTCTTTAGCCTCGCGCCGGGCGATCTCGCGCATCAGCTTGTCATGAACATGGCGAAGACAGTGAACGACCGGCACACCTACTTCATCCCGGCGAAGCAGGCCGATGACGAGCGGCGCGCGCTGGCGGGGGATTCGAGCATCGTCAACTTCGGCTTCGTTTCTATCCCCATCAACCGCGACATCTACGTCCGGCAGGTGATCCCGAACAGCTCAGTGGATGCGGCGGGCCTACGCTACGGCGACCACATACTGGCGCTCAACGGTCAAGCCGTCAACAGCGATACGCGCGCGGCACTGTTCGCCAACCCGCACGACGGTGACAACGATACCATCACCGTGCAGCATGCCGGAGACGCAAACCCGACCGATCTGACGGTGCATGTCCATCGCTATACGCGCCTCTCGCTCATTTCGCGCGTGCTGGACGGACACATCGGCTACATCCAGACCTTCGAGTTCTATGACAGCATCCCGCAGGACCTTGACACCGCGCTGGCGAGCCTCCACACGCAGAATGTGGACAGCATCATTGTTGATCTGCGCGGCAACCGGGGCGGCGTCAATGTGGACCATGTGATGGGCCGCTTTCTGAAATCTGGCACCGTACTCGGCACATCAAAAGGACGCCGGGTTGACCGGCGGCAAACCGCGCAATCCGACGGCAAGGCGCGCGAGACGCTGCCGATCACCGTCCTTGTCGATGACGCCAGCGGCTCCGCGAGTGAGATCGCCGCACTCGCCTTCGAGGAGAACGGGGCGGCCACGGTGATCGGGACGAAAACCGCCGGTGCGGTCGGCAGTACGGCGCGCTTCGAACTTGGCGACGGCAGCCTGATTTCCATCACCGTCGCCGTCTATGTTTCCACGCAAGGCGCGTCACTCAATATGATCGGTGTCTCGCCGGACATCACCGTGGAGCGCACGAACGACGACATCGCCGCCGGTCGCGACCCGCAACTCGACGCCGCGATTGCGAATGCGGATATGAAGGTCTCTTCGTTTGCCTTCATGCCGCTCCTTGCCGCCTAGCATTTGCGCGATCTACGCCCTATGTCCCTCGTACGCATGCCCCCGTTGCGCGATACTATCCGTAACGAGGGCATGAAGGAGCATAGCGATGGGCATCGAAGAATTGCTGTGCGAGAAGCGCGAAGAAATCCTCCAAATCGCCGCGCGGCACGGGGCACGCAATGTCCGCGTCTTCGGCTCCGTCGCACGCGGCGAGGCGGACGAACGCAGCGACATTGATTTCCTCGTGGAGATGGAAGGGAGGCGGAGCCTCTTCGATCTTGGTGGCCTCCTGATAGACTTGCAGGACCTGCTCGGACAGGACGTTGATGTCATCACTCCTGGCGGTCTCCGCGAGCGAATGCGCGAACGAGTATTGCGCGAAGCAATCTCGCTATGAGAGACGATCGCGAACGTTTGCGCGATATTCTCGAAGCAATCGCATGGATCGAGAAATACACGGCGAATAGTCGCGCCGCCTTCGACCGTGAAGAACGTGTCCAAACGTGGGTGCTCCGTCATATGCAGATTATTGGGGAGGCAGCCCGGACACTTTCACCAGAATTCCGCGTACAGCACTCGGAGATTCAATGATCAGAAATGATCGGAACACGACACATCCTTGTTCATCGGTACTTTGGTATTGACGATGATCTGGTCTGGGGAATCGTCGAACATAATCTGCCGGAACTGAAGCGCGCGATTACCGAGATTCTTCAAGGAATAGGCAGTGAGGGCTGACATTGGCTTTCTTGATGTTCTCGCATGACACAACGTGTATCGTGGAGATGGTAGGAGTGACGAATGGCTGATTCATCTCTCCCCTCCCTTTCGAGGGAGGGGGGCAGGGGAGTGGGAATCTCACCAAGTATTCTCGATGCAATCGGTTGGACGCCGCTCGTCGCGCTGGACCGGCTGGGTGAAGGATTGCCGGGGCGGGTGGTGCTAAAGATCGAAGGGGCAAATCCTGGCGCGTCAATCAAAGACCGTGCCGCTGTGCAGTGCATCGCGGAGGCGGAGCGCGATGGACGACTGAAGCCGGGCGGCGTAATCGTTGAACTGACGAGCGGGAATATGGGCGCGGGACTCGCGATTGTCTGCGCGATCAAGGGCTACCGATTCATCGCCGTGATGAGCGTCGGCAACAGCCACGAGCGCGTGCAGATGCTTCGCGCGCTCGGTGCGGAAGTGGACCTCGTCCCGCAGATGCCGGGCGGCGTACCGGGGCAGGTCTCCGGCGATGACCTCGCGCGTGTCGAGGAGCGGACGAACGAATTGGTGCGTACGCTCGGCGCATATCGGCCCGACCAATTTCACAACCCGGCGAACCTCCGCGCGCACGAACTAACAACCGGGCCGGAAATCTGGGCGCAGACCGGTGGCACGGTGACGCACTTCTGCGCGATCGTCGGCACGGGCGGCACGTTCCTCGGCACGGCCCGAGCGCTCAAGGCGCGGAATCCGACGGTGCGCTGCTACGCGGTTGAGCCGGAAGGGTCGCAGGTGATCGCGGGTAAGCCCGTCACCGATCCGCGCCACACATTGCAAGGCGCGGGATACGCCGCCGTCCCGCCCCAGTGGGATGTCGCCCTCTGTGACGGCACGCTCGCCGTCGGTGATACCGAGGCGCGCGAAACGGCCCGCGTGCTCGCGATGCGTGAAGGAATCTTCGCCGGATTCACCACCGGCGCGAATGTCGTCGCTGCCCTTCGCGTGGCGCGCGATGCCCCGGCAGGCAGCATCATCGCCACCGTCGCCTGCGACAGCGGCCTCAAATATCTCTCTACTGATCTCGTGCCGGAGTGAACGCATTTCAATACCGCCAAGACGCTAAGAAGGGGAAATAGTGCCGAGAACACAGAGGAGAAAACAAGGATCGTCTCTCTGTGTGCTCTGCGTCCTCTGCGCTCTCTGCGTTAATTCTCTCTTGGCGTCCTTCGTCTTGGCGGTTCACGAGTGTCTCATGCTACCATGCGTGTGAAAACGGACGATGCGATTCGCGCGAAGGAGACAGACCTGATGCTGCGCAAAGTGACCGACGTAACTGACGCGACGCGGCTCAAGGAATTGATCGCGCCCAGCGTCTTCAATCCGAGTGTCGTACGACTCGATTATCTGCTGACGACCGTCTACGCCATTCCTCAGCGACGGCTGTACGTCTGGGAAGAGGACGACCAGCCCGTCGGCATCCTCGGCGTCGAACGCGTTGGGCGGGATGCCGCGCTGCTCCTCCATATCGCGGTAGACGATCGCTTTCGCCACCATGGGATTGCGTCGCAGATGGTCAGCGGTGTGATCGCGGCGGAAGGCTTGACCGCACTCTATTCGGAGACGGATCAGGAATCGGTCGGCTTTTATCGCGCCTACGGCTTCCACGTCACCTCGCTCGGCGAAAAGCACCCCGGCATCGAGCGTTTCTCCTGCCGCTGGGAGGCCGACACGGTGTTGCGGACAATCCGCCGCGCAATCATCTGAACAGCATCGTCTTCACCGCTTGGTGCTACATTGAGCTATCAATGGAGTGCTTGCGTTTTGGTGAGGCCTGATGATGAAACGTGCGACACTTACAATGACCGATGAACTGGAACAGGCGGTTATCGCGTATCAGCAGCAACAAGAGGTACCGCCGACCTTGACGGCAGTCGCGCAGGCGGCGTTACGCGAATATCTCGCGGGGCGCGGCTATCTTTCGCCGCGTCGCGCCCTGCGAATTACGTCCGCGAAGCGTGGGAGTGGTGAGCGCGATGTGAGCCAGGAGCATGATCGCTACTTGGCGCGCGAATGAGACGAACGGTTCTCGCGGATACCGGGCCGCTCTATGCCGCTGTGGACCCGGACGATCAATACCATAACCGTGCGCAAACCGAATTGGCTCGTCTCCAAGACGGTGGCTGGGCCATCGCAATTACGTATCCGACACTCCTTGAAGCGTACACATTGATAATGCAGCGGTTGAGCATCGCGGTCGCGCATCAATAGCTCGATGAAGTGACGGGCGCTGCCGCGTTGGTTCTGCCCACGTCAGACGATTATACGTCCGCAATGTATCGCGTTCGCGGCTACGCCGACCAGCGCCTGACGTTGACCGATCTCGTGCTTGCGACGATGAGCGTACGGCTTGTCGCTCCGGTTTGGACCTACGATCCATCACTTCGATCTGCTTCAAGTCGCTGTCTGGCGTTAGCCGCGCATCGTCTTGACGAGCATTCCGGCGTCGGACGCTGCCTATGAATCCAGGTATGCGAGTAGCATATCCGCATGTCGCGACAGGCTTTTGTACTCTAGCATTGCGAGCGGCATGGTGCGTAGCAGGGTAGCGAGACGGCGGGCATCGTCGGGGTCGGTGAGGGCGACCGCAAGGGGTGTGACACGGGTGCGGATCGTGAAGAGAACAGCGTTCGTGCGCGGATAGCGGACGAAGGTTTGCCACTCGGAGCGCAGATAATACCGCTCGCCCGCGTTTTCCGGCGTGATGCCGTCGTGCTCGTGGGCGTATCGGCGCTTCATCACCGGCGCGCAGTTGAGGCGATCGGACGGGTGAATCGTCCAGTTGACGCGGGCGGTCGGGCGACCAGGCTTGACGCGCTGCATCATCATATCCGCCGGGCGACCAATCTTCTCCGCGAACAGCGGTACCGGGGCGTGGATGGCGAGGAACGATTGGCCCATCTTGTCGTCCAGGCACCAGCCAGAGGCGAAGCAGAGATGCCCAGCGACAAGCGGGCTGCCCGGATCATTGCCGTCCATCACACAGAGGTCTTCCTGCACCTGCCGCCCGATCCAATCGAGCGGCGGCAATGGCAGCGTCGCCGGGTTGCCGAGCGTGAATACCGTCTCCGTCTCGAGAAGGCGGTTCGTCCAGACCCAGTAGTCGCCGTCCATCGTCAGGGTGAAGTGTGCCGGGTAATAGCGTGCCATGTTCGGCAGGAGGATTTCGATGGTCTCCCACTGCATATCACCGGTGCCGGAGAGTGCTTGAGAGTAATAGTGCGTATCGCTGGCGAGGATGTCGTCCTTGAGCGCCAGTTCCCGCGCGTACTCGGCGGCGTCCACATCAATGATGCAATCTGGCGCGAGTTGCCGGGCATTCATTTTCAGGTCATATGCGCCCGCATCGAGCGCGAGATGTGTCAGCACGAATCAAAATCCCTCCGTTTGTAGCGAGATATTACGTCTGCATTTCGCTTTTCTCCAGTGTTCACCATCGAATTCGTATCCACTTGACGCCTGAACGTAAGGGCTGGGATCGCCACCGGCGTTCAATACGGCTTCATCGAACAAGACGATATGAGCCCATTCCACATTGTCCAGATTGTCGAGGAGATTGATGAAGGGAGCGATGATGGTCTCCATATTCGCACTCACTGTGTAGCCGTTGCCGCTTCCATGAGGCATTAACGCAAATGAATAGAAATGATTCGCCCTATAAACAGGGCCGACGAGGCATTCCTGCAAATCTGTTGGCATTCTGTCGCGAAATGCCACGATTGCATTTACATCGTTTCCTGAAGTCGTGACAATGACGGCCTCATGCTTGTAGATGCTCATCCTTGCCCAATCCTTGGTTGCTTCCGTACACGCGGCTCGTCTTGGGTTATTCTTCGTCACGTTCCCACAATGAATTCGACTTCGTTGCCGTCTGGATCGTCCACGTACATGGTGCGGGAGGGGATAACGGGGTGCTGACCGGTGCGGATCGCGAAGCCGTGCGCGGTGAGGTGATCGTGCATCGCATCGAAGTCTGCTGGGGCGAGTTCGAAGGCGAGATGGTGAAGCATGCGGCCCGGTTTGGCAATCGGGAAAGGCGGTGCCCCGGCCGGGAGCGGCACGAGGACGACGAGTTGTGGCACTGAGACGGCGGGATCGCCCGCGCGGAGGAAGACCGGGCGAAATTCCGGCGCCGACACGAGCGTCAGGCCAAGCGTCTCCCGATAAAAGCGCAGCGACGCATCGAGGTCATGTACCGACAGGACAATCTCCGCGAGTCCTCGGATCATCGTCATTGCAGTATCTCCTTCCCACACCACCATGCACCGTTATTGTATCCTATGGCATGCGGAACAGGTTGCAAATCTGTTCCGGTTCCTCCTTCCCGTGTCGGGAAGGGGCTAGGGGGTTAGGTTGAACGCCACCGACATCAAATCCCTCGCCCTCGCGCATGGCTTTCATCTCGCGCGCGTGACGACAGCGGAACCGTTCGCGGGGCTGGAACCGGTGCTGAATGCGCGGATCGCGGCGGGGCATCTCGATGGGCTGGAGTGGTTCACGCCGGAGCGCGCCCATATCGCCAGCGCGCCGCAACGATTGCTGCCGTGGGCGCGGTCGCTGCTCGTGCTCGGCGTCTCGTACTACGCGGACCAGCCGCCCATGCCCGATGATGACGTGCTCCGTGGCCGCGTTGCCCGCTATGCATGGGGCATGGATTACCACGATCTGCTCAAAGCGATGATGCGCGGTTTGATTACCGACATCGAGCGAGGCGTGGGGCGACCACTGATGGCCGGGACGCTTGTGGATACGGCGCGGATCGTGGATCGGGCGGCGGCGGCACGGGCGGGGTTGGGGTGGTACGGCAAAAATACCTGCATCATCGCGACGCGCGACACCGGCTCCTATCTCTTTCTCGCGGAAGTGCCACTCGACCTCGACCTCGAACCCGATGCACCGCTCCGGCAGTCGTGCGGATCGTGTGCCGCGTGCATGACCGCCTGCCCAACGCACGCGATCCCGGCGGCCTACGTCCTCGACACGCCGCGCTGCATCTCTTACCTGACGATTGAGCATCGCGGAACCCTTCCAGTCGCACTGCGGCCACAGATGGGCAACTGGGTCTTTGGCTGCGACATCTGTCAGGAAGTCTGCCCACCGAACCGGCACGTTCTGCCTCTCGCGCCGCCTGCCCTCCAACCGCGTGATGTGGATGACGCCTACCCCGCGCTCATCCCGCTCCTAACGATAACGATTGAAGAATACCGCAGTCGTTTCCGTGGGCGAGCGATCAAGCGCGCCAAACGAGAAGGGCTTGCCCGCAATGCCGCTGTCGCGCTCGGTAACAGCGGTGATCGTGCCGCCGTTCCTGCTCTCGTGGATGCTCTTGCGCATCACGATGCCGCCCTTGTCCGCAGTCATGCGGCATGGGCACTCGGTCAACTCGACGGCCCGGCGACCCGCACCGCGCTTGAACGCTGTCGAGTGACGGAGCCAGACGAGCAAGTAAAGACAGAGATAAGAGCAGCGTTGGAAAAAATGTAGTGACGGGGGAGCCAGTGCTTACGGTTACGCCTTAAATACAACGTGCGGACGCTACTCATCGCGTCCGCACATTCCTTTAGAACCGAAACAGTGTTCGTCTGATTGTACGCCCTATACGGGCGATCGATCCTTCGGCGGAGTCATCTATCATCCCTCCTGCTGAATCACGATTCCTACCGTTTTTATATACACCCGCAGCCACACCCTGTCAAGACACACAAAGCATAGTCACTCTCCTCTCTTGCTCCCCTCCCCTTTGCTGTTACGCAAAGAAGAGGGGTCTGGGGTGAGGTTTACCGCGCCACCCGCGCATGATTGAGCGTCAATACGGTGCGTAGGTTTGGGCGCGCGCCGTAGAGAAGAACGCCGATGCGGTAGATGCGTGCCGCTAGCATGAGAAAAAAGGCGATGCTCGCGATGAGGATTGCCACGGAGAGCGCGACCTCCCACGGCGCGGGGTGGCCGACGAGGACGCGTGTCAGCATGACGAGTGGGCTGCAAAAGGGGATGAACGCAAGTACGCGCGTCAGGGTCGCGTCCGGCTTGCCGAGGGCGAAGATGGCAGCGAAGAAGCTGCCGACCATCGCCATCTGCATCGGTGCGGCGATTTGCTGCACATCCTCCTGGCGACTGACGAGCGACCCCGCACCGGCATAGAGCGCGGCATAGAGCAGGAAGCCGAGGATGAAGAAGCCGAGGAAGGCGACGACGGCGGTGACGGAGAGGCCCGTCAGGTCGAGCGCCGCCGCGCCGGTGCGTGTGCCGAGGAGTACCTGCGCGATCCGCCCCTGCGCGGCGAGGGCGATCCCACCGGGGATCGTGATGCAGAGGTACTGCGTCAGCGCCGCCGCCCCGATGCCGAGAATTTTCCCCGCCATCAGTTGGGTCGGCGTCGCAGCATTGATCATGATCTCCATGATCCGGTTGCTCTTCTCTTCCACCACGCCACCCGCGATCCACATGCCGTAGACGATGATCGTCGTGTACAGGAGGATGTCGAGGATGTACGCAATGCCGCGATTGGTATTCTTCTGGGTCTCCGACTGCGCGCCCGCATTCGTCGTCGCCTTCGTCGCATTCACTGCGAATGCCGGTGGCGCAAAGATTTGCGTCTGGCGGGACGGGTCCACGCCAGCGCGCGTCAGACGGTCCTGGATCGCGAGGAGGGATGCCGCCTGCTGGATGCGCGCAGTGGTCGTATCTCGCGTGCCGGATTTCGTGTCATACTCGAACATCGGGTCGCCCGCCGGGTTGCGACTGAGGATGAGAAGCCCCTGGTACGTCCCTCGATTCACTTGATCGCGGAGCATCTCAACCGGGCCATTGACCGTCGTCAGGGCGATTGCGCTGCGTGTGCCATCCACGCGCAACTGCTGATCGAGGCGGGTGATTTCGTCCTCGGTCGTGGCAGGGGTTGTGGTGTCAGTGACCGCGATCGTCGTCGTGCTCTCTTTGCCATTGCGGATCGCCTGCACGATTGTTGGCGCGCAGGCGAGCAGGACGAAGACGACCCCCATCAGCACGGTGATGATGACGAAACTGCGCTGTCGCACCCGCGCCCGGTACTCCCGGCGGACGATCAGCCAGATTTTCTCCCATGATCGTTGCATCATTGCCTCCGTTGCCGTGTCGTAGCGGTCTCGCGCGGTGTGGTCACTTCGTCAGCCGCACTCTTGATCTGCCCGCCGACACTGGCAAGGAAAATGTCGCTCAGGGATGGCTCGCCGATCTCGAAGCGGGTGACGCGGCCGCCGTGTTCGAGTGCGGCGTGCAGGATCGTTTCAGGGTCGCTGTCGTGCTGCATATCCATCTCGATGAAATCGGGCCGTCGTTTTGTGACGGTCACGCCCGGCAGGTGATCCAGCCAGAGAATATCCGGGTCCTCCGCGAGGGCGAGGCGGACGACCTGCCGCCCCGTACTCCGCTTCACGGATCGCATGTCGCCATGCACGACCAGCCGACCACGATGGATGATCGCGATTGCCTGACAGAGTTCTTCCGCCTGCTCCATCTGATGTGTTGAGAAAATGATCGTCTTGCCGCGCTGCCGCATCTCGCCGAATGCCTCGATCATCTGTGCGGCGTTGACGGGATCGAGGCCGCTGAATGGCTCATCCATGATGAGGATGTCCGGATCATGCAGCACGGCGGCGAGGAACTGAATCTTCTGCTGATTCCCTTTGCTCAATTGCTCGACGCGCTTCCGCCGATTCTCCACGATAGCGAATCGTTCCAGCCAGTCGTTCAAATCGCGCCGGGCATCGCGTGCCGACGCGCCGTAGAGTTGGGCGAAGAAAAGCAACTGATCTTCCACGATCATTTTCGGATAGAGACCGCGCTCCTCCGGCAAATAGCCCCAGAGGCGGCGCGGCACGTCCGTATTCGCTTTCCCGTTCCATGTCACGCTGCCGGTATCCGGGCGGAGAATGTCGAGGATGATGCGCATGGTCGTCGTCTTACCTGCGCCGTTCGTGCCGAGGAAGCCGAAAATCTCTCCCTCTTCGGCAGTAAATGAGACATCCTGCACCGCCGTAAATGCCCCAAACGTCTTGGTAATCCCTTGGATTTCGAGCGACACGCGCCGACTCCTTTGTGCATATCCTACCCGGCTCCGTGATGCCGGATAGTCTATACTGTACCAAATCATTTGTACCGAAAATATGAATGGGGCGGCGAGCAGCGTGGGATAGGTAACTCGTAGCGGCGAGTACGTCCGTCGTGACGCAAACAGGCATCAGAACCAATAGTGACCGCAGCCTGGAAAGTCTGCGGTCACCGATTTCTCTCGACTCGTTACTTGTGGCGTGTTACTTCACAGTCAGCATGGTGTGCATCCCGAGTTGCTCGTGGCCGGGGATGTCGCAGATGATGGTATACGTGCCCGCCGGCAAATCTACCTTGAAGTCACCGCCCTTGCTCGCATCGAAGGTATCACTCGTCTTCTTCAGTTCCTTGATCGAGATGTTGTGTGGCGATGGACCAGCATTGTTAATCTTGAACGTGACGGACCCGGCAGGCACGGAGGAATTGTCAATCGCGATGGCGAAATCTTTCTCTGTCGCGTTGATGGTCGTGCTCGCCCCACCGCCACCGCCACTACTGGCGCTCGCGGACGGCGCGGCGGTCGAGGAGGTCGGGGAGCCAGCGGGTGCTGCTGCTGCCGCCTTCGGCACCGCCGTGGGGATAGCAGGCGGTGGCACCGCCTGGAGCGCAATCACGCCGATCAGTGCAATAGTCAACAATCCCAGTACAGCCCAAGCAAGTGGTCGTCGCCCCAAACCCATGTCGCATCTCCTTCATTGCAGACACAACGCACACTAACGGCAGTATATACGCAAATCAGGTTCGATGTTCGAAGTTCGATGAACTACTCCGAACTCCGAACTTCTCCATCACAGCGTCGCCTTCGGTGGTGGATTGACGATGAATGCCGCTGAGCCTTGCCGGGCATTCGCCCCGCTCTCCTGCACGATAAATGCCCATGGGCCGATGAGCGCGCCCGCGTTCAGTGACTTCGGGATCAAGGTCTGCTGGATGGAGCCGTGATCGCTGGCGGTCTGCGTGCGCGAGTCATTCAAATTATACGCCGTGCCGGTCGGGCCACTGACCCAGACATTCACGGTGTCACCGGGGTTCAGCCCGGAGGCGTAGAAGGTATACGTCGTCAGTGCGTCGCCGGTGCCGGGGAGCGCCTGCACGATCAACCCGTTCGCGGGGGGCGCAACGAGAGTGAAATCGCCGGGGCGTGTCCGGTTGCTTTTCGTGCCAATCAGGGTTGCCTTGTACGCCCCGGTCGGGTACTCCTTCGCGTTCGTTTCGAGGAAGGCGCGTGTCATGCCCGTACTGCCCGCCACGCCACCCGGCTTCTCGACGGTATGACCATCGGCGAACGTCAGGCGCAGGACGACGGTTTCATCCGGCGTGAAGCCAGGCGCGGAGAGGAGCAGGAGTGAGCCAGCCGGGCCGTTGTTCGGCTCGACGGTCGTCACCGGTGGTGGCTGGGCGACGGGCCCGTACCGCCAGCGGGCATATGCCGCGCCGACGTTGCCCATCTCCACCTTGAATCCATCCGGGTTCGCCGGTGTATATGTGAGGACACGCCGCTCGAAGGCCTGCATGAGCACATCACGCGCCTTGCCGCCGACGATTGCCCTGGTCCAGAACGGTTCCGTGATCGGCAGCCCGACGGCAAAAAAGGGCGGATCGAAGACCTTTGCCGTCGTCAGTTTGCCATTCCCGCCGATCACCGTCCCTTGCTGCGTCAGGAAGGCCCAGAAGGGCGCGGCGATGTTGTGTTTTGTTTCGGGGACGTAATAGCCGTAGGTCGTCGGCTCCGCAATGCCGGCAACGGGGACGACTGTCCCGTCCGTCTTGAGCGCGCCGTCTATCGCCGTGCCGGTCCGATCCGGGGCGGTGTTGGTGGTCGGTGTGATCGAGGCGACCTTGGCGAGCGTCGCGTAGGTTGGGCAGGGATTGTTTGTCGGGTCCCCCGCGACAGGAATGCCCGCCGGAGCGTATGGCTCCATTTGCGTGTCACCGAGTTGGAGCATCCCGCTGACCATTTCGCGCACGAGCAAGCCCGCCGTTACCTGCCCCTTATCGGGCGTCGTCAGTTCCATACGCGCTTTCTCGAAGTATTGGACGGTGCGAAGGCCACCTTCAGTGTCCCGGTACGGCTCGGTGCGGGGGAGTTTCGGGCCGTCTGGTGCGACAAACAATGCCGGTCCCCAGACGTAGGTTCGCGTTGCCGCGCCGCCTTCGGTGGGGAGATCGGTGCGCTCCCAGACCGGTCGGAACGCGAAATCGAGGAAGTCAGGTTCGGCGCGGACACCAGTCGAGAGTGTCATAGAGCCGCCGAGCAACCCAAGCAGGATAACGAGACGCCAGCGCAGATGAAGACTCCGATTCCACACGCCGTTCTTCCTCCTTCACCACCGGGCGCAGTATACACGTTTTGACATTCGCATGATCCGGCCGTTCGGATCATCGAATCTGATGACGCGGCGCTCGCGAAGAGACGGCCGCCCTCTCGTCGCAACGATGCAACGCGTGGACGCTCGCAATGGTTCTCTGCACTCGCGAGATGATACCTCCATTGGTCTTGATGTCCCGTAACAAACATGTTACTCTCCTCAGATGGGAGAGGGTTTTCTCGATCGAGTTTTCGCGGCGGCGTCGGGTGAAGAGCCGGTACGGGCGTTTCTTCTTGCGCTATCGGCGAAAGCGCGCCAGAAATGCATCACCTACATTGACCTCCTCGCGATGACCGGCCTCGCGCTGCGTGCCTCGCATATCAAGAAACTCGAAGCGGATATTTGGGAACGACGCCCCGAGTTCGGCGGCACGGAATACCGCATCTTCTTCGGGAGGCAGGGAGAGACGTTCGTGCTGCTTCATGCCATAACAAAAAAGCGGCAGAAAGTGTCGCGCAGCGACATTACTCTGGCACAGCGGCGTTTCAACGAGTGGAAGGAACGAAATGAGCACGAAGACGAATTATGATTTTTTCCGGGAAGAGCAACTGGCGGATCTGGAGTTCCGCGCCGGGCATGAGGAAACCTTGCGCAACGTCCGATTTGGGTACGCACTCGGAGGGGTGCGGGAGCAGCGGGGGCTGACGCAGCAGGCGCTGGCCGACATGGTCGGCGTCAAGCGGTCGGCGATTGCCCGCCTCGAAGGGGGCGATCATGCGCCGACGATGACAACGCTGCTCAAACTTGTGCAGGCGCTCGACGCGAAACTGGTGATTGATTCAGACGGGCGGATTGATCTCGTTGCGCATCGGCGGCGGACGAAGCGGGGTCAATCAATCGCGGCGCGCTGATGCGCCGAATGATCGCGTAGAATACCGTCAGATGTGCCGAGCGCGGGCGGTTTCCCCACGCTATCGGGTGAAGGAGCGGGATGCAAACGCCGACCGGACAATTCGCGCCCTCCCTGAACCAACCGTTGCCCGTGGGTTGGCAGCCAGCCATACCGGTGTTGCTGCCCGCCGTGCCGCCACCGCGCCTCGTGCCGCGAACCGTTCCCGCGCTCGTGGACGAGGGAGTCCGCGTGGTCCGGCGCGATATCGGCCTGTTCGCCAGCGCCGCCGCCTGCACCGTCATCCCCGCGCACCTCCTCTCCGCGTTCATCTCAACCCTCTTCACGCCTTTCAATCCCTTCGACCCCGCGACGTATGCGCGGGTTGGCGCGCACGCCGCCGTGACGACCAACACGACGGCGACCTTCGCGATCGCCGTTGTCGCTGCCGTTGTGACGCTGGCAATCCAGACGCTCGGGGCAGGTGCGCTCGTCACCATCGCGGGTCTGCGGACGCTCAATCAACCCTGCACGCTCGCCGCGGCATACGCGCATGCCCGTCGGCGGTACTGGTCGCTCCTCGGGGCATCGCTCCTCTCGATCCTGGCGGTTGGCGCGGTGACAGCCTTCACCTTCTCGATCGGCGCGCCGTTCGCGCTCTTTTTGTATGTCAGTTGGCAACTCGCGCCACAGGCGGTTGTATTGGAAGGGCGGCGAGCCAGGGCGGGATTGGCGCGGAGCAATCGCCTCGCGCGCGGCTCGTGGTGGCGGCTGGCGGGGCTGCTGATCGTCGTCGGTATTCTGCGGTTGTTCGCGGCGGCGGTACCCGGTGGCCTGGGGTTTCTCATCGCCGGGTTCACGTCGTCGGAGGATCTGCTCGGCGGTGGCGCAGGGGTTGTCGTGCTTGCCATCGTCGCCTCGCTCGTGGATGTCGTGATGACGCCAATCGCCGTGACAGTCAGCACGCTCTTCTTCAGCGACCTGCGGCTGCGGCGCGAGGGGTTCGACATTGACCTCCTCCTGCAACGCGGCGCCGCTGAACGCGCGGCGCGGGGGGCCGCATGAACGCCAGGATCGAAACCGGATCGCCGCAAAGGGCGCAAAGACGCAAAGGACGCAAAGGAGAAAGAAGGTGGATTAAGTTCCCCGCTTTCTTTCCTCCCTCTTCGCGCTCTTTGCGTCTTTGCGGTTCAAGCGGTTTTCGTCCAGCAGGATTGCTCGTGATCGTTTGCATGGTCGCGCTCGGCTGGCTTCCCGACGCGGTGCGTGCCGCCGATGTTGATGTGCCGGTTTATGTCCAACGACTGACGACGGCGCAGGACGCGCTGACGCAGGCGCAGGCGCTCGCGGGCACGCCACGGGATGCCGCGATCCAGCGGGCGCGCGATGCGCTTACCGGGATTGATAGCGTAACGGTGGACGGCACGCGGTATCCGGCCCCGCAGAGCGATGCGCTTGCTGCCCTCCGTCGCACGCCGCCGGACACGGAGCGAGCGGTCACCGAACTGACATTGCTGCGTGCCCTGCTCGCCGACGAGCAGGGCACCGTGCCAGACACACAGGCGCGCCGGAATCTCGACCGGATACTGAGCGACCGCGCCTTCCAGTCGGCGGAGCCGAACGCCGTGCAGGCGCAGGCAATCCGCTTCCAATCGTGGATTGGCGAGCAACTGCGCCGTCTCTTCCGACCACTCCAGCGCGTGAAGCCGCCGCCAAATGCCCCCGCCAATACTCCCGGCGCGGGCCCGGTGGCGCGGCTGCTCGCCCTGCTTGGCTCACCGCTCCTGCTCATCCTCGTCGCGCTTGCGCTCGCCGCTGTGATCATCTTTGTCATTGCGCGACGGTGGCGCAAGAGCGAGAGAAAGGCCGCCGATGCTGCCACGCCCCCACCCCGGACGGCGGCGGAATGGCGACAGCAGGCGGATATGCTCGCCGCGCAGGGAGACTATCGCGCCGCCGTCCGGGCCCTCTTCCTTGGCGCGCTGACCGAACTCGACGAGCGGCGGCTCGTTGTCTTTGATCCCGCCCTGACCGACCGCGAATATCTGCGGGAGGCGCAGCGGCAGCAATCGTGGCTTGCCGAACCGCTTCGCCCGTTCGTGCGTCTCGTCGAATCCGTTGTCTACGCCAATGCACCCTGCCACGCGGCAGAGTACAGGCGGGCGCGCGCGTTCACCGACGATCTACGCCAGATCACCGGCGGGCCGTACGCGGTGGCGGCATGAGGCGGTTGCCACGTCGCGCCTGGCTCCTGATCGCGGTCGGCGTGGCGCTTGTCTTCGGGACGATCCTGCTGCAACTGCTCACGCCCGCCTCGAACGCGCGGACATTGCCGCGCGGCACGACCCTCTCCGCCGCACCGACGGGAAGCCTTGCCCTCTCCCAGTGGCTGGAGGCGGAGGGATACGGCGTGGAACGGATACGCGAATTTCCCTTCACGGGAGATGGCCTCGCCGCGCTCTTTGTGATCGTGCCGACGATCAAAGAGGTCTCCAACGACGACGCGGCGGACATCGTGGGCTACGTGGAGCACGGCGGCACGCTCGTTCTCGTCACGGATGGCGACGACGGCACGGAGAACCTGCAACGCGCGCTCGATCTCTTCGTCGCTCAGGCGAAACCAGGTACGGGCGTGACCGCTGCCCCGGACGGCCCGACCCTCGCGCGCCCGCCCGTCGCGACCATCGCGCTGCAATCCGATGCGATCGTCCGACCGAACAGCCAGGCCGACCCCCGCTTCCTCTCCCGCGCGGCCTCGGAGAATGGGACCGTCGTCGCGACAATGGCGCGCGGCAAGGGACGGGTGCAGATCATCGCCGGGCCGTACCCCTTCTCGAATGCTGGGCTACCGGAGGCGGACAACCTCGCGCTCATCCAGAATCTACTGGCCGGGCTGCCCACTGGGGGACGCATCGGCTTCGATGAATACCATCACGGCTACGGTTTGGGAGCAAATATCGCGGACCTCGCCCTGCGTTCGCCGTGGGGCTGGGCGCTCTTCTACCTCGCCGGGTTGACGCTCGTCTCCTCGCTCCTCAGTGGGCGGCGCTTTGGTCGTCCGCTCCCCGCGCCGCTCGTGCCGTTGAAAGCCCCGGCGGAGTACGCGCGCGCCCTCGCTAACCGATGGTGGGAGAACAAGGAGCGCGGCTTCGCGCAGGCGCATAGCGCGGAGCGACTGAAGCGCGATTTCGCCTCCTCCTTCGGCCTCGATCCCACCACCGACGATACTGCGTTCGTCGGCGCGCTCCACGCCCGCCGCCCCGACCTCGCCGCCGATTGCGCTCTCCTGCTTACCGATCTCCGTGCCCGCACCCGGAATGATGATGCATTCGTCGCGCTCATTCAGCGCATCGAAATCCTGCGTCAGCGGGGGACGGAGGCGCGGCCCGCAGCCGTGTATGCCGCGTATGGAGGGGCAACGCACGTTGCTATGACTGCGTAGAAGACATCTGTTGGGTAGGATGAAGCGGCGTCTGCTCAGGCGCGGTCGGATCATCCGGGGTGCGCGTCGGCATCAGCGCATTGAGCGTCAGTCCGAACGCCAGCCACCGCACCACCTCAACCGCGAGCAGCACCTCGTCGCGTCGCCGCGCACTCGGTCCGTGCCCTTCGAGCAATGGGTCCAGCACCAGCGCCGTGATGATGAGGGGTGGCACGGAGAATACTGCGATGCGGGCAAGTGGCGGCCACCGATGGAGATCGAAAGCGTGATACGCCGCGCCGATGATGCTTGCCGCAAGCAGGAAGACGGGCCAACCGAGCAGCAGTCGCCAGCCACTGCCCACACCCGTTGACGCAAGGACGCCCGCCCCGCCGAACAACCGGAAGCCGAACCGTAGGAACCCGAGGAGTCCGTTCGTAGCGAGGAGGGCGGCGACACCCGCGATCACACCGAGAAAGAGACCCCGCTCCTCGCGGAGTGCACCATGTGCCTTCCGCACGACAAAGAGCAGCACGCCGAGAGCAAGAAAGGAAGAAAGCGCGGCGACCGGCAACGAAAGCCGCTCGAAGAGATTGAGCGCGGCCGGGCCAAAGAAGACGCCAGCGAGGGTCAGTACGAGGACGTAGAGGAAACCGCCGAAGGCGAGGGCAGGGAGAAAAACCACGAATGGCTCGTCGAGCACCCCCAGGGCGATTGGCGTAATGATCCGTAATCCGGGGATGAGACGACCCACTACAACTGACCACGGGCCATACCGTCGGACGGTCGTTTCCAAGCGGTCCAGCCGTTCCGGTGTCAGGTGAATGAAGCGTCCATAGCGGGTGACGAACGGGCGGCCGACGCGCCGGGAAAAGCCAAACAGGCCGCTTGCGCCGGCAATCGTGGCGAGTTCCATCACCAGGAGGACAACCCAGAGATGCTGCCGGTGCTGCGCGACTTCGACCCCGGCAAGCAGCATCATCAGGTCGCCGGGAACGGGGCTGGGAACGCCCAACTCTTCGACAAAGATGAGTAGAGCGATGACAATGAGCGGGTGGACGGTGAGTAGGTAATGGAATGTGTGGCTGAGTATGGCCCCGAACACGATCACGGCATGATCCCCTCACAATTGCCACGCTGCTGCCCCGAACCTGCGCGCTCGTCCCGTTGCAGGATGGGTGTCGGAGCATTCAAGCCCTCAATGCTCGTTGCACCGACTGTGGGCAATAGTAACAGGCCGGGTCATCCCTGGCTCGTTTTCTGCCCCATATCCGCCGTGTAGTGGCCGGGCAGACCATCGAAAAGCCCCGATGCCCCATGCGGTCGCCACAATAGCACGCCTGGCGCTTCGTCGAGATCAAGCACCCGCCCTTGCTCGGCGGAATCCAACCCACGCAGGATGATCAGCATGTTCTGGAAGTTCTGCTCGATGGTGGCGGTCACCGGTGCGCCGTGGGCAATCGCCTCGGAGAAATTGAGGAATTCTCCGTAGTAGCCGCTGTCAATCCCGTCGAAACGGTGCTCCTCGATGCGGCCATCCGGACGATGGATCGCGACCTGTCGGCTGCTTGCCTGACCGCCGAGCGTCATGACGCCCTCCGTCCCGTAGAGCCGCATCTCGTTCGATTCGGGCGGCACGGGGATGTCGGGATAGCAGGCGGTATAGTTGCCGATCGCGCCACCCGCGAACCAGAGGTTGAGCGTCAGATCAGAGGGGGCGTCAATCGTCGTGTTGGCCGTTTGGATCGCCCCGGACAATTGCCGCACACCACCGCAGAGCATGCGTATCTGCGCCGTATGATGGACGCCGCCATCGAGATGCGCCCCGCCACGATAGGCAGGATGATGCCGCCACGGGGTACTGGAGAACCGGCCCGGCACCGGCACAACCTGATTGACCATCCGCCACGTCATCAGATGCACGCGACCAATCGCGTCCGCATCGAGGAGCGAGCGGGCGAGGCGGAGATCGTCACGGTAGAAGCAATTCTCGGCGATCAGCGCTGTGCGATGCGGGAACGCGGATTGCAGGGCAACGAACGCGCGCCCCTCTGCCTCGTCAACGCCCGTCGGTTTCTCGCAGATGACGTGCTTGCCCGCAGCGAGGCAATCGCGTGTCACCTGGTAATTGAGCGGGATGGGCAGCGAGATCAACACCGCCTCGACATCATCGCGGCGCAGGAGGTCGTGGTAGTCCGCATGGTAATCGGCCATCGAAGCGCCGCTGTAGGCGGCGAAGCGCTCCGCCTTCGGGCGGCTATGATTCGCAAACGCGGCGATGGTGAAGCGCTCCGGCATTCGCACCAATGCCGGCCAGTGCAACTGCTCGACCGCGAGGCCGGTGCCAATGATACCAAGACGGATCGGTCGCGGGGCATCGTGCCTGTTACGCATTGGGACCTGCCTTTTCTCCTGCTGGACACCGCTAGCGCCGCGCGAGCGCAGCCATGCGGGGCGGGATCGTCGGGATACGCTCGGTAATCGCTGTGTGTGCGTGCTCGCGTGCGTAGGCAACCGCGTGGGTCCAATCGCTGTAGCGCCCGAGCGGCGCCCCACCGTCTTCTTTGAGGACAAACGTTCCGCCCCGCGCGTGCAGATCATAGCGCTTGCCACGGATCGCGAAATGCCAGAGCCGGAGGTCATATGGGTCGGCAATTAGACGCACACCTGACACATAGCGAAGCAGTCGCGGCATGGTATGGTCCCTTTCGTGTTCATATGGAATGTGCCAATCGTCCGAAGATTGCGTACATTAATGAAACGACGAACACTGTCTGCGGTTGCGCCCCGCGCGGGAGGAAAATTCGCTTGGAAAATCGTGCGGGGCAGGTGACTGGGAATCGGGTTGTCTCAAACGAGGCAGGTGCGGTGGATTCCCGGTATGATGCCCGCAATGGCAGTCGTGATCGCCGGAGGGACAAACAATTGTTGAGGAAGGATCATGCGATGTCCCGGTTGTCCGTGATTGGTATGCTCATTTGTACACTTTGCGTTGGGATCGCCGCGCCGAGTGCAGTGGCGGCGGACGATGCCACGGCAATCCGGTACATCGCGCTCGGCGATTCGTACGCCTACGGGATTGGCGCGAGTGATCTGACCAGTCACGGATACGTCGGCCCGTTCACCGCCGCCCTGACCGCGTCTGCCCGTATGACCGTCACCGCGCTCGACCTCGCCGATCCCGGCGCAACGAGCGCCGATCTGATTGGTGATTACGCGACGCGCGGCAGCCAGAGCCAATCGCAACTCGCGCGCGCCGTCCAGTTACTCGGCGCAGGCGGCGTCAATCTCGTCACGCTCGACATCGGCGGGAACGACATACTGCGGTTGCTCCATGCGGGGAATACCTGTGCGGATACCGCGATTGTGAGCGACACCTGCCTCACTGCCGTTCAGGATGCACTCCTTGGGAGCACAGCGGTCAACATGCCGCGCATCCTTACCGCGCTCATTGCGGCGGCGAAGCCGGGTACGCGGATCATCGTGCTGACCTATCCGAACCCCTATTCGGTTGGCACGAACAGTGTGATCGAACAGCGGACCAACGCGGCGGTACAAGGCCTGAACACGATCATCATGGGGGCCGTGACCGCCGCGCAATCGGTCGCTACGGCGCGCGGCGTAACCCTGACGACCGTTGATGTCTTCCCGCTCTTCGCGGGCCGGGCCGGGACATTGACGCATATTCTCGATGCCGCGCCGGATGTGCATCCCACCGACGCGGGCTATCGCGTGATCGCCGATGCGATCATCGCGGCGTATCAACACAATGTCGGTACGAACGGTGCCAGCGCGCCGAAGCGGGCGCACTTCATTAAACGCCTGGGCGGGTGATCGGGATAGTGGAATATGAGAGGTGGTACGCGGGGAGGGGCTCGAACCCACGGCCTTCTGCTCCGGAGTTGCCCGCGCCTGCCGACACCAGCCAGCGGAAGTCAACAGTACATAGGAATATCGTCATTTCCTCTCCGTGCTTTTGCCTGCTTTAGGTGGGTTTCATTCCTCTTGGTTGTCACCGTGGTTGTCAGAATGCATACGCAGCGACTCAACTATCTGCTCGGCAGGTGTCATCTCGTCAAACGTTTTTGGTGGATGCTCTCGGAGGCCCGGACGCAGCAGGGATTTTTTCGCACGGTTGTAGTCGCGCTCAAACAGCCGAGCGTCCTCATACTTCCAGTCACTGCGAGCGTGATACCGATTCCATGCATCCATAAGAGTAGGACTTACGCAGATGCGGGGAGGGTGTACCAGGGATGAGTGAGATAGGAACGCACCGCACGGCGGATGATCCCTTCCTTCGCCATCTTCCACCCGATCCCCGTCCGCACGCGGTGCCATTCCAG
>JAABUU010001604.1_pt1 | contig 36906 bp, 38 predicted proteins | sample 5559301 | NCBI WGS metagenome assembly JAABUU01 (sample SAMN10711884, study PRJNA513360) | rock metagenome | isolation source: Antarctica rocks | place: Antarctica: Victoria Land, Richard Nunatak white
CCGCGATCAGTCGGCCGTTCGCGGCGGCGAGAGTGCCTGTGCGGACGTAGTTCTGTGCCACGTGGGACAGCCGGTCCCGGGTCAACGCCGGGTGGCCGGGTTTGACGATCGGAGCGAACCCGAGGTTGCAACCTTGGGCGATGAGTACCGCCGCCATCGATGTCGGTAAGTCCCGCATCCGAGACCCGACTGTGCCGGCGTTCATCCCCATGTGGTTGAACTCGCCCAGATAACCGGTCCAGGCATCGACTTCCAAGAGCACCTCCGGCAGGTCAACCCGGGGCATCATCCGGGTGATTCTTTCCCGCAGGGCCAGCAGCGACGGCGGTTCGACGACCGCCTCCAACTGAGCCAGATGCAGCCGGGTCTTTCCCGAGCGGTCCACTTCCAGCGTGACCGGCAAGTGGGGATCCCGTTCGCCGGCCGGGCCGAGCCGCCCGGCCAACCCAAGGTAGGCGGCGTCGAGCCGCCCGGCCAAGGCCGCCAGGTGCGAGGTCACCGGGTCGGTGAGCCGCAGCGCGGTCAGCAGCTGCGGGCGGGCCTGTTCCCACGCCTGTCCGTCGAGCAGGTTCGCCCTCGGATCACCCCAACGAGCCGAGCCCAGGGCGTAGACGTCCCGGCGACGCAATGCCCGGTAGAGGCTCTCGAGCACACACAGCACGTAGGCCCGCAGATCAACGCTCTCACCGCCGGCCGACGTCGGATCGACGGTGAACACGAACCGTTGCCACGAACCGGTCACCACCGCCTCGACGATGTCGCTGCGGCGCAGCTGTTTCCGACCCAACAGATCAGCCAGACCCCGCACCGCCAGCAGCACCGGCCGCCCGACGTCGGTGGAGGCCATCGGCACGACCGCGGACAACATCGGCAGGAACGGCCGCACCGTGGTATACCGCTTGAGCAGTTCCTGCCGCTGCCCGGACGCGGCGTCATCACCGGCATCAGGTGCGAATTCCTCCACAACGGCCACCGCCGCCGCCAACTGTTCCCGGTTCACCGCCGCCCGCAGCCGCGCCCACGCGTCCACCGGACTGACCGCTTCCGAAGCGTTGGAGTCGTGGAGCTCGGCCAGTTCCAACAGCACCCGCGCGGCGATCGCCAGTGTCGCCGAAGCCTTCGCCAGCTGGGGTAACGCCCGCAGACGGTCGGCGACGGAGGTCCGTTCCGCCGGCCCGATGAGCTTCGAGGCCATCAGTACCGCAAACAGGTCCAGTGCGTCGTCGATCGCGTTGGTGTGCAACGTCCGCGTGGTGGCCAGCAACGTCGCCGATCGACGCTCTGAAGGCAAGCGCCGCAACGTGAAAGCGTCACCGGTCAGCCCCGCTCTGGCCAGTGACTGGACCCTGCTCGGTGGCACATCATCCACATCAATCCGATCGGTCCCGAACCCGGCGATCTCCGCCGCCCGGTCCAGCGCCCGCACCATCTCCGGACCGGACGCCCGTGTCGGGGCGCGGCGCAACCGGTCCAACTCAGACACCCGCGACCCGGACGGGACCGTCAACAACTTGTCCAGCCGCTGGCCCAGCTCCGTCGATACCCGAGAGGCCAATCGGGCGTAAAGCCGATCCGACGTGTCCGTCCGCACCGTGGCCACCAGCCGAGCCAGCACACTGACCCCGGGCAAAAGAATCTTCTCGCTCCGCAGCCACGCCACGGCCTGGTCGAACAGCTGGCTGGGCCGCTCCGGGCGGGTCCAAGCCCGCGCCTCCAGGAACTCGCGCGTCTCCTGCTCTGCCGAGGAGAAGTCGCGGTAGCCCAGCACCTCCCGTATCTCCCACGAGTGCTCCAGCGGCGTCTTGCCCCGCTCCACGTACCGGCCCATCAACCCCTCGACCTCGGCCGCCGGCGCAACTTGGTCGGCGACGTACCGGACCACACCTGGCGGAGTCATAGTCCAATCGGGCAAAAACGTCCCCAAGAACCGGACCGCCCCCACCTGCACACCGAACCCCACCCGGTTCCGGTCCCCGCGCCGCACCTGCACCCGCCCACGATCCGCGTCATCCAGGAAGAAAAACCGCTCCAGCTCCGCCCGACCCGGCTCCCCGCTGAACTGGCCATAGGCAGCAGCCTGTTCGTCGCTGAGGAACTCCACCGGCACAAAATCAACTTAATGCACTATCGAACCCTTAGCGCCGGATCCTGTACCGCTGCGGCTCAGACCCCGTGACGCGCTAGTGGTGTGCCTGTAAATTAACATGGTTGTTTGGTAGAATGCGGTCATGGTGGCTGCGCCTTTGTCGATGACCGATGAGCAACGAGTCGCATTGGAGCGGATGGCGGTGTCGACGTCGTTGCTGCACCGGCAGGTGGTGCAGGCGCGGGCGTTGTTGTGGGCGGCCGATGGGGTCGCCAACGACGAGATCGGCCGGCGATGTGGGGTGGACTCCGATGCGGTGCGGCGGTGGCGTTCCCGGTTCGCTGAGCAGGGCGTGAGCGGCGTCGGGACGATCGCCAAGGGCCGGGGTCGTAAGTCGTCCCTGCCGGCGGGGACGGTGGCCGAAGTGCTGCGGATGACTCATCAGGAGCGGCCGGCCGACGGCAGCACCCACTGGTCGACGCGGACGTTGGCGGCGCGGCTGGGCGTCGGCAAGGACACCGTCGCCAAGATCTGGGCCGACCACAACCTCAAGCCTTGGCAGGTCACCACGTTCAAGGTGTCCAACGACCCCCGGTTTGAGGAGAAGCTCGTCGATGTCGTTGGGGTGTACCTCAAACCGCCGGCCCGGGCGGTTGTTTTCTCCTTCGACGAGAAGACCCAATGTCAAGCGTTGGACCGCACGCAGCCGTCGCTGCCGATGAAACCGGGCCGGGCCGGGACGATGACCCATGACTACAAACGCAACGGCACCATCGACCTGTTCGCAGCGATGAACATCGCCACCGGGCAGGTGCTCACCGAGCTCCGCAAGGGGCACGCCGGCGCCGACGTATTGCGGTTCTTCAAGCAGATCGACGCCTCCGTCCCTCGCGGCCTCGGTGTCCACGTGGTCCTGGACAACCTGTCCGCGCACTCCACCCCGGCCATCCAAAAGTGGTTGGCCCACAAAGATCGTCGCCGCTGGCACCTTCACTTCACCCCGACCTCCAGTTCCTGGCTCAACCTCATCGAACGGTGGTTCAAAGAACTCACCGACAAACGACTCCGCCGCGGCACCTTCAACAGCGTCGAGGACCTCACCACCGCGATCACCACCTGGACCGACCACTGGAACAAAAACCCGAAACCGTTCATCTGGAAGGCCACCGCCGAAAACATCATCGTCAAAGTCCGCCGCGGGCGGACGACCCTCAACCAGATCAATTCACAGACGAACCACTAGGGCCTCGGTCCGGGCTGGAGTGGATCATCGACCGATACTGGATCAAAACCGACAAGGCATCGGGCATCGTGAACGATCCGAACGACTGGTCACGTGAAGTCGAAAACCCCCGCTACATTCTGGACCTCATCGGCAAAGTCACCACAGTTTCCGTCGAGACCGTACGGATCGTGCACTGCTTGCCGCCGCTGCGCATCCACCCGGATCAGAACATGAACGGACCTTCCATCGTCGCCCGCTAGGTGCAGGGTATTTCTTGCAAACAGCTGCCTTGGACTTCGTGTTCTGGATGCCGGAACACAGCGCGGGGTTCTTCGGCTCACCTCCTGGCGGCGGGCATCATTCGGGCTGTCGGCGCAGCTCGGCCGCCACTCTTTGCCGTTCCGCCTTGCGGCCGCGATCGACTGCAGCCGGTGTGACAACGAGAAATTCATGGATGCCAAGCCTCTTGGCCGCGGCTCGGATTCGCCGCCGATCAGCGGATTGAGCGCGTTTGTGGTCGATGAGATTCAGGGCGCGCGCTGACCAGACCAGCGATGAGCACATCACATGTAGCCACGGCATCATCTCATCGATCGAGTAGGTCGGCGAGGTCGCAAGGGTCGGGTGCGGTGACCCTGGCCGCATGCGTAGATATAGATCGGTGGTTGCAGCCGTCGGATGAGTCATCCATGACAGGCCGCGGTAGGTGGAGTACATGGCGTCGCCGGCAACGAAGTCCTGGCATAACGTCTGGACCTGGTTGGCCCCAGTCTTCGACTTTGGGCTCACAAGGAAGGGCGTGAGTGTGTCGGCGTGGATATGGCCGTCGCCCGATAGCCAGCCCGCTCGCATGACGGTGTCGCGCATCGCCTTCTGCTGACGGTGGTTGGCGTTCAGAAACGCTGGCATTGCGTCCGGCACTTGGCAGATCCATGATGCGGTGATCGCGGCTTCGAAGGCCGCGCGGACAGTCGGTACTGCTTCGACAGTGAGCCCGGCATCGAGGAGTTGAGCGACAGCGTGGCCGAGACGATGCGTGTGCGCCGTTAGGGCGTACACCGTGCTGACACTTGCCTCCTGGGCTCGGCTTTCGAAGCCGGCGCCGATGGATCGGTCGGCTTGCCAACCAGCGAGTAACTCGGCCAGGAGTGCTCGGAGAGCTGTCGTGCTGGACGGGCCATCGCCAGTCGTCGTGGTCGAACGCCCCCTTAAACTCCGGTGCTCGCATCGTGCGAGTCACGTAGCGAATCTACGTCCCGACTCCGACAGTTGCGTCGCCTAACCGTCCGGGATTGAGCCGAGGGTCGACGCACCGACCCGAACGATAAGTGCCGGTTGGGACAACATGTTGCCCACCCCGTCGTCGCTAGGTTCGGCAAGCCGTTGCTGCCGCAGCAGCGCATCGCCACCTGGAGGTAAGCGATGGTCGCCGGCAACTCGAGCGTGAAGTACACCGGATCCCGAAGTTGGCTGATCGGATGCTTGCCGCAGTGCGGCAGCGGCCCCGGAGGGGTGTGGAGGCCGTCGAGATGCTGGAGCGGCTGTACGTGACCGGCCTGGCGGAAGGTGATGCTGCTAATAGATGCGAAGGACGGTTTCGCAGCGAACCGACAACTTCTCTCGATCACCGACTGGCCAGCACCTCGGCTCCTGGCGGGCGGTGCCTGCCCGGCGTGAACTCTGGCCGCCGAGGCCAACTCTGCCTGTCGGGCGGTCATCATCGCGGTCCGCGGGCTCGCCGCCGGCCAGCGCATGCCAGCGTCGGTTCACCTGACCCACGCAGCCAGGCATCAGCGGCTCATCAGTGAAGCGGAGCTCGCGAGGGTCTCACGATCCGGATACGCCGCGGAACCTGACGAACGAGGCCGATGGTTCAACGTCAAGGACGTCACACCGAACCCGCGGCATCTCTGGCTCTTTTGGGCGCGGCTCGAACGTTTGGGCGGAAGACTCACAGCACGGCCGAACTTCGGAGCCTGCTGGCCGCGGCCGGCTACACCACGTTCAACGGGCCGTCCAGGTACAGCAACCCGCGCCTGAACGCCGGTGAAACCCTCGCCGGCACAGAAATGTTCGTCGACGAGCTGGTCCGTTCGATCCTCGTCGACCGGCGAGCCGAGCAGCTGGTCGTCAGCCTTGTCGGGCCTGTGATGAACGAGCAGTTTCAGGCCGCAGCGAACCACTACGGCGCCTCGGATCGACTTCGTCTCTACAGCGGTCCAGGAACCGCGGGCTAAAGAATGTAGCCGCTGATCAGCTTGTTGAACGAGAGGATGTCGAATCGGCTCTTGAACTCGAACCGCACACTGCCGACGCTGCTGAACCACAACTCGAGCTCGCTGTCCAAATCCATCACACCGGCCGTCTCCACCGAGAACGCCTGAACCTTGCTGTACGGCAGGGAGGTGTAGTCCTTCTTCTTACCGGTCATGCCCTGGATGTTCACGGCGATGACCCGCTTGTTGGTGAAGACGACGTGGTCGCGGGTGGTCTTGAACGCTGCGAAGAGCGATTCACCGTCGACGAGCATCATCGACACCAGCGAATACGCATCAGCCGCATCAATCTCGTGCAACTTCAGGTAAGAAGGGTTCTTGAAATCGATCATGGCGGGCTTCCAATCATTTCGACGCGAGCGTGGTGGGCATTTCTCTGCCCGGGTCGGTGGCGGCGGCCACGGTGATGGCCGTGTCGGCGTATCAGAGAAGATCGTCGGGTTGCAGCAGCGCCAGTGGTTCCACCCGCAGCCGGGCGGCGATGCGCTCGACCGAGCGCAGGGTGAGGTTGCGCTCTCCGCGTTCCAGCCCGCCCATGTAGGTGCGGTGCACGCCGACGACGTCGGCGAATGCCTCTTGGCTGAGCCCGCGGGATAGGCGATAGCGGCGCAAGTTCGTGCCGAGCACCCGCTGCAGGTCGCCTTCCATGAGGAAGTTGACGCTTCCGGGGCGCTACCCATAGGTCTACAGACTTATGAGTAGCGATACGCTGCTCACACGATCGACTACGGATCGTGTCGACCAGCCTGGTGACACGAGGGCGCAGACCCAGGAGGCGTCATGTCAAGGTTCGACCCCAAAGCGCTCGCGCACGTGCTGCCCACACTGCTGGACAAGGCCGCCACCAAGCAGACGAATCTTGCCGCCGGCTATGTTCACCGCGTGCGGGCGAGCCACCCGGGCGCCATACCCGCACAGGTGATTGCGACGCTAGACCGCAACTATCGCGCGACGGTCACAGGCGGCGGCGCGGCTGCCGGGGCCGCAGCGGTCGCACCGGGAGTCGGCACCGCGGCAGCGCTGGCATTAAACGTCGCCGAGGTGGGTTGGTTTCTGGAAGCCACCGTCCTGTACGTGCTGGCGATCGCAGAGGTACACCAGCTTGACGTCACCGACCCAGAACGCCGCCGCACCCTCCTGCTCGCCGTGATCACCGGCAACGGCCTGTCCGGCAGTGTCGCAAAGCTCGCCGGGCACACGGGTCCGCATGCGGCCAGCCAGATGATCACCAAGATCCCGATGAGCGCCATCCGCGCCATCAACAAGGTCCTGGGCAGGAACTTCGTCACCAAGTACGGCACCAAGCAGGGCGTCTTGGTCCTTGGCCGCGAACTGCCGCTCGGCCTTGGCGCAGCTATCGGTGCAGCCGGCAATGCTGTGGTCGGCTCCCTGACGATTCGAACAGCCCGAGCCGTCTTCGGCGCAGCACCCGACGACTGGCCGGACGCGGCCGCGTCACCTGGACCCGACGACGGTGAACCCGACGCCGTGGTCTCTGCCCGCTGAGCTGAGGCCACCTCTGCCCGTCCGGGGTTAATCGCGAACCGCGGGCTCACTGCAGTATCCGCACAGATCCGGCCGCCGTGGTGAGGATCTGCACTGCAATATCCGCACAGATCCGGGGCCGCCGTGGTGAGGATCTGACCCTGTTCGCGTCGCTCAGCCGGCACCTACCGGATCATTTCGAGGAGCCGTACCACGTCCGCTTCATCGCCGGCCGCCTGCGCGGCAGCGACCAGCGCAAGCACTTGCGGGTATGGATCTTCCAGCACGACGTCATCCTCCTTGCTGTCGCAAGTCAGGGGTGCACCGTGGCGCCCTACCGGCGGCCCCGTGCCTCGTGCTCTCGCTCGGAGACAACCTCCCGGAGCTGTGCGACGTACGCCTCGGGATTGGCGGCGATCACCACCGACTCCCCGGAGACGGAGTGCTCGCCGTCGCCCAGCCGTAACAGCTTGTCGAGCCGCTCCAAGGTGCGCAGAACGATGTTCGCCGCTCTCCAGTCGTGGCCGTTGGTGGAGCGCTCCCATGAGGTGGCCAGGATCCTCTCGTACCGGTCGATCTGGGTCTGCAGGTAGTCGCCGGCACGGAGGTCACGTTGGACCCGTAGGCCTCTGTCCACTGCCTTCCAGGCGGATCCGCGCCCGGCGTAGCCCAGCTGCTCGGCGATCTCATCGTACGAGCGTCCTTGGCCGTAGAGCGAGATCGCCTCCGACTGCCTTTCCAGTACCGCTGCATGTGCTGTTCGGGCCATCGGTTTCCTCCCTGGTTGCCCTGAAAAGGGCTCGCGTCCATCGTCGCGCACGCCGCAACACGCACCGCCGAGCGGCGGCCTGAGCGTTACACGTGCCGCAACTCATCGGGTCCCGAGCGAGATTGCCGGCGTCGCTGGCCGGGGCATTCCGGCGGTCGGACGCCAACTCACCGCCGCTTTTTTAGAGGGGCTAGAGCCGGATCGCTGATGGCCGGATTTTTCTCCGATCGGCGCGGTCGATGACACAACCTGTGACTTCTCCCATGGCCTCGCCGCTCTCCGCGCAACGGTCGACCCCACCCTCTCGGTACAACGGTCCAGACCGGAGTGTGCTTTCGGATCAAATTGCGCATAACGCGCAGATGACATCGCTCTGCGGATTACCCTTCATCGAACAGCCGCCGTCCATGGCATGGCTCGTTTTGAGGAGAGCGCGCAGATGGCCTGATGACCGGCTTGCGTGTGATCGAGGCGAGTATGCCAGCGGAGGTCGCGATATCCCGTCACCGACGGCGGTCAAGTTCCGTTCTGTCTGCTGATGGGATGCATAACGACGTGCGCGGGGCCGACGCGCCGGGCGGGTTGGTTCGGCTTGTCGAGTTTGATCGAGCGATCGCGAAAATCTCGATGGAAGCGGGTTGTCGATCGCGCTTCGCCAAGCTTCGCGGCGAGGCCGTCCACGCCGGGATCGTCCTCTCGCTACAAGTTGCAGGGCGCTTACCAACACCTACGCGCCGATTTCAACGATCGACCCGGAGGTGGTTACGGAGAGCGAATTCCCCGTGTTGGGCCGAGGCAAGCAAAGACGGCAGCTCAGTACTGCAGCCGTAGTTCTTGATCATGGTGTTCGGTTCCCGTCTCCGGTAGCGGCTGGCTCGGGCTCGCGATCGGGCTTGGTGTCGCCGGCGCCCACAGCGACCATCGTTGGAGGCGTTGCAGGTCATGGGGCGGGCGTAGCAGCAGGGCGTCGAACAGTCGACGGAGTTCGTTCACGGTGATCGGAATCAACCCGTCCGGTGCCGGTCGGGCGGCCCGCTCGGCGGCGGTGATGACGGTCAGGAACGCGTGGGCGGGCATGGCCAGGGTGACCTCTCGGTGCCAGGACGTCCAGCGGCGGACCTGGTGTTGATACACGCCAGTGAGTCGTTTGCCGGTTTGGAAGCATTCCTCCACCCACCAGCGTTGGCCGGCTCCTTTGACCAGGGCACGCAGCGGCACCGGCCGTGGTGAGTAGGTCCGGTAGTACGCGATCTCTCCGGTGGTGCGTTGCGGCGCAACAACAGCCCAGGCGCAACCTGTGGTGGCGGTGATCGGGATCCAGGCCCAGGAGTAGTTGCGGGGACCGTGGGACCCGGCGCCGGGGGACAGTCGTTGCCAGGAACGGGCGGGCAGTGCGGCGGCGAGGGTGTCGACCTGCAGTGCTGTGTTGCCGCAGAGCACCCGGCGGTTGCTGGCGATGACCAGCACGTAGCCGACGCCGCGGTCCTTGGGGGGTGGTGCGCAGGGTCGGGTCGGCGCCATGCACCTCGTCCCCGCCCGGCCCAGGACGTTGGTGCCCCGGCGTCCAACGCGGCGGTGATCATCCCGGTAGCCAGGGCCCGTTTGGTCGCGAACCCGGTGCCCAGTGGGATGCCGGCATCGGCGCGCCGGTCGGGTTGGTCAGTCCAGGACGCCGGCAGCTACAGGACCCGGTCGATCAACGCGTGCCCCCCGGGGCCGGCGCAGGCCAGATAGCGGCGACCTGGGAGTTCTCGATCCGCCCGGCGGTGCCTGTGTACTGGCGTTGCACCCGACGGTGTGGACTCCTTACGACGACCGTGCCGTTATGCCGAACCCGGGCGGTGACGCTGCTCCTGGGGGTCGGTAAGGCCGCCGCGGGGGCGGCATAACGGCGGGGGGATTCGTCAAAGTTGGTCGAGGAAGGCGAGCAGATTGTCGGGGGCGTGGTAGCGCTCCGCATGGGTGCCGAGTGGTGCTGTTCTGGCGATCGCTGGCTCTTTGAGAGCCATGTCGGTGTGGAGGTAAACCCTGATGATGGTCGGACTTTCATGGCCCAGCCAGAGGGCGATGACAGTGATGTCGACCCCAGCGAGCAATAGGTTTATGGCCGCGGTGTGCCGGGGCGTGCGCGTTGATCGGCCGGCCGCGGGCCAGTCACTACCGCCGGCACCCTCTCGGGCGGTTGCACGGCCCCAGAGAGGCCCGCACTGTCCTGGACAACGGACGGGCCTTGACCGCGGCAGTTCAGTTCGCCGCATTTCGCAATGCCACATTGGTTGAATTTGGGGCGGCCTGCCGGGGGCTTCGACCAGGTTGGCGCCGGTGTTTGAAGGATGCATTGGCCCCGCACCGCACAACTGCTCGGCTGGATCAGATCGGGACAACCAGATTGTGATGGTCGTAGAGGTGTGCGCGTAATGCGCTTTATCGCGGAATCGACAATATGCGATGACGCGCGTATTGCCCACCCGCTAGGACCGTTGAAACAGGCCCGGGTGCACCGAGTAGATCGGCGACCGCTTGCGACCGGGACCCTTCGACTCCGGCGGTGACTCAAACCAGAGCCACCCCGATTCCATCAGCAGGGCTAGTGCCGGGGCGATGTCTTCGCTGCCGGGCTGGCGCATATGGGTCCGGCGAAGATCGCGGACGCTGAACTCGGACAGGTTCTTGTTTCGCAGCACGTCGAGAATTCTTGCGGCGAGGGCAGTCACCGGGTCTGCGGCCATGGCGTCGAAGGCGGCAATCGCGTGACCGGTGAAGAACTCGCCCAAGGCGACCGCCCCCGCCATCGACGACTCCTCGACCGGCAGCCGCCAGCCGTCCGACGGGTGCTCGGCGAGGTGCAGCAGACCGGCGATCCTGACCACCGCCCCGCTCAATTTGCTTGCCCAGTCGGCCAGGCTGTCCAGGTCGGCTCCGGCACGCATTCGGACTTCGGTCCGTCCGGAAAGGTCCAGGAGCAGCCTCAGAGCAGGCTTCGTGAGGGTCATGTAGGCGGGGTCTGTCCGACCGGCCAGGTCGATCGCCAAGTCCCGCACAGCGGCACAGTAGGCGGCCTCGACGTTCGCAGACACTATGTCCGGCTCGACTTGCCGATGGCCAACCAGGCTGACCGGGAATGCGTAGAGGAAGCGAGCGAGCAGCCCTCGACCCCTCATCACTGGATTGTGTGCGACGGTTGATAGCACCTGCGGCTGCACCATGATGCCGACGGTCAGGGCAGGGGCGTTGATCAATTCAGGCGGTCGGCCTTTCCGATCGATGCGCAGTGGATCCCCGGAGTGGCCTTTTAAGAATACGTCCATGTTTGGAATGTTCGAGTACCGCCCGCCGATGATGTCGAAGATGCCCCCCTCGGCCGAGATGATAGCAAGGCGGCCACCCTGCTCGGCCAAGAGAGACGTCGCCGCCTCGGGCGTACAGTCGTCTGCCCAGATTCGCGGTGTAACCGGCACCTCGATCGACTCAGTGAAGAGGGCCGCTGTCACTGCATCCGCCAGTGCGCCGTCGCGTAGCAGTCCGGACTCTGTTCCGGCCGCCGTGACTTTGGCCTTTTCGGCAGACTTCTTCGCAACCTCCTGCATCGTCTGGGCCTTTACCACCGCCGGGGCGGCCGCCTCGGCCAGCTCGCGTTCGGCGTCCATCAGCGGCTTCGTCAGCACCGCATGGACAGCGGACTTCCGCTCGCCCGGTCGCGCCACCGTGGCGGTGAAAAGGTTGGTCGGCTCTTGCCAGCCCGTTCTCGCCTCGACTTTTACGCGTCCGCCTGCACATGCCGCCAGCACCGCCAAGACGGTGACTCCGGCCATTGTCTCGTCGGTCTGGGTGAACCGGGCCACCTCGGTCACCATGCAGCGGAACGGTTCCGGCAGAACATTGGTCGGAAATCGCGGCAGCTGTGCTAGGCGGAAGACCGGCAGCGGCGCCGTTCTAGTCCATTCGTCACGGTTCTGACCCTCGCTGCTCGGCCGAGGGTCCTGACCCCCGATGCCCCCGTATCCCATGGTGGTCAACCCTTTCGCGGCAGCCTTGTAGTCCCCGCCGTGACTGAGCAGCGTGTAGGCGGCGAACTTGGAGTACGGGGTTTCGGTCTCGAACTCGGTGCTGGTGGAGAACACGTAGAGCCGGTCGACGCCGTCGCTGGCGGTGCCGGTAGTGGCGGAGATGCCGGGGTCGGTCTTGCCCGGGCGCCGCCAGGTCCACCCGGCGCCGATGCGCCTGACTCTGGTCCAACCGGTGAGGATCTCCTCCCACTCGGTCTTGTTGTTGTAGTCATCGCCCGGGCGGGTGCCGGGGGTGGATCCTGCAGGGAGCGAGCGCGACGGCGGCGGCTCGTGGGCCTTGATGACGGGCATCTGATCCAAGGTTGCGGCGATGACGTAGAGGGTGTCGCGCTGTTCGGCGGTGATAGTGGGGATGGTGTCCGGTGACCCGACCAGCACCGTCCACGGGTTCCCAGAGGCGTGATGGGTGCCCGGTGTCGGTGCGACCACGCCGTAGCCGCCTTCACCTCTGGTCTCCATCAGCACCTGGATCTTGTTCGCCGGCTTGAGTGCGAGCTCTTCGGCGGTGGAGGGCCGGCGGGCCAGTTTGGTGTTGGGCCGGGCCGAACCGCTGGTGACGCGGTAGAAACTGTGGATCCCGATGGTGGGGGTTAGTCCATGTAGCCGAAGATGGTGACGAGGTCCCACAGGTCGGCCTCGCCGGCCTTCTCCATGGCGGCTTTCATCTGGGCGGGCAGGCCTTCGGTGACGGCGCGGCCCTCGAATTCCAGGAGCTCGAGGTGTCCGGACACCGCCCCGCAGACCACACCGAGGCCGCTGTAGCGCGGATTATGGGGGCCGAACCAGGTCTCGGCCTCCTCGTCGGTGGGCAGAGTGGTCTGATACTGCTTCCAAGGGATCGCCGGGCGCTTGGTCTTGTCGTCGGCCACCGGCAGGATCGCCGCGCCGCCGTTGTGCCAGGCAATTGCTGCGCTGCAGATATCGATCGCGTCAGTTTCGTTGGTCATGTCTCGCCTTTCAGGGAATAGTTGGCAGGGCTGGGAGATTGCATAGAGCTCGGTGGGTCGTCGTCTAGGTGCGACGGAAGTGTTCAACGCGCTGCGCGGCTTGCGCTTTCCGGGTCAGCGCAGTCGCCATTCGACCTGAATAGCCGTTGGTACTCAGTTAGGTCTTCTACATCGTCAGCGTGAAGCGAATTCGACTTGGGATCTGGCTGGTGTATCCAAACTCATGCGGTTCAACAGGTTGTAGATCGACGGCCCAGCACGTCGTCGGCCAGCGAATGCAACCGGCGTGCGAGATCTCACCAGGAAGAAGTGGCGTCGTTCGCTGTACGTGGACCATCCGGCCATAACATGCATCGCTGGCCGGTGACATATTTGCCACATACACGTTGAGGGTCGTTGCCGTGTTGTCTGGGTACATCAGAGTAACGCGCCGACAGTTGTTTGTTCCCACAGATATGGTGCAGGCGGCCGTTCTCAATTCCAAGCATGGGATTTGGTAGCTAACGGCTCGAAGGGCCGCCAGAAGGAAATAGTGTTTTCCGCTGCCCCCGGCCAACCCAAATGTTCATTGTCAGCGAGAGTGCTGCGCTGCAACGGGCTTCGCGATCCGTAGCGCTGGCACCGTTGCGGGGTTCGATGCCGGATCACGACGGCGCCCCGGGGCACCGGGTACCGATCATTGCGTCGGGCCAGTGAGCCAACCAGGCCCGGATCATGCCGGGTTGAGGCTGGCGTCGGAGTGCCCATGGGTGATTATCGGCGCCTTTGCCTTGCGCCGGTCGTCGAGGTCGTGCGCCCGGCAGGGCAGCACCGGCCAGCCGGCGGCGGCCAACTCCAGCGCCGCCTCTACCGGTCGTCGGGCCTGCTCGGTATCGTGGAAATTGTTCTCGCAGTCCGCTTGAACACCTGGACCGGTCCCGACGCCATCGGGGCCGGTTCGTTCGTCAATCGACATGGCTCACCGCCGGGACGCGCAGGATCGGCGACGATCCGTTCGATCCGGGGCGATCCCGCTGATCAGATTGAAGTCGTCCTGTGGCGCAGTCCGGCTGACAATCTGGCCGCTTCGCTACCGTTCGAGAGTGAACATGATCTGCAGTCCAACGGCTTTCAGGTCCGGTTCGGATCATCACGCGGTCCGGGCGGTAGAAGTCCGCAAGTTAGCGGCGAACCAAGCTTGGATGTCGCTCTCGCGGTAGCGGACTGCCTTGCCACCCATCTTGATGTAGGCGGGACCGGTCCCCTGGTAACGCATCTGAGCGAGGTAGCCGATGCTGACGGCTAATCGATCTGCTACCTCCCCAGGAGCCCAGAGGTTGTCGGCGCTGTCAGGCTTCTTGTCAGGTTTCATGGCACGGACGGCCCTTCGGTTCGGGAGAATGCGGCTGCTACTAGATGTATGCCTTGAAGTCAGAGATGTCAAGGAAAGAGTTGCGCCTCCAAGCTTTGTATGTGAGTATGAAGGCATGACAGGACGAAAGATGGAGTTCGGGGCTACGGGAGCGGCGGTCGCAGCCAACCTCCGCCAGATCAGGACCAGCCAGAATCTGCTGTACACGCAGGTTTCCGCCCGCCTCAGGGAGATCGGGCGCGAGATACCTCCGCTGGCCGTCCGGCGCATCGAGGACGGTGAACGCCAAACCACCGTCGATGACCTGGTTGCGCTCGCCTCAGTGCTGGGCGTCAGTCCTGTAACGCTGCTCATGCCGGCATCGAGCGTGCGCTCTGAGCTCGTGGAAACAGCAGCGAGGTCCCGACCCATTCACGCAGAAAGGTATTGGTACTGGCTGCTCGCGGACACAGCGTTAGCGGAGGACAGTTCGCGGGCGCAATTCGAGTTCCAAACGAGGTCTATTCCCGCTTGGGAGACACTCCATATCCCAAGGATGTTGGACCCCGATGCGCCGTGGATCGAAGGCAGGCAGCGACTACTTAAAGACGCGCCGCAGCGCCGGTCGGAGCGTCCCCAAGGCAGCGTGTCAAGGTTCCCCCACCCAGACGACCCCGAAGAAGAGAGCACCTGATGGCATCTGTTAGCGCCTACGAACTGGGCGACAGGACCCGCCGCTACCGGGTCCGCTACCGGACCCCAGCGAATAAGACGACCACCACCAACGGTTTTACCACCAAGCGAGAGGCGCAGTCTTTTGCTGCGCAGGTGGAGGTGTCCAAGCTCAAGGGCGAGTACGTTGCGCCGTCCGCCGGCCGAATCACCGTCGGCGAGCTGGCCCGGCAGTGGTTGCACTCGAGCGCTCGACTGAAGGCAACGACCAAGGCCGCCCGCGAGAGCGCATGGGCCTTCAGGGTCGAGCCGCGCTGGGGATCGGTGGCGATCGGGGATGTTCGCCCGTCGGCGATCCGCTCGTGGGTCGCTGACCTTGACTCCGCGGGCGTCGGCGCGGCCAGCATCGAAGCGGCCCTGCTCGTTTTGCGCGGTGCCCTCGATACGGGCGTCCAGGACCGCGCTTTGACGGTGAATCCTGCCGCCGGGATTAAGGCTCCTCGGCGGACCCAACAGCGTCGCGGGTATCTGTCAATTGCCCAGCTTCAGGACGTCGCCGCGGAGGTTTCGACCCACCGGCCACAGGACAGCACGGCAGTCCGGTTCTTGGCACTTACTGGGCTCCGCTGGGGCGAGATGGCTGCGCTCCGAGTGTCGTCCTTCGACATGCTCCGCCGCCGGGTGAACGTCACCGAGGCCGTCGCCGAGGTTCGGGGCAAGCTGGTCACCTCGAGCCCGAAGACATACGAACGCCGCTCGGTTCCGTTCCCCTCGGTGCTCGCGCTGGAGCTGGCTGAACTGATGGTCGGCAAGACGCGGGACGACTACGTGTTTACCGGTCCTGACGGCGGTGTGTTTCGGGTCTCGACTTTTCGCCCCCGCGTGTTCGCCCCGGCGGTCGTGCGCGCCCAGGCGTCCGACCCTGATCTGCCAACCGTGACTCCGCACGACCTGCGTCATACGTCGGCTAGCTTGGCCATCAGTGCGGGAGCGAACGTCAAGTCGGTGCAAACCATGCTGGGGCACGCATCCGCCGCGATGACGCTCGACACGTACGCGGACCTGTTTCCCGACGACCTCGACGCGGTTGCTGATCGTCTCGATGAGGCAGTGCGTTCTCAGTTGGCGTCTGTTTCGCGTCTGGAGACGGTTGAAGGGCACCTCAGCTAACCTGGAGATGCCCTCTGACCTGCAGAAACACCGTCGGGGTGACAGGATTTGAACCTGCGACCTCTTCGTCCCGAACGAAGCGCGCTACCAAGCTGCGCCACACCCCGGTGAAACCTTGAAAAGTCTATCCGATGCTGCCGATGGTCGAGAACCATTTGCCGGTGGCTCCGGCGCATGCGAAACGACCGGCTCGGCCACTACAGGGACCGGTCAGGCGGAGCGGACCGGTCAGGCCCAGCGGACCGGTCAGCACCAGCGACCGATCAGGCCCGCGGAACGAGCGTAAGAAGGGTCGCCTCCGGGCGGCAGGCGAATCTGACCGGCATGAACGGGCTGTTGCCAAGACCGGCTGAGACGTTCAACCAGGTGTGGGCACCCCACCGGGACAGCCCCCTGGCTCGCGACCGGTCGATTCCGCAGTTGGTCACCAGTGCTCCGAAACCGGGAATCCGGACCTGACCGCCGTGGGTGTGTCCGGCCAGTACGAGGTCGTAGCCGTCAGCTGCAAAGCGGTCCAGAATTTCTGGCTCGGGGGAGTGGGCGACACCGATCCGGACGACGGCGTCACGTTCGGCCCGTCCTTCGATCAGCTCGTACTTCGCACGATGGAGATGGGGATCATCGACGCCGGCGAGTGCGATGCGCTGGCCACGCACCTCGATGGTCTGTCGACGATTCGACAGATCGATCCAACCTCGCTCGGCCTGCGCCGCGCGCAGGTCCCGCCAGGGCAGCGGCGCCGCGTCGGGCAGCCGTTTGGATTTGAGAAAATACCGGTGCGGCGACTTGAATCTCGGCGCGTAGTAGTCGTTGTTCCCGAACACGAAGGCGCCCGGAACGTCGAGCAACGGTCCGAAGGCGTGTACCGCCATCGGAACAGCTTTGGCGTGCGCCAGCGTGTCGCCGGTGTTCACCACCAGATCCGGACGCAGATCCGCCAGCGCGCGCACCCAGGCAGCCTTCTGATGCTGGTTCGGCGTGATGTGCAGGTCGGACAGGTGCAGCAGACGGATCGGCCACGCGCCAGGATCCAGAACCGCAGCCTCGACCCGGCGCAGCGCGTACCAGCGCCGTTCGACGACCGTCGACCAGACCAGACCGCCGAGCAATGCCGCAACGGTGGCAGCGACGGCCGGCGTCAGTTTGCTGGACACCCTCGTCCTGCTGGACACCCCCGTCCTGCCGGAGACCGGCAGGTTGCTCTCAGCCACCGGTGCTCGCCGTGCCTGCGGAGTACCAGACGTCGATGGGGGTCCCCGGCAACAAGCTCTGGCCCGGCAGCGGGTCCTGCCGGGTGATGAAGTTGACCGGCACGGCGGTCGGTTTGGTCTCGATCCGGAAGTTGGCGGTGAAGCCGGCAGCCAGCACCTGTGCCTTCGCCTCGTCGATCCCGAGATTCGACAGGTCGGGAACGTGGGTATTGGGCTGGCCGATCTGCGCATCAGGGTCGGCCGGCGCGAACTGACTCGGCGTCGGCTGGATCTTCGTCATGGCGGTGAACCAAGAGGCTGCCGGCACCGACCCACCCGTCAGGCCGGTCTTCTTGCTGGTCTTGCTGCCTTCGCTGCTCTTGGCCTCGGCGATCGTGCACGACCCGGCAATCGACAGCGGCTTTGCGGTGCCAGTGGCCGGCGCGTTGGGCGGCACCATGCACATGGGTTGAGGTTTGGGCAGATAATCCCAGGTGACAGCGGCGCCGGCGTATTTCGGGGTGATCCCGAGGAACGCCGAGGACTTGTAATCGCCGGTCGTGCCGGTCTTGCCCGCCGACGTCTGTGGGGTGAGATCCCAGCCGTCCTTCACCGCCGACTGGTGGGCGGTGCCGGTCGGATCCACGATGTCTGCGCCCATCGCGATGACGAGGGTGCGGGCGATCGGAACAGTGACCGCCTGGGTACAGGCGGCCGGCTGCTTGAGTGCGACCACGTTGCCGTTGCGGTCCTGGACGCTGTTGACCGGAGTGGGCGGGCACCACAGACCGTCGGAGGCCAGCGTGGCCCCGACGTTCGCGAGCTCCACCGGGCTGACCGGCGTCACGCCGAGCGTGAAGGAGACCACCTTCTGCGCCACCAGTTCCTGCTGATAGGTGTTGCCGGTGCCGGTGAAGGCCTGATCCACGGCGCCGGCGTCGAGCGTGTAACCCTTCATGCCCAGCGCTACAGCCATGTCCACCACCTTGCCCAGTCCGAGACCGTCCTCCAACTTCACGAAGCCGGTGTTCGGCGACCTGGCCAACGCCTGCTGCAGCGTCATGCTGGCGGGAAAGGTCTCGCCGTTGTCGGTGTCGTTGTGGAAGGTATGAGCCGAAAGCGGGCTCTTGTACTCGGCCGGCGTTTGGATGATTGCGTCGGTTCCGAGTCCGGCCTGCATCGCCGCGGCAGCGGTGAAGATCTTGAAGGTCGAACCGCCGCCGAGCGGGGCGAAGGTGGTCGGCAGCTTCTGGACGGTCTCGCCCTTGGCCTGGTTCAACCCGTAGGGACGGTTGGCGACCAGGGCCAGCACCTTGCGCGGAGTACCCTTTTCCACGATGGCGAGGACGTTCGAGATCCGCTTGTTGGCGGACGGGTTCGCCTGGGCAACCACCGCGTCGTGCGCCGCTTTCATCTTCGCCGGATCCAGCGTGGTGCTGATGGTGTAGCCGCCGTTGGCGATGTCCGCCGCCGACACGCCGGCGTTGGCCAGGTAGTCCAGCACGTACTGGCAGAAGTACCCGTTGACCGACGACCCCTGCGCGGGCAGGCATCCGCTCGCCAACGGCGTTCCGTTGTCGATGCCCAGACCCTGGGCGATGGCGGACTTGTACTGGGTCTGGGTGATGGAGCCGGCCTGCCAGAGCAGCCTCAGCACTGTGTTGCGTCTGTGGAGGGCGTCCTGTCGGTGGTCACTGTTGAACGGGTCGAACTTGTTCGGGTTGTTGACCATGCCGGCCATCAGCGCCGCCTCGGGCACGGTGAGGTCGGCCGCGGACTTGCCGAACAGCCGCTGCGACGCGGCTTCCGCGCCGTACGTGCTCGGCAAAAATGCGACCAGATTGAGGTAACCCTCGAGGATGTCGTCCTTGGTCTTGTGCTGCTCCAGGGTCAGCGCGAGTTTCGCCTCCCGCAGCTTTCGGCCGGCCGTGGTCGCGATCGCGGCGGTCCGTTCCGCGTCGGTTTTGGCCTGAACCAGGAACAGATAGTTCTTGACGTACTGCTGGGTGATGGTGGAACCGCCCTGCTGACCGCCCGAGGTCTGCGAGTTGCTCAGCAGGGCACGAGTGGTACCGCGCCAATCGACGCCCTTGTGGTACTGGAACCGCTTGTCCTCGACGGCCTTGATGGCCGTCTGAAGGTTCTGGGAGATCGAGGAGAGCGGGACGACGACCCGGTTCTGGTCGAAGATGTAGGCGATCGGCGCACCGCTGGCGTCGGTGATCGTGCTGCGCTCGGGAACCGGTCCGTCCAGCGAGTTGGCCGGTGTGCTGGCCAACGCGTTGGTGATCCTGTTCGAAGCCAGACCGAGGCCGAGCGAGTAGGGCAGCAGGAGCCCGGCGATCAACACTCCGGCCATCAGAGTTGCGATCGTCAATCTGCCGAGACCACCTAGAACACGCACGCGACAAGGTTACCGGCGCCAGGGTGAGGTCCGGGTTGCATCAGGGCGCCGCCGGCGGTCACGGACCGTGAGCGGACGTTCCGAATTCCTCCATTCGAGAGGTATCTGGGAGCGCCGACCTTCACTCCTGCGAGGTGGAACCCAAGTAGCCGCACCGGCGTCTGAATTGCCGAGCCACGACGCAGAACGCGATCCGGGCCGGACGACAGTCGGCATCTTCAAGCTCAAGGCCTCCCTCGCGGGAGCGCAGGAAGGGATGTGGTCATCGATGGTCAGGCCCACTCTCAGTGTGGTTCCGATTCAGGCGTTTCCGATTCGGGCACAGATTGAGGCCGATTGGACGCTGCGCGCCGTCTGTGCCACCACGGCTCCCGACGACCTCTTCGTGACCGGCGCGGCTCAACGCGACGCCACGAAGATCTGTCAGGCCTGCCCGGTTCGACTGGAATGTCTGGCCGACGCCCTGGACAACCAGATCGAATACGGCGTCTGGGGCGGCATGACGGAGCGCCAGCGGCGGGCTGTGCTCAAGAAATCGCCGGAAGTGCTCAGTTGGCGATCGGTGTTGGAGGAATCGCGAGCGTCGCGCACCCAGGACGCCGCGAGCTGACCGCTACCGGACGACGGTCCGACCGGTGAGTCCGGTAGCGACGATGCGCAGTGCGGCCACATCGTGCGCGTCGAAGGGCAGCGCCGGTACCTCGACGACCGCAAGGTCCGGATGTGCGCGATCGAGCCGAGCCCGAATCCGGCGTTCCTGCTCGCGGACCGCCAGCAGGTCGGCGTGAACCGACAGCGCGGCGGTCGCCAACGGCGCCGAGCCGGCCAGCTCTTCCACCGCGGACACAGCGGTGGACAACGGAAGATCGGCGATCGGCGGGTGGGTGCGGTTCAGCACCAACCCGGCCAACGGCATTCGCTCGGCCCGGAGTCGATCGGCGAAGTATGACGCCTCGCGCACCGCATCCGGTTCCGGCACTGCGACCACGACGAACGCGGTGCGCGAGGACCGCAACAGGTCGTAGGTCACCTGCGCCCGCTCCCGGAAACCGCCGAACATGTCCTCGAACAGGTGCACGAAGTTCGCGGCGTCGGCCAGCATCTGGCCCCCGATCACAGCGGTGACCGCTCGAGTGAAAATCTGGAAGCCCGCTCCGACGATGCGCATCACCCCACGGCCCGGGGACGCCAGCAACCGGATCATCCGACCGTCGAGAAACGACGAAAGGCGTTGCGGTGCATCCAGAAAATCCAGTGCCGAGCGGCTTGGCGGGGTATCGACGACGATCAGGTCGAACTGGTCCGCGGATTCCAGCTGACTCAGCTTCTCCATCGCCATGTATTCCTGGGTGCCGGCGAACGAGGTGGAAATGGTCTGGTAGAACGGGTTCGCCAAGATCTTGCCCGCGTGGTCGGGGCTTGCGTTCGAGCGGACCATCTCGTCGAACGTGCTCGTCGTGTCCAGCATCATCGCCCACAGTTCGCCCGCGTCGTCGGCGAGCTCGACGCGGACCCGGCGGGGCTCGTTGTCGAGTTCGCCCAGCCCGAGCGATTGCGCCAGCCGCCGCGCCGGATCGATGGTCAGCACCGCCACCTTGCGGCCCTCGTCGGCCGCATAGAGCGCCATGGCGGCAGCCGTGGTGGTCTTGCCGACTCCGCCCGATCCGCAGGTCACCACCACCCGAATTCTCGGATCGGTCAGAATCTTGGCCAGGTCGAGTGGCGGACGGATAGTCATCGGCCGACCCCCTGGGCTGCCAGCTGATCGGCCAGCTCGTACACGCCGCCGAGGTCCATCCCGTCGACCAGCCGGGGGAGCGAGAGCATCGGCACGGAAACATCGGCGAGCTGAGCCCGGCAGTCCTTCTCGGCGAGCACTCGGAAGGCATGATCGGCCGTTTCCTGCGCCAGCCCAGCCAGCAACTGCGGTTCCGGTTCGATTCCGGCCATGGCCAGGCCGGAGGCGAGGCGCGCGGTGTCCAGCCCATGCTGTGCGGCCGGCTCCAATGACGCGGCGCTCAGCCGCGAAGCGGTCGCCGCGTTGACGATGATGGATCCGACCGGAAGACCGACCTCCCGCAACTGCGCGATCGATTCCAGGGTCTCCGTCACCGGCATGTCCTCGAGGAGCGTGACCAGGTGGACGACGGTGTCCGCGGAGTGCAGGAGCGCGACCACGCCGTCAGCCTGATTGCGGATCGGTCCGCGCTTGGCCAGATCCGCCATGGCGACGGTGACATTGAGGAAGGTGACGATGCGTCCGGTCGGCGGGGCGTCCATCACGACGGCGTCGTACACCGGCCGAGAATCCGTGCCCTTGCGGGTGACGGTCTCCTTGACCTTGCCGGTCAGCAGAACGTCGCGCAAGCCGGGTGCGAGCGTCGTCGCGAACTCGACAGCGCCCATCCGCTTGAGCGTCCGTCCGGCGAACCCCAGGTTGTAAAACAGCGCGAAGTACTCCAACAGCGCAGCTTCGATGTCCACCGCCAGCGCGCGCACCTCACCCCCGCCGGAGGCGACCGCGATCTTGCGTTCTTCGTAGGGCAGCGGCGGAACGTCGAACAACCGGGCGATCCCTTGCCGCTCCTCGACCTCGGCCAGCAGAACCCGCCGACCGTCGGCGGCCAGGGCCAGCGCCAACGCCGCAGCGACCGTCGTCTTGCCCGTTCCGCCCTTTCCGGTCACGACATGGAGCCTGGCCCGGCGGGCGGCGGCCGGCCACTGCCCGTGGTGGGAATTCACCTTCCGAACCGCCTTTCAGCTCGCCAGCGCCAGAATGCCAACCGCGATCGCAGGCACGGCGATCAGTATCAGCCCCAGCCACAACGGCACCAACAGCACCACGACGAAACCGACGGGGATGATCACCGCCCACTTCAGGGCGGACCGCGTCGCGCGCCCGAGCGTCCATCCAGGTCGGTCGCGGAGCGTGTCGTAGCGGAGCAGCACCAGCACCACCAGCAGCAAACCCTCGACCGCGGCCGCCAACCAGTGCCACCCGTCCATGGCCCGACACTAGAGGGTGACCGCCTAGGCTGGGTGGATGACCTCTCCCTCCGCACGCCGCGCCTTCGAGTACGCCACGGTTCCACTCATCACCCACGCCACCAAAGCCATTCTCGACACCTGGGGAGAGGACGGCTGGGAGCTCGTTCAGGTCGTTCCCGGACCCAACCCCGAGCAGCTCGTGGCCTATCTAAAGCGGGAGCGGGCATGAGCGTCTGCGCGAAGAGCCAGGAGTGGACATGAGCGAGGGATTGGGTATGACGGCGTTGGAGCGGCTGGCCGGGCTGGGGCTGGAACTTCCCACGGCGGCGGCCGCGGCCGGCTCCTATGTGCCGGCGGTCCGAACCGGTTCGCTGCTTTTCACCTCGGGGCAGCTCCCGTTCGTGAACGGCAAGCTGCCGGCCATCGGGAAGGTCGGCGCCGAGGTCAGCCCGGAGGATGCCAACGGCTATGCACGGATCGCCGCGCTGAACGTGTTGGCAGCGGCACACGCCGCTGTCGGCCTCGACAGCATCGTTCGGCTGGTCAAGGTGGTCGGGTTCGTGAACTCGGCGCCCGGCTTCACCGGCCAGCCCGGTGTCATCAACGGTGCGTCGGACCTGTTCGTGGCGGTACTCGGGGAGGCGGGGCGCCACGCCAGATCTGCGGTCGGAGTGTCCGAGTTGCCGTTGGGTACCCCCGTCGAGGTCGAGGCGATCTTCGAAATCGGCTGATGATGCGGTGCTCGAAGAGGTGCGCGGCGCGTTAGCGTGAGCGAGTGGTTCCCGATCCCGAGCCGGCAGACCCTGCGCGGACAGACTCTGCGCGGACAGACTCTGCGCGGACAGACTCCTCGCGGAAAAACTCAGCGCCGACGAACTCAGCGCCGACAAACGCTGTGCCGACAGACTCTGTGCGGACAGACGCTGCGCCGCTGGACCGTTCGTCGGATTCTGCGCCGAAACCGGCCTCGACGGTGATGCTGCTGCGCGAAGGCACCGCCGCCGGGAACCGATCCGGAGTCGAGGTCTTCGTGTTGCACCGGGTGGCGGGGATGGCGTTCGCGCCGTCGGTCACGGTCTTTCCCGGCGGTGGAATGGATGGCGGCGACTCGGAGCCGGTGGCGTGGTCGGGGCCGAACCGGGCCTGGTGGGCCGGTGCACTAGGCGTGCCCAGCGCCGACCGCGCGGCAGCTCTGGTGGTCGCGGCCGTGCGTGAGTTGTTCGAGGAGACCGGCGTCCTACTCGCCGACCGTGGGGTTGCGAGCTCGCTGCGGGAGGCAGTGGCCGATCATCGCCTCAGCCTGGCTCGCATGCTCACCGATCAACGGCTGTCGCTGCGGTCGGAACTGCTGCGCCCGTGGGCGAATTGGATAACTCCGGAGGGCAATCCACGCCGGTACGACACCTTCTTCTTCGTGGCGGCGCTGCCGGCCGGACAGCAGGCGCGGCTGCTGACGACGGAGGCCGAATCGGGTCGCTGGGCGCGGCCTGCGGACCTGCTGGCCGAGCACGAAGCCGGCCGGCTGGCGATGATGCCGCCCACCTTGGCCATGCTGCTCGACCTGCAGCGCGCCGGCTCCGTGCAGTGGGCGATGAGCCAGCAGCGGAAGGTCACTGCGCTGGTTCCGGCGGTGCTCAGCCGGCCCGGAGAACCCCTGCAGGTGGAGGTCGGCGGCCGGATCTACGCGTTGCGCCGGCAGGGCCCGTGACGCCGGGAAGCCGGCAGGTTCGGGGCGTCGCCGCCGGGGTCGGACTGCTGCTGGCCGACAATCCCGGACCGATGACACTGGAGGGCACCAACAGCTATCTGCTGGCTGCGCCGGGAGCGTCGTCGCTGGTGGTGGTGGACCCTGGTCCCGACGACCAGGAACACCTTCGGACGCTGGCCGGCGAGGGTCAGGTGGAGCTGGTCCTGATCACGCACCGGCATCCGGATCACACCGCGGGCGCCGCCACCTTTGCCGGACTGACCGGTGCGCCGGTGCGCGCGGCCGATCCGGCGTTCTGCTCGGAGGGAGCCGATCCGCTGGTCGACGGGGAAACGCTCGCTGTCGCCGGCCTCCGAATCGGCGTATTGGCAACTCCAGGACACACGGACGATTCGATGTCGTTCCACCTGATCGACGACGACGGCCCCGGCGCCGTCCTGACCGGGGACACCGTTCTCGGCCGCGGCACCACTGTCATCGCACATCCGGATGGGAACCTCGCGTCCTATCTGGATTCGTTGTGTCGGTTGGCGGCGCTGGGACCGGCGTTGGTGCTTCCGGCGCACGGCCCCCAGCTGCCTGATCTGGCCGCGGTTTGCGCGGCGTATTTCGAGCATCGTCAGCAGCGACTGGACTCTGTCCGGGCGGCCGTCCTGGTGCTGGGTTCGCAGGCGTCGGTGGAGCGGGTCACCGACCTGGTCTACACCGACATCGAGGCGTCCGTCCGGCCGGCGGCGCTGCTGTCGGTGGCCGCGCAGCTGCACTATCTGCAGGGCCTGCGGTGAGCGGACTACGTCCCGGGGGAGTGAAGGCTGCCGCGCTGCACCATCCGGCCCGGCCGACCGAGCACCGGTATCCGCAACCGGCCGTGAACGCGCTGCGCTGTCCGCATTGCGAGGCTCCACTGAGCGCCGACGACGGCCAGTTCAGCTGCGCCAATGGACACACCTTCGACGTCGCCAGGCATGGGTACGTGGCACTGCTCGGCTCACAGGCCAGGACGGACACCGGTGACAGCCCGGACATGGTGGCGGCCAGGGTCGCCTTCTTGGCGGCCGGGCACTTCTCCCCGATCGCCGCGGCCGTGGCGCGTGCGGCACAGTCGTTCTCCGGCCCGGTGCTGGAGGTCGGTGCCGGTACCGGCTACTACCTGCGGGCAGTCCTGGACTCGGCGACGAATGCGGGCTGCGGAATCGCGATCGATTCGTCCAAGTACGCCGCGCGGCGGTCTGCGGTCGATCCACGGACCGTGAGTGTGGTGGCCGATGCCTGGTCGGCGCTGCCGCTCGTCGACGCCGCCGCCGGCGTGGTGCTCAGTGTCTTCGCGCCGCGGACCGCGACCGAGATGGCCAGGGTGCTCCGGCCCGACGGGCTGTTGGTCGCCGTCACTCCGGAACCGCAACATCTTCGGCAGCTGCGAGACCGGTTGGCAATGCTGACCGTGGACGAGGGAAAGGCGGACCGGCTGGTCCGGGGCTTCGCCGGCCTGTTGACGCTCGTGGAGCGTCGGCTCGTCGAGTTCGACCTGACCCTAGGACACGCCGACATTGCTGCGTTGGTGCGAATGGGGCCGACGGCCCGGCACCTGGCGGCGCCGGAATTGCAAGCGGAACTCCGAACGGTGCCGGATCCCCTCACGATCACCGGTTCCGTGACCGTCAGCACCTTCACAGCTGCGGCACGGTAAGCAAACCTCGGCTCAGCGGGCCCTGCGGGAGAGCCGCTCGGCATCCAGGATGACAACCGACTTGCCTTCGAGCCGGAGCCAGCCCCGGTGCCCGAAGTCGGCGAGTGCCTTGTTCACCGTCTCCCGCGAGGCGCCGACCAGCTGGGCCAGCTCTTCCTGGGTCAGGTCGTGGGTCACCCGCAAATGGGTTCCTTCCTGCTGACCGAACTGACGGGCCAGCTGCAGCAGCGCCTTCGCGACGCGTCCTGGAACATCGGTGAAGATCAGATCGGCCAGATTGTTGTTCGTGCGACGCAGCCGGCGGGCCAGCACGCGGAGCAACTGCTCTGCGATCTCGGGCCGCTTGGCGATCCATTCCCGAAGGGCTGCCCGGTCCATGGTGGCCAGCCGGACATCCGTCACGGCGGTAGCACTGGACGTGCGGGGGCCGGGGTCGAAAACAGACAGCTCACCGAACATGTCGGACGGTCCCATGATCGCCAACAAATTCTCCCGACCGTCGGGCGAGTTGCGCCCGAGCTTCACCTTGCCGGAAAGAATCACGTACAACCGATCACCGAGTTCGCCTACCGAGAAAATCGAACTTCCGCGGGGGTACTCCACCGATTCCAGCTGCGACCCGAGGGCCAGCGCCGCTTCCGGGTCGACCCCCTGGAAGATGCCGGCCCTGGCGAGGGTTTCCTCCACGTGTCCTCCTGATCAGCAATTGCTCGCCTCGCAGCCGTCCACCGTGAGGCGGAGCTGCCACTGGCCGAGCGAGACACCACATTCCACCACGAGAGTGCACCATCGCACACCTGGCTCGCGCTAACGATCGATGATTCCGGTGCCGGACGGGGCGCCAGCCGGGCGTCAGAGTTTGCGGATCTTGCGGTCGCGCGGGCGCCGGCGCAACCGAAAGCGGTCCAGAGCTCCGGCCCAGCCTTCCCGGATGAGCGTGTTGACCTCCTCCGGCCGAGCCTGTTCGAAGAACTCACCGACCTCGTCCTCGGTGACCGAGGCAGGACGCAACCGATCCTCGACCCGGCTCATCAGCAACGCGAACACCATCAGCAGTAACGGGAACAGCAGTACCAGGAATACCGTCATGATCAGTCATCATCCACCATCAGCTGTCGGTGGGACCGTCGGACCGCCGGTTCTCGCCGGTCGCCTGACACGAATTCCTGGCTGCTCGGCCGACGAGTAACGGGTGGCAATCGCGTGGGGATCGCCGGATCGCCGGTTGCCTGACACCAGTTCCTGGCTGCTCGGCCCACGAGTAACGGGTGGCAATCGCCTGGGGATCGTCGAATCGCCGGGTGCCTGTCGGGGCGTCGTGAGACTCTGTGCAGGTGTCGAGCACAGTGCCGAAGGCGACCTCCGAGCCCATCGCTGCTGCGGCCGGCGCGTCGCAAGTTCCGCCAGGACCGGGCGTGCGCGGTCCGCTGCTGAAAGGGAAGTTCAAGCGGGCAGCCGTTCCGGCCACGCCGTTGGCCCGGACCCGAAGGGCGCGCAACCTGGCGGCGCAGTTGACGATCGAGTTTCCCGACGCGAAGTGCGAGCTCGACTTCACCACCCCGCTGGAACTGGCCGTCGCCACGATCCTGTCGGCCCAGTCGACCGATGTCCGAGTCAATCTGGTGACCCCGGCACTTTTTGCGAGGTACCGGTCGGCCGCCGACTACGCCGGCGCGGACCGGGCCGAGTTGGAGGTGTTGGTGAAGTCGACGGGATTCTTCCGGAACAAGGCCAACTCGCTCATCGGCCTCGGTCGGGAGCTGCTGGAGCGGTATGACGGGGTGCTGCCCGATCGGCTGGACGATTTGCTGACCCTTCCGGGCTTCGGCCGCAAGACGGCGAACGTGGTGTTGGGCCATGCCTTCGGTATCCCTGGCATCACCGTCGACACCCACGTCGGGCGGCTGGTTCGCCGTTGGGGGTTGACGCAGGAGACGGATCCGGTGAAGGTCGAGCGCGAGCTCGACGTACTGCTGCCGCGGGCGCTGTTGACCATGTTCTCCGACCAGACGATCTATCACGGGCGCCGGGTCTGTCACGCCAAGAAGCCTGCCTGCGGCGCCTGCTTTCTAAAAGCCATCTGCCCCGCCTTCGGAACCGGCCCGACCGAGTTCGCGGCCGCCGAGAAGTTGGTCGTCGGAGCAGAACGGCCGCACCTGTTGTCGCTCGTCGGTCTGGTGGAGTCGGGGTGAGCGGGGCGGACAATGCGGCGATGGCCGTCCAAGAGACCGGGCAACGGCTGGTCCCCGATCACCAGCTACCGGCCTGGATGGCGCCCATGGTGGCCCGGATCCACGGCGCCGGGCTCGACGAACTGCTGCCCCGGCCGGCCCTGAGCGCCCCGAACGGCATCGCCCGGCGTAGTGCGGTGCTGATGCTGTTCGCTGACGGATCCTCGGGGCCCGACCTGCTCCTGACGGCCAGGGCCTCCACGCTGAGGTCGCATGCCGGTCAGCCGGCCTTCCCCGGCGGCAAACAGGACGGCGCAGAGGATGCGGTGGTGACGGCTCTGCGAGAAGGAAGGGAGGAGACCGGCCTCGACCCGGAATCGGTGGTTCCGGCGGCGCTGTTCCCGGACCTGTTCCTCGGTGTCACCGGCTTCCTGGTGTCCCCGGTGCTTGCGTACTGGCGGACCCCTGGACCGGTGTTCCCCGTCGATCTGGCAGAGACAGCCGCGGTGGCGAGAGTTTCCGTGGCCGAGCTGGCCGACCCAGCTCGTCGTGGCCGGGTTCGGCATTCGAGCGGCTACGTCGGGCCGGCCTTCCACGTCGCCGACATGGTCGTCTGGGGCTTCACCGCCGGTCTGGTGGAGGTTCTGCTGGATCTCGGCGGCTGGTCCGTGCCCTGGGATCGCCGGCGGTTCATCGCACTACCCGAACTCGGAGCGCAGTTGCTCGATCCGGAAGCCGGTCATCTCAGCGATGACGAGGCGGTGGGCGGCATTGCACAGCGCCGGTCCGGTGGTTCTCGATGAACGTCGTGGACGCGGCGGTGATCGCGCTCCTGCTCGCGGCGGCATGGTCCGGCTTTCGCCGCGGCTTGATCAGCTCGTCCTTCGCGCTGGTCGGCGCCGTGGGCGGTGCGGTCGTCGGAATACGGGTCGCACCTTTGGTGATGAGCCACGTCGCGGACGGAGCTGCCAAGGTCGCGCTCGGCATCGTCGGGGTGATCGTCGGCGTCGGGATCGGTGAGATCGCCGGCGCCACCGTCGGACGGGCGCTGGCTCAGCGCGTCACCTGGCGGCCGGCGAAGGCGGTGGACCACGGGCTCGGACTGATCGGACACACCGTCGCGATACTGATCGTCACCTGGATGCTGGCCGTTCCGCTCGCGTCGGCGCCGCTTCCGTGGCTGGCGTCGGCGGTCCGATCGTCGAGCGTGTTGACCGGCGTCGACAAGGTGATGCCCAACGGGGTTCGGGACGTGTCCAGCCGGATGCGGCAGCTCTTCGACGACTCTGGCTTTCCGGCGATTCTCGACCCGCTCGCGCCTACCCCGGATGTCGAGGTGCCGTCCCCGGACGCCACCCTGTCGTCAGCTGCTCCGTTGCGAAGAGCCGGCAGGTCCGTTCTGAAGATCCGAGGCGTGGCGCACTCGTGCGCCCGGCGGATCGAAGGGTCGGGGTTCGTCATCGCACCCGGGAAGGTGATGACCAACGCGCACGTGGTGGCCGGAACCGACTCGGTGACGGTGGAACAGGGGCGCGCCACCCTGAAGGCCACCGTGGTGGTCTACGACGCCGACCGGGACCTGGCAGTGCTCGACGTGCAGGGGCTCACGGGGGCGCCGTTGAAGTTTGCTCCTGCAGCGGCCGGCCAGGGCGCCTCAGCAGTGCCGGCCGGCTACCCGCTGGATGGCCCGTTCACCCTGAGCCCGGGCCGCGTCGGAAGCAAGATCCTGCTCAGGGGGCCCAACATCTACTCCTCGAAGACCGTGACCCGGGACGTCTACACGCTTCGGGCCCAGGTTCGTGCGGGGAACTCGGGCGGTCCACTGCTGGCACCTGACGGGTCTGTGCTGGGCGTGGTGTTCGGAGCGGCGATCGACAAGCCCGACATCGGATTTGCCCTGACCGCTGCCGAGGTGGCGCCGGTGGTCGCGACCGGTCTCACCGACGACATACCGGCGCGGACGGGGGCCTGCATCTCGGAGTGAACCTGCCCGGTCGATACCTGCACGTCGCGTTCGGAGATCGACACCGCGTTCGGAGATCGATACCGCCTTCGGGGGCCGGTACGTCCGGCGAGATCGGACCTCTCGCGATGCGCGTCACCGACGCGGACGCAGTACCAACCGTCAGCCCAGAAATTTTCTGATCGCGGCGGTCACCAGTTCCGGCGCTTCCTGCGCGGGATAGTGCCCAACTCCGGGGATCTCGGCGAACGTGTACTCCTGGGCGCAGAACTGCTCGGTGTCGCGCAGCGCGGCCGGCGGAGTGAACCGATCGTCCTCCCCGACCAGGTGGAGCACGGGCGCGCCCACCGGGGATTGCAGAACTTCGCGGTGCCGGTGCCCGTCGGAGCGCCAGGGCGACCGGGCCACCCACCGCAACGGCTCCAATGCGCCTCGAGCCGCGCCCGGTGCGACGATCGCGGAACGCATTTCCGCGACGGTCCGTTCGAAGTCCGCCGAGGCGACCCAGGCCGGCCCGGCGTGCGACCGCAGAATCCGTTCGAGCAGGGCACCGTCGGCGGCCGCGAGACGCCGCGCCGGCGCGGTGGGCGCAGCGGCGAATGTCAGCAGCCGACCATAGGGATCAGTACGAACCGGACGTCGAATCCGCGTCATCCGAAGCGGGTGGGGCGCCGATATGGCCACCACGGAGCGAACCTGAACCGGGTACATCACGGCGGTGTTGAAGGCGAGCACGCCGCCGTGGCCGTGCCCGACCAGCGCAGCGTCCCGTTCTCCGAGCGCCCGAACCAGCCCGGCGACGTCGGCGGCCAACGTGAACGCGTCGTATCCGCGCGGTGGTTTGTCGGAATCGCCGGCGCCCCGCAGATCAGGTGCGACGACTCGGAAGCCGGCCGCGGCCAACGAGGTCAGCTGGGAACGCCAATTGAGCCACAGGCCGCCGAATCCGTGCAGCAGAAGAACCAAGGGGCCACTGCCCGCCTCGGCAAGATGAAAGCGAATCCCATTGGCGCTGACGGAACGATGGAGAATGGATCGGTCGTCGGCGGACCGGTCGGGAATCGGCGCGGAGTCGGCGGGCGCAGCGTAGGTCGCCGAGACCGTACTGCGCACCGTCTCGAGGGCGCCGATCTCAGCGTCCGAGCGCCGGCGGCGCCGGTGCGGGCGTGTGGGTGGCAGCGGACTTCAAGGTTGCGGCGGTCTCGGACAGGCTGGCGATGGTCCGCTCCGGCTTACCGATCTTCTTGACCTTCCTCCAGCCGAGGAAGGCCAGCGCGCCGGCCATCGCAGCCATGGCGAAGAAGACGATCGCGAAGGCCACCCACCGCGGTAGCCAGAGGTCGAGAATTTCGCCGATCATGAACCAGAAGAAGAACAGGCTGAACACTCCGATGGCACCGGCGAGGATGAAGAAGATGGCGCCGCGCACACCGGTCTTGAGAGAAGCAGTGACCTCGAGCTTGGCCAGCTCGATCTCCGACCGCACCAGCGTCGACATGTGCACGGTGGCGTCCTTGACCAGAGCGCCCACCGACGCCCCGGGATCGACGTCCTTCTCCGCGACCAGCGGGATGGACGGGCGGCTGCCTGACGCGGTGTAGTTGACCGGCGGCTGGGGGGTCCCTGACATCGTCACGTCCCTGTCTTGAAGGTTCGGTTCAGCAACTGAGTCCGTCGAGTGCTCGAGCGGCGCGGATCGCCTGAACCGCCGCGCTGCGGGTCGGGCGGCTTCATCGTGCCACGCCGCGAGGGATGATCCGACGTCAACGCCCGGCGCTGTGTCGAAGGAGGCGGAAAAATTGCGGGCCCTGGCCGCGACCAAGGCGGTTGTCAGCTGATACCGACCGCGATCCGGGGATGCCCCGAAGGTTTGAGCCATCGCATGATCGAGGTCAGCGTGCCCGCATCGATCGAGACGCACCCGGCCGTCGGGCCGCCCTCTGTGACGTGCAGAAAGAAGGCACTGCCGCCTCCGGCGGTCGCGGGCCAGCGGTTCACGTCCATGACCATCGCATAGTCGTAGACCGAGCCGGCTCGGTACAGGTTCTCGCCCGCGGCGGTGTCGAAGGGACAACTGTCCGCCGAGCAGATCTGATGAGTGTTGTACCTGCTGGAGTTGGAGTCCGAGACCCACCAGTCGCGGTCGCCGACCCTGGAGTACGGCATCGACGTCCCTGGGTTCGAGGACCGGCCGAATCCCTCGGTGAGGCCCCAGGTTCCCTGCGGCGTTCGGGAGCTGTTCTCGCTGGGGCTTCCTACGCCGTCCTGCCCCAGATGCGCGGTGACCGGGCCGTAGACCTTTCGCCAGGAGCCGTTGGACTGCTTCTGCCAGGCACGCAGGGATCCGGTGGTCGAGGAGTTCGATCCCGCCGCGACCGTGATGATCTGGGTCGCGTTACCGACGTCGACGTCGACACCGATCCCGAAGCTCGGAGCAGGGGAGGGCCGCGGCGCCGGTGCCGGCGTGGAGGCGGGTTTGGGAGCGGACTGCGGTGCTGTTCTGGGCGCGGGCCGCCTCGTGGTCGGGGACACCGCCATGGTCGATGGCGGGGTCGAAAGCGCCGGCTTGCGGACCGAGGGGCTGCGGGTGATCGGCACCCTGCTGTTGATGGCGACGGTGCTGTTGGGGGAGGCGGTGCTGTTGGCGGTGACGGTGCGGCTGGTCGGCGCGCTGCGGGTCGTCGCGGTCGGCGGGCGGGCGGATGAGGCAGACGCAGAAGTGGTCGGTGGAACTTCCGGCCGCGCAATCGAGGCGGTGGCTGCGTGCGTCGTCGATCGAGGAAGCGTCTCGACAGAGGGTGTGGCGCTGGTCTGCGCGGCGCTCGCGGCCGGCTCGGCCTTCGAGCGCGGCCTGGGAAGGCTGGTGGTCGAACTCGTCGCCATGGTTCGAACCGGTCGGGCCGAAAGGGTGACCGCGGCAACGGCAGCACTGCTGGGCGCGGCGGTGGGGGCACTCGATCGGGTCAGGGCGGGAACTGTGATCGGCGGCGCCGACGCTGTCGACGGCTCGGCCTCTGTCGACGGGTCGGCACGGGTCGTGGACGCGGCGGGAGTGGAGGAAGGAGCGACGTGGGCGGCCTTGGAGGATGCGATCGGTAGGGCGGACGGCAACAGAACGATGGCACCGACGACCGCGACCATCGCAGCCGCCGACAACGCCAGCTTCTTCGTCACAGCGGTCACACTAACCCCGGACACACCGACCGGTGGGCGGAATCGGCCCCGAACACGCGCGCCCGTGCGTCAGTCCTCGCTCTTGCCCCCGGACAGCCCCGAGGTGATCAAACCCATGACGGCAGTATCCTGCAGCGTCGTCACGTCCCCCAGCTCGCGCTTCTCCGCGACGTCCCGAAGCAGCCGGCGCATGATCTTGCCCGATCGGGTCTTGGGCAGTTCGGGAACGATCATGATCTGGCGAGGTCGGGCGATCGGGCCGATCTGGGACGCGACGTGTTTGCGCAACTCCGCCACCAGCTCCGCACCGGCATCAGCGCCGCCGCCGGTCACCCGTGCGGTGGCGTCCCCCCGCAGAATGACGAACGCGACGATGCCCTGGCCGGTCATCTCGTCGTTCGCGCCGACCACGGCCGCCTCCGCCACGCTCGGGTGCGCGACCAGCGCGGATTCAACCTCGGTGGTCGAGATGCGATGTCCGGAAACGTTCATCACGTCATCGACCCGGCCGAGTAGCCACAGCGCGCCGTCGGAGTCATACTTGGCGCCGTCGCCGGCGAAGTAATAACCCTGCGCTTCGAACCGCGACCAGTAGGTGTCCCGGTACCGCTCGTCATCCCCCCAGATCGTCCGGAGCATGGACGGCCACGGCGCGGTGATGACGAGGTAACCGCCCTGGCCGTTCCCGACCGGAACGCCCGCGTCGTTGACGACCTTCGCAGCGATGCCGGGCAGGGCGGTCATGGCCGAACCGGGTTTGGTGGCGGTGACGCCGGGCAGCGGCGAGATCATCGCGGCGCCGGTCTCGGTCTGCCACCAGGTGTCGACGACCGGGCAGCGGTCGTGGCCGATGTTGTGCCGGTACCACATCCAGGCTTCCGGATTGATCGGCTCACCGACGCTGCCGAGCACCCGCAGCGAGCCCAGATCGTACTTGGCCGGAATCTCCGCGCCCCACTTCATGAAGGTTCGGATCAGGGTCGGCGCGGTGTAGTAGATCGTCACGCCGTATTTGTCGACGATCTCCCAGTGGCGCCCTTCGTGCGGGGTATTGGGAGTGCCCTCGTAGATCACCTGGGTGGCGCGATTGGCCAGGGGCCCGTAGACGATGTACGTGTGGCCGGTGACCCAGCCGATATCGGCTGTGCACCAGTACACATCGGTTTCCGGCTTGTGGTCGAAGACGGCGTGGTGGGTGAACGCCGACTGGGTCAGGTAGCCCCCCGAGGTGTGCAGGATGCCCTTCGGCTTTCCGGTGGTACCGGAGGTGTAGAGGATGAACAGGGGCTGCTCCGCCGGGAACGGCTCCGGGATGTGCTCGGTGGATTGGCTGTCGACGAGCTCGTGCCACCAGAGGTCCTTCTCGCCCCACGCCACCTCGATGCCGGTCCGGTTGACGACGAGAACATGCTCGATCGGGCTGCCCGGCGTGGCCACCGCGTCGTCGACGGCCGCCTTCAGGCTGACCGCTGAACCACGCCGGTACTGACCGTCGGCCGTGATGATCAATCGCGCTTGTGCGTCGGCGATCCGGGTCCGTAACGCCTCCGCAGAGAAACCGCCGAAGATCACCGAGTGCGCGAGTCCGAGGCGGGCGCAGGCGAGCATCGAGATCACCGCCTCCGGGATCATCGGCAGATAGATCGCCACCCGGTCGCCGGCCTTCAGGCCGAGTCCGACAAGCGCATTCGCCGCCCTGCTGACCTCGTCCTTGAGTTGGGCATATGTGATCGAGCGGCTGTCGCCCGGCTCGCCCTCCCAGTGGATCGCCACCTTGTCGCCGAAGCCGTCTTCGACGTGGCGATCGACGCAGTTGTAGGCGACGTTGAGCTTGCCGTCCGCGAACCATTTCGCGTGCAGAGCATCGGAGAAGTCGAGCACCTCGGTGAACGGTGTTGCCCAGGAGAGCCGATTGGCCTGCTCCGCCCACCAGGCCTGCGGGTCGGCGTCTGCTCGGGCGTACGCGTCGACCGAAAAGTTGGCGTTTGCCGCGAACTCTGTACTGGGCGGGAACGTCCGGTCCTCGGCGAGCAGGTTGTCCAGGGTCGACTCCTGGCTCTTCGGACCGTCTTCGTCGTGGGGGTGGGCGTTGTGGACCTGGTCTTCGTCGGGCTGACCCATGCGAGATTCTCCCTGACGACGCTGTCGGATGGTGGACCTGTTCGGCAGTACGGCGCCTGCGACTGCCGCCTGAACGCAACGCTATCCGGGCTGCCATCGCCGGGGAAAGGGGCGGTTGGTGTTTTCCGGCAGCGCGGCGGTGTCGAGGTCGATACCGTGGGTCCGTGACTGCAGCTCGATGGCCGGACCTGGCCGTGCTCCCGGGTGTCGCCGACGCAGTGGCGGCGGCGAGAAGTGCCATCGAAGAAGTCCATCGGCACCCGGCCAATCGCCGGGGCTGGCCACGGACGTCGGCCGCTGCCAGCGTGCGAGCCGCACGGGCCTCGGCGGTGCTCGACGGTGGTCGCGCCGAACTCGCTCCCGAGTCGGAAACCGTCAGTGATCCGGTGCTGGCCGGCGCATTGCGAGTGGCTGCCGCGATGGGAACGCTGGTGCCGATCTGGGAGCGGGCGCCGCTGCAGGCATTGGCCCGCCTGCACACGTTGGCCGCGGCCGACCTCGTCGCCGGTTCATCGCTCGGCCGACCCGACACCACCCGCCCCGACCTGTCGGAACGGTTGGCCGGTTTGGCGCAGATGACGCTGGCCGCACCCTGGCCGGCGCCGATCATGGTGGCGGTCGTCCACGGTGAGGTACTCGGAATGTCGCCGTTCGGGTCGGCTGACGGTGTGGTGGCCAGGGCCGCCGCCAGGCTCACCATGATCAGCACGGGACTGGATCCGCACGGATTGACCGTGCCCGAGGTGGGACATCTGCGCGACGGCAGCGCCTACCCGCGGGCGGTGGCCGGCTTCGCCAACGGGGAGGATGTTCCCGGATGGATCATGGCAGTGTGCTCGGCTCTGGTGGCCGGTGCTCGCGAGGGCGGTTCGATCGCCGAGGCGGCGAGCTGATCGGGCCGGCGCACCACCGGTCATGGGTCGCCGCGGACATGGAACGGCGCCTCGTCTTCCGACGAGGCGCCGTTGACTCGGGCTGACCGACTATCAAGCATCACCACACTCATCGTTCACGGACTGCGCGAGGGTCGCGCGAGGTCCTACGACGTACCCTTCGCGGTTCATAGCGGCGACTGAGTACCGGGGTCCGAGTGGGAAGCTCCTGAGCGGGTGAACTGCGGTTTCTCCTCCACCACAGTTCCTGGCCGCCCCGGGGGTTCGTCAGTCATTCGTACCGCTATCCGGAGCGTTCGGCAAGGCCTGAAACGAAGCCGAGACGACCGTACCGATTCAGCTGATACGGCCGAATGGGTAATCTTCCGTTTTCCGTCTTCGAAGCTGCGATTTCCTGTCCGCGCGGACGTGACGACGCCCGCCGCGCGGTCTACAGTAAAGCTGTCGGTTCCCACCCCCCCCGGGAGTCGACCACCGGGTTCAGCTCAACCCCCCGGAGCTGAACCCCCGCGGCCCCCGCCTCCCCCCTGGCGGGGGCCGCCCCTACCTCCTCCTCGCGACCAGATCTTCGCCGACACGC
>JAABUU010001606.1_pt1 | contig 36880 bp, 48 predicted proteins | sample 5559301 | NCBI WGS metagenome assembly JAABUU01 (sample SAMN10711884, study PRJNA513360) | rock metagenome | isolation source: Antarctica rocks | place: Antarctica: Victoria Land, Richard Nunatak white
GCGCCCGCGTACTCGACGCGGTACCACTCGGCCAGGTCGGGCGTGCCGGCGGCGGGCGGCAGGCGCGGCGCGCTGTCCAGCGGCAGCAGGTCCACCGCGTGCGCGAGCAGCCAGGAGCCGGGGCCGGCGACGGCGCTGCAGGCGGCCAGCGCGCCGGCCGCGTCGCGCTCGGCCGCCGCCGCCAGCAGGCCCGCGGCGGCCGCGGGCGCGCCGCCGGGCAGCCCGGGCCCGCCCGCGGCCGCCACGCACTCGGCTGCCAGCGCCGCGCCGTCGCCCAGCAGCGGCGCGCCCGGCGCCTGGTGCAGCAGCCGCGCGGCCAGCAGCTCGAGCCAGCCGGACGCGGCCGCCGCGAGCGCGGCCCCGTTGCCGGCCAGCACGCCCAGCAGGCGCGCCGCGCCGGCCGGCAGCGCGGCGTCGCCGGCGGCCGCGGCCGCCCACAGGCGCTCGTCGCCGCGCAGGCCGGCCAGGCGGCCGCGCCAGGCGGCGCGCGCCGCGTGGAACTCGCCCGGCTCGCCGTAGCCGCACCCGCCGCCGCCGCCCGGCGCGCCCGGCGGGCGCAGGCGCGGCATCCCGCGCAGCGCGCCCAGCGCGGCCTCCAGGGCGGACACCGCCGCGAGCACGCCCGCGTCGCCGGCCGCCTCCACGGCGCGCCGCCACAGCGTGTGCCGCCCCAGCAGCTCGCCCGCCTCGTCCACGCGGCCCAGCGCGGCCAGGCGCGCCGCAGCCTCCCAGAACCCCGGCTGCGCCTCCGGCACGGGCGCGATGCTGAGCGCGAGCGCCTCCGCGGCCGGCCCCAGCGCGGGCGGCCCGCCCAGCGCGCCCTCGTGCCGCGCCAGCGCCCAGGCCAGCGCCTCGGTGGCCACGCCGCCGGCGGCGGGCGCGTGCAGGAACAGCACCGCCAGCAGGTCCCACAGCGCGGGCTCGGGCGCGCCGGCGCCGGGCTCGGGCGCGAGCAGGTCGCTGATCGCGGCCGCGTAGGCGCGCAGGTCGGCCGCGGGCCCGCCGCTGCCGCCCGCGTGCAGCCGCGCCTGCAGCGACTGGAACGCGGGCAGCGTGTCGTAGGCCAGCCGCCGCTGCTCGGCCGGCAGGCGGCCCCTGCGCAGGGCGCGCAGCCCCGCATTGACGCAATGCCGCGACGAGCCTCCGCCGCATCACTCCGGGCTGCGCGGCGGGACCGCACCAGCTCACGGCAGTCGCCACGGGCCGTTCATCGGGGCCGGGCCTGGCCTGGCCGGCCACCGGCAGGATGTACAGGGTGTTGGTCAGATGCCATGAGAAGTGCAGGCGCGCGCCCGGCGGGCATGGTACCTCCGTGGTCTCCATCGGGCGAGGCAGTGGCAGGCTGTGTCCCTTACGCTGCAGTGCAGGCCCTGCAGTGAACCAGGCCCCACATGCCACCCGCACATGCGCCCTGCAGGATCAGCTGAGCAATTGAGCAAGGCAGGTGCATCTGCCTTGCTGCCTGGCAGCACTTGCTGCCCAGGGGCGCTCCCTCGATGGGAGCGGTGCCAAGGCGGGCTCGCTAGCTGCGCGGGGGATGCTGCAGGCCGGGCAAGCGCCGCGCGGGCCAGCGCCGAGCCGGCCGCCCCCGCCGCGCCATTGCCGGGGCCCGCAGGCGCTGCGACGCAGCGCGAGCCCCCAGGCGAGGCCCCGCCGGGCTTGCCGCCTTGCATACTGACCAGCGCGTCACGCCCCGCCGACACCCACGCGCCCTGCGCTCGCAGGCGGAGCGGCGGGCCGCGCTGGACGTGCCGCGCCTGCTGGCCGAGAACGCGGCGCTGCGCCTGGCGCTCAGCAGGGTGCAGGGCGTGGCGCCGGAGGAGGCGCGCCGCTGCCGCTCCCGCCACACCCGGCCCTCCACCGCCGGCCCCCTGCTTCGCCTCCCGGCCCTGCACCCGGCACGCGCCGCCCGGCCGGCTGCAGCAGGGCCGGGCGCCTGCAGGTGGTGTTTGAGCTTGAGGCCGCAGAGCCAGAGGCCCCGCCGGCCGGCGCGCCCGCGGAGGCCGCCCAGGCGGACCGGGCGGAGGGCGACATCGCGTGGCCGTCGCCGGGCGAGAGTCCCCCGTTCTGGGAGCGCCCGGCGCGGACCGCGCCTGCGGCCCTGCGTGCGCCCTGGGCCGTCCTGCGGCCGGCCTGAGCGCCGCGCCGCGCTGAAGCGTGCCCCGGGCGCGGTCGCGAGCGTGGGGCTCGCTCCGCTTCGTGCTGCCACGAGCATGAGAGGGCCTTTGTGTGGCTGACTCGCGGTCCTCGTGACGAACGGGCGCCCCGGCTCTCAGGGCACGGCCCGCCGGCCGGGCTCAGTCTCATGATGCGCGCAGGGCCGCGCGGGCCCGAGGCGGGCGCGGAGCGGGACGCGCGGCGGCTGCACGTGGTGCACATGACGGCCGAGATGGCGCCGGCCGCCAAGGTCGGCGGCCTGGGCGACGTGGTGACCGGCCTCGCGCGCGCCTGCCTGCGCCGCGGCCACCGCGTCGAGGTGGCCCCCCCGCCGGCGCCGCACCCGGGGCCAGGGCCGGCCCCACCTGGCATGCGGACTCTGAGCATCCGCGCGGGGCCGCGCAGGTGATGCTGCCCTACTACGAGTGCCTGCCGGACGCCGCGCTGGAGGGCCTGCAGCACGACTGCGACTTTGACTGCCCCAAGGCGCGCGCCGCGCGGCCCGCGCCCCCTCAGAACCTGCCCGGCCGCTCGTGCAAGCCGCAATGCGCTGGTGCAGTGTGACAGCGCCGGGTCAGTGCTAACCACATGCGTACAGCTGGGCCGGCCCGCGGTGCAGTGCGTGGGCGCCGGGCGTGCGCCACGTCGCGGCCTGCCGCAGCGCCGGCGCCGCTCCTCTGGCAGGCGCGGCACGCGAGGCGCGGCGCGTGCACACGCGGAGGGCGCGCGCGCGCAGGGGCGGCCGGCGGACGGGCGGGTGCGGTGCGAGGCGCTGCGCACGCGCGCCTTCCGCGCGCGCATCGACGGCGTGCCGGTCGTGCTGCTGCGCCCCGACTGGGCCGCCGGCCGCCTGTTCCGCGGCGGCCGCATCTACGGCGGCAGCTACAACGAGCTGGAGGCCTACCTGTACTTCTCCAGGCGCGCGCCCCGGGCGCTCAGGCGCGCCTGCGGCCGCGCCGCGCTGCGCGCGGATGCCGGGGTGGCGGCCTGCGCGCGGCCGCGCACGCTGCGAGCCTGTGGCTCTGGCGGCGTGTGTGCGCCGGCGAGCGCGCGCGTGGCGCACCGCTCAGACATGAGCTCTGAGCTGTGCCCGCCTGACCAGGCCAGCGGCGCAGGGCGTGCCTGGAGTACCTGCGCGCGACCGGCCGCGACCCCGACATCCTGCACGTCCACGAGTGGCAGCTGTCCGCGGTGCCCATGCTCTACTGGCGCGCGCTCCCCGCCCACCTCTTGGCATGCGCCTGGCACGGCGTGCAGGAACTTGGCAGCACGCACGCCGGCACACTGGCCCGATCGCGGCCGCGCGCGCGCAGGGACAGCTTCCACGCGGCTGGCCCGAGCCGGGCGCGCGTGGTGCTGACCATACACAACATGGACAACACTCGCGAGTGCCGGCAGGAGGAGTTCTCAAGCACAGGCGCGCCGGCGCATGCTTCCCCGGCCGCCCCGCGCAAGACCCCCGCCTGCTCAGCGTGGGCGGGCGCGGCAGGGCTGCCCGGCGAGGCATTTGCGACGGCGGACAAGGCGCTGGACGAGCGGACGATCGGTGCGCGCCGCGCGCCGCCCACGCGCCCGGCGCGCGGCGTCGCGCCGCGCGCTGCTGAGCGGGGGCGCTGCGCGCGCCGCAGGCCACAACCCCGAGCGCCTGAGCCTCATGAAGGTGCCCGCCCGCCCGCGCGCGCGCCGACGCCTGCCCGGCGCGCTGCGCGGCTGACACGCTGGCAGAGAGGTTTGACACATACCCTAATCTCAGCCCTACACGGCTGACGCGTTGCCCGCGCGCGCGGCCAGGGCGGCATCGTGTACTCGAATGCGGTGACGACGGTGTCGCCGACGTACGCGCGCGAGGCGCTCGAGGGCGGCGCGGCCGGCTGGCTGCGCGCCACGCTCGCGCGCCCGGACGTCCGCGCCAAGTTCCAGGCGCGCGCGGCGCCGCGCGCTGCACGGGCCCCAGGCATCGTGTCGGCGGCAGACAAGCGAGCCTGAACCTGCCTGCGTTGCTCCGTATTGCGCTGCTTCTCTATTGGCGCTCAGGGCTGGCGGGCCTGTGGCGTCCCGAGTGCCAGGACGTGCGCAGCGAGCCCGTGCATGTCTACCAATATAGAGGGCGTTGACCGCACGCCCGGCCTCGACGCGAGCAGGGCGTGCTCAACGGCATCGACACGGCCCTGTGGGACCCCGCGGCGGACGCGTTCCTGCCGGCTCTGTACAGCGCGGCCGCGCCTGAGGGCAAGGCGCTGTGCAAGCGGTGCGCCTGGCCGCAGGCGCCGCACCCGCTCCGAACCACACCCCTTGCGCCGCTCGAGCTGCACCCTGTCCTCCGGTCTGGTTGAGCGGGGCGCCGACGCAAGTGCTGCCGCTCGCGCGCGCGCGCGTGCAGGTACCTGCAGCTGGGCCTGGGCCTGCGGGTGAACGCTCGCGCCCCTATCGTGGCCTGCGTCACGCGCCTGGTGCCACAGAAGGTGCCCCGCTTGCGGCTCCTCCGAGCCCCGCCCCGCGGGCCGCGCGCAGGCCACGGCGGCCGAGCCTGCGCCTGCGCGCAGGGCATCCACCTGATCCGGCACGCGGTGTACCGCACCGTGGAGCAGGGCGGCCAGTTTGTGCTGCTGGGCTCCGGGCACGCGGACGATGAGTTCAGGCGCGGCGCGCCCAATCCCTGGCTCCTTGCCCGTGCGCATGTGTGTTTTCATCCGTCTCACTTGCAAGGCTGCTGGCTAGGCCAGTCGCGATAGCATAGCAGGCCGGCCGTCTCGAGCACGCCTGCCGCATGCCGCCAGGCGTGCGGCATGCGCAGGATCGCCAGGAGTGGAGGTGCTTGCCTTCCATGCCCAGCTTGCCCCCGGACTGCAGCGGGGCCAGGCGGGCCTGGAGTGTGAAACGGGCCACGCGCGCGGGCGGCAGGCGCATGGCGGCCGAAGAGTTCCGCGGCAGCGCCTCGGCGGCGCTGCTGGTCATGTTCAGCGAGGCGGCCGCGCACCTCATATACGCCGCCGCCGATATCGTGCTGGTCCCGTCGCTGTTCGAGCCGTGCGGCCCTCCCGTGCATGCGTGCACATGCGGGCTACGCGCTGCGCCGGCCCCTCTCCCGGGCCGGGCCGCACCTGTGGCGGCCGCGGGGGGTGCCAGCATGCGGCCCGCCTGCATGTGCGGGTATGCTTATGCGGCTTGCATATGCGTGCAGGGCTGCGCATGCGTGAGCGGCCCGCGCGTCCGTGCGCCAGGTGCGGGCTGACACAGCTCATTGCGCTGCGCTACGGCGCGATGCCGGTCGTGCGCGCCACGGGCGGCTTGGCGGACACCGTGCACGACGTCGACCAGGGTGCGCGCGGCCCGGCCTCGCAGCGATTTTTGACTTGGGCTGCCTGCTCCGTAGCTGGCAGCAGCGCAACGTGAGATGCGTCGGTGGACGGAGGCACGTCCATCCTTCACGCCCTGTAAATGCAGCGGACCAGCAGAGAGGGGGATCGTGGCGCGGCGCGCAGGTGGTGAGGACGCCAATGGGTACACCTTTGCCGGCATGGACGAGGCCGCGCTTGACTCTGCGCTGGACCGCGCGCTCACGGCCTACCGGCGCGCCGCCCGGGCCTCCGCGGCACGGGATGCCGAGCGGGGTCGCTGCCTGCATGCGCACACAGAGCCGCGCCAAGCCGCGCCGTGCGAGCACTTGTCTTGTCCAGGGCTTCGGCACACCGCGCCGGCGTGCAGGGCGCGCCAGGGCGCCCAGGAGCAGCAGGCCTGCTCCAGGCGCACCGCAGCCCTGCGACTGGACTGCGAATGCAATTTCGACTGCGACCCGGAGCCGAGGGCGCCGCCCCGTGCGGCGGGCAGGGATCGGCCGGACTGGTGGGCGGACCTGGCGCGGCGCAACATGGGCGTGGACTGCTCCTGGGAGCGCGCGGCCGGCGCCTACCTGGCGATCTACAACCAGCTGGCGGCAGCCTGAGCAGACGGCAACGGCGCTGCTGTGCGGGCAACCCTTTTTACATGAGACATCCCGAGCCTGCGAAACGACCCTGCACTAGCCGCCTCCGACACCTCCAACATGCAGCTCACACGAGCCAGGCCCCCGCAAGGCTCCCGCGCAGAGGCAGGGAGCCCCGGGCTGCGATAAAAGTTACGCCGCTCGGCCGCCCGCGCGGCTCAGAGCCCGGTGAGGTAGTGCGAGCGGTGTACGTGCGCGGGCAGGCGCACGCCCTGCGCGGCCGCGAGCGCGAGCAGGCGGGCGTTGGCGGTCAGCGTCAGCGCGCGCTCGCGCTCGGCCACGCCCAGCACGGCAGCGTGGTGCGGCTGCAGGCCCTGCAGGCCGGCCACGCGGCCCAGGTCCGCCGGCGGCGCGTCCGGCACCACGCGCAGCGCGGCGCGCAGGCCCGCCCAGCGCGCGCGCTCGCGCGGCCCGCCGTGCGCGGCCAGCAGGCTCTCAAAGCGCGACACCGCCGTGGCCGCGGCCACCAGCTCCAGGCCCGCCAGCGCTGCGCACAGGCCGGGCAGCAGCGGCGCCGCGCGCTCCGCCTCCGCCGGCCCCTGCGCGCGGGGCAGGCGACCTCAGCGTGCGGTGTGCCCAGCGGAGGGCAGGACGGCGGGCCCAGGCGCAGTCCGTGCGCCCCATGAGCGCGCATCGGCCTGCATGCACCGCTGACCGGCCCGCAAAACGCCCCAAAACTGAAAGCTTGCCCGCGCACGTCGTGTTGGACAGGTCCGTCCGCCTCTGCGGCAGCTGGTGTAACGATCTCGGCGGGCGCACGCACGCGCGGGCGCGCGCACGTGCGGGCGCGCGCCTGGAAGCCCGGGGACAGGGCGGCCTGCGCGCCCGCGCCGGCCGCGCGTGCCGCGCCGTGCGACAGCTCGCTCACCAGCGCGCACAGCGTGGTGATGTCCAGGTTGGCAGCCGCGGGCGCCGGCGGCACGCTGGCCAGCACGGAGTCGCCCAGCGGCCCCGGGCCGGCCACCAGCGCGCCCTGCTCGCGCAGGCGCGCCGCCACGCAGGGCGCCCACGGCGCGCCCGCGGCGTAGTACACCACCTGCGGCGGCCGCCAGTGCCACGCGTTCCAGGGCGCGCGCGCCGCCTGGACGTGCAGCCGTGCCTGCGTCGCCATGTCTGCGCGCGCCGGCCGGGCCGCCCGCGCTCAGCTCCGCGGGCCGGGCGTGAGGGGGCCGCGGCAGACACCCCTCTTGGCTCCGAGCGACGGAGCCTCGCTGCGGGCGTGACTCGCACCCGCGGCCCGCCGGCTGCCGGCCCCGAACGCCTGGTGCGCCTTGACCTCGATCCAGAGGCTGCCGCCCGCGGCGACCACATCCACCTCCACCGCGGTGCTGCCGAGTGGGAACACGGCGGCGCCGGCGCGCGCGGGGCCCGCCGGGCGCGCGCCCTTGACGTTGGGCCCGGCCGACGGCACCAGCCGGAACTTGCGGCACACGCCCACCACCCCCGGCGCGCTCTCAGCCTGGCGCGCCCAGCACAGCCTGTCTCGCACGGGCTCGGCACCGCAGCATCGTGCAGCGCCGCGGGCACCGTCCCACCCAGCAGCGCACACGGCCTCCCGACACACCACGCCAATGCTGCGGCAGCGGGGCGTGCAGGCTCGCAGGGCGCGCGCGCACGACGTCCAGCTCGGCGTTCATGCCGACGGCGTTGTTGGCAGCACTGCGCAGCTCCACCCCGGCCACGCCGTCCAGGCCCTGCACAAACTTCAGGTCGCGGCATGCCCGCTGCCGCAGCAGCGACACGCCGGCCACGTCCGGCCTGCGGCTGGCAAAGCCGTCGATGCGCTCGCACAGCGCCTGGTACGTGGCCACAAGGCCGGCGAGCTCGGGCGGCCGGTCGGCGTGCGCAATGCTGGCGGCAAGGCGCCGCGCTGGCAGGCACGCGGCGGGCGAGGGGGTCTGCCGGCGAGCTGCTGGACGCACGGCTTGCAGGAAGGCTTGCCGGAGGCGAGGCAGGACCATCCATTCTGGCCCGCCCTCCCCAGCTGTTTTGCATTTTGTCCTTTGGCAGCCACCCTAGTAACATTTGCATGGCATGCTGGATGCGCATATGCCATTTGCATGGCATGCTGGATGCGCATATGACATGCATGTCATATGCGTCCGTCTGTCCAGCGCGCCGGGTACCACCAGAGCTTCTTTCTAAGGACGTGTGGGGTCGATGGCTGTGCCCGCATGCAAAGCATGCACGGCATACACAGGATGCAGCGTCCACCGGTGCGTCAGTAGGATGCCAGCGCCTTGGCGTCCACGTCATCGGCCGCTGGCACGCCAAACTCAGCCTGCCCGCAGGGGCACCCGTCGACACGAGCGCATTACTGTGGGCGGCACGATATGTTGCAGGAGAGCGCGCCCGCGCCTGTCGTGCCACGGCGTAGCACAGGTGCGTCTCATACAGCCACGCGTGGAAGTCGGCGAGCGAGCGCTGCTCGGCCGTGGCCTTCTCAAAGCTCTGCAGGGCGTATTCCCCATTTTGTCCTTTGGCAGCCACCCTAGTAACATTTGCATGGCATGCTGGATGCGCATATGCCATTTGCATGGCATGCTGGATGCGCATATGACATGCATGTCATATGCGTCCGTCTGTCCAGCGCGCCGGGTACCACCAGAGCTTCTTTCTAAGGACGTGTGGGGTCGATGGCTGTGCCCGCATGCAAAGCATGCACGGCATACACAGGATGCAGCGTCCACCGGTGCGTCAGTAGGATGCCAGCGCCTTGGCGTCCACGTCATCGGCCGCTGGCACGCCAAACTCAGCCTGCCCGCAGGGGCACCCGTCGACACGAGCGCATTACTGTGGGCGGCACGATATGTTGCAGGAGAGCGCGCCCGCGCCTGTCGTGCCACGGCGTAGCACAGGTGCGTCTCATACAGCCACGCGTGGAAGTCGGCGAGCGAGCGCTGCTCGGCCGTGGCCTTCTCAAAGCTCTGCAGGGCGTATTCCCCGCGGTCAGCATGCGCGCGGCGTCCGTGACGCGGAGGCCCGCCTTGAGAACTGTCCCACCCACCTGCATGGAGGCCTGCTCGCGCCGGGCGCGCGCGGCCAGCACCTCGGCGTCAAACACGCCCGCGTCGCTCGCCGCATGGAAGTCCAGCAGGAACGCGGCGCCCAGGCTGCGCTCCGCCAGGCCAAACACCTTGTTGAAGATGGCGCGCGAGCGCGGCATGTGGAACTCTGAGGTCACCACGCACAGCCTCCTGCGCCCACGGCCGCGCGCTGAGCGCCGGCGAGCCAACCGTCGCCACCTTGGTGCCCAGCGAGGCGCGCGGGGGCCTGCGGCGCGCCGCCCAGCGCGCACCGCCAGCCGGTGGGAATGCAGTGTATGGTCGCCGCAAACCAGGCGTTGCCCACCGTGTCGTAGGAGGACGTCTCCTTGACTATGTCGGCGGGCGCGACGCCCTGCTCTTATGCCTCGTCAGCAGGCTGCCGTACAGGCGGAACCGCGCGGACCAGCAGTGAGAAGACGAGAGCACAAACCCGGCATAACAGTGCCCACGCTTGGCAGCGCACCCGCGCAAGCCGCAGGTACTCGGCGCAGACCTGCGCGCGGTGCACGGGTCGGCGCGCGGTGGTGCGCCAGCACAGGTGGCCCTGCTGGAGCACTCCCCTGCGGCGCGTGACGCACCGTGGACTCGTGCAGGACGTGGCCGGTGCGCGCGTCGAGCACCGGCGGCTTGTGCGGCGTGCCGCCGCCGCTGCACAGGATGGGCGTCCTGCGCCCTGCTCCGAGCGTGTCGCGCTTGGCAGGGCCAGCACGGCAGCAGAGCGCGTGCGAGCTGCGCAGCACCGACCCTGCTGCCGCTGGATGGCCGCGCAGGCGTCCAGGCGCCGTGTGACCCACTCCGGGCAGCCCCCGCTCGGCGTGAGCCCGCCTGCCCGGCCGTGCACACCAACTTCGTCAGCCGGCTCTGACCTGTGAGCTCCAAAACAAGCCTGAGCACGCCGCAGAGCAACTCAGGGACCAGTCGTGCTGACACCTGCGAGCAGGATAATCGCATCATAGTCTCGGCGGACGCCCTGCTCAGCAGCGGTGTGGAGGGCGTGCCGCCGCCGCCTCTGGGAGGCGCGCCAGCGTCAGTGGGCCCCCTGCCGGCGAGCCTGTGCATGCTCGCATTGAGGGCCAGGGGCACCTGGGGCCTCCGGGCTGAGTGTGCTTTCCTGGTCGTGGACGGGCTCTGATGCGAGCGCAGCTGAGCAAGGAGCGCCTGGCAGGAGCCCAGCGCACGGCATTGCCTCAGCATGACCGTCCTAGCAGGTCTAGGACGATGGCGAAATGGTGCTAATGGTGTGGGTAGGTGTGATGAGCACAGCTAGCATGTTTCCCTGTTGCCTGCTCATTTTTGCATGCCTTCAGGCTAACTTGTTCCAGATAGATGAGCCATGCTGCAGGCCTGCGTGTCAACGCTAACAGCGAGTCACAGCCTTTCCAACTTCAATACAACCAACACCACAATCTTGCACGGGCGTAATGCAGCGTAACACACTTGTGGACACTACGCAGCGGGAAACACTGGGCATGCGTTGCAAGCGTGCGCTGAACAAACATGCAGCAGCTCTGCAGCTACGCCGTTCGGATTGTGACGACGTCCACCGCATTTCCTAGCGGCGGCGGCTGCGCGGGTACGGGGTACACAGGCGGCTGGGAGCGGGCCCGCGCCACCAGCTTGTGCCCACCTGCATCAGTCGTGGGTGTTACATGGGCCTGTGCTCCACAGGCGCTGCTGTCACGCCGCCGCGTGTCACGCACCATGGAACTGCAGCAGAGGCTGCGTGTCAGCGTGCCAGAGGTGTGGCGGCGCAGCGCCGCACCTTCGCCTCTGGCAACGACCTCCCGCACGTCCCTCTGTATCGCCGTGCAGTACGCCGAGAGTGGCAGTATTGCAAACGGCTCCTCGATCTGGATGCCTATGTTCTCCACGCCGATGAGCAAGAAGGAGATGAGCGCCTGCGCTGCCACAGAACGTAAGCAGGGACACACACACAGCGCTGCCATGGTACGAGCGCCTGTGCGCCGGGCCGCGCCTGCAGGCCGGGAGCGGCCCAGCCGTACACGTCCCACAGCGGAACGGGCAGCAGCGTCAGCCAGGTCATCAGGAACCCTGCGCGGCCCCGCACCGCTCACGCCTGCGCGCCGGCCTGCGCCGCCGCCCTGGCCCGGCGACGTGCATGCACCCCTGCCCGCCGCCGTGCAGCCGCCATGCTGAGCACGCTGCCGCACGACAGGGCCCGCAGCGGGGCGCACGCGAGAGGTGCCGCGTGTAGGCCTGCGGGATGGCGGTGCGCTCGATGCGCTCGCACGCGCCCATCAGCCGGACGTACTCGCTCACCAGCTCGTCCAGGGCGACGCGCTCGTACGCGCCCAGGCCGCGCACGGCGTGGATCGTGTCGCCGAGCAGCTGCGCGGTGCCGTCCGGGCGGTGCTGCCACGCCAGCACCCACGCCGCCTCGTCCTCCGTCAGCACGCCCTGCGCGCCGGCGCGGCCGGGCGTCCGGGCAGGCGCTCAAGCGCAGCGGTCTGCGTGGGCCGCGCGCCGGGCAGCCAGCGCTGCGCGGCGCATCATGCCCGGCCTGCCTAAGTTGGCGCGGCCGCAATGCCCGCCTTGCACGCCCGACCCAGCATGCCCCGCCATATGCCCGTGTCGGCGGATGGGCCGCGCTGCAAACCCAACAGGCCACGCCGCGCCGCGCCACGTGCCCCTTGGTTTGCCACACAGCGTGGCTCAGGCAGGGCCGGCGTGCACGGGCGCTGGGGGCGGCACCTCGAGGTCGCCGGGCAGGTCGAGGGGCGCCGTGTTGCAGTCGTGCTCGGCCTGCAGGAGGTGCACGCGCAGCGTGAGCGCCAGCGCCTCCGTCAGCCGCGCCACCATCAGCAGCGCGCCCCGCTCCTCCAGGGGGAACCTGCGCGGGGCCCTCGCTGGGCGCCAGGCCTGCTCGGGCGCGCCGGCGCTCAGCTGCCTGCTGGGGCGGCGCGCACCAGGCGCTCGCGCGGCGGACCAGGTTGCGCGTCAGCGCGATGATCAGGCCCCAGGCGGTGCGGGCCTCCCAGAAGCGCGCGTACGCGCTGTTCGTGCGGAAGATCATCAGCAGCGACAGCGCAAAGCTGGTCAGCGACAGCGCCTGCCACACCAGGCCCCTGCGGTCCTCCGGCGGCCAGCGCGGCGCGCCCACCGGCTGCGCGCCCGCCCCGACCCCTCACCGCGCCCGCGCCGCCGGCTCAGGCAGCGTAGCTGGGCGGAGCACGGAGCGCCGGGCCTCACCACCAGCCACTGCTGGTATGCGGCCCACAGGAAGGACAGTATGGTGAAGTACACCACCCAGAAGAGGTACCTGCGTGGCGTGTCACACGCCGTCAGCGCAGGCACGGCGGCAGACACAGCGAGCTCCGAGCAGGTGCGGCGCGCGGCGGCCACGCACCCGCGTAGCACAAAGATGAACGTGAAGTTGGGCAGGTGCCGCCTCCAGCTCCGCAGTCGGTGCCAGTCGTCGGCGGTGAACGGCTGCGTACAGGAGCACGTCAGCCGTAGTGAACACGCAGTTGTATGTGCGCTGCATGGCTGCAGGCGCTGCTTCACGCACCGCATCCTTGAACAGCAGGCGGTGCTGCGGCATGGCTCCCGGAGGCGCACTGCGCAGGAGCGCAGCTGCGCTGTCGCAGTTTGAACCTGCTGCTTGCTCGCCGTACGGCCCGAGGGGTTTGGTATTCCGGAAGGGGCCACTGGCAATCCGGTGACCAGGCATGCAGGCGATCCGATACTCACACAAGCAGCTGCAGTGCACATGCACTGCAGTGCATGCAATGGCTGCAGCGGCATGCTTTACACCCCCGCCATGCTCAGTGCTCCTCTCGCTTGCAGCGCCCGGGGTCGCAGCTCACACTCGACCTCCACCTCGCTCTCGCACAACCCGACACGCTGTGCACCGGGAGCGACATGCTGCATGGGCTTCTATCAGTCCACACCTCCTGCAAGCGTTTCTCCAACTCGGCACATGCGCGGAGCGCAGGCCTGCATGCATTTTTCCATGCGACCTACCCGAGCTCACCTGCTGTGCGGCACCCCTCACATGCAGCCAGGCTGCATGCCGACCACCGAGCCTGCGGCGGGCGCCGCAGCGCCCCGGGCGCGGGCCTCAGAAGCCGTCAGTGGCGAGCAGCTGGTGCAGCGCGCCGACCGCGGGGCTGCGCGCCAGGTCCAGGCCGGGCGCCTCCACCTTCTGCAGCAGCAGGCGGTCCACCTGCTGGCGCAGCTCGCGCACCTGCCGGCCGCGCGCTCAGCCTCTCATCGCATGAGAGGACGCGCCGCCCGGGGCCCGCTCACATTGTTCTTGGGCAGCCCAGGCAAGCGCTGGCGGTACTCTGGTCCCAGGAGATGATGCTTTCGGCTCACTCAAGGAAGCATGCATGCTCGAGGCCGGCTGCAGACGCGACAGCATTGGCTGCGGGCGGCGGCGCGGCGCGCCAGCACGGCGATGCGCGCGGGCGCCTTGAGCACCCAGCCGTCCAGCTGCAGCAGGCCCTGCTCGTGCTTGACGGCGATCTCGCCGCCAAACAGCAGCATCGCGTAGACCGGCACCATGCTCGCCTCGCGCACAAACACCTGCCGGCGCGCGCGCTGCTAGATTGCGCGCTGCAATAGATAACGCTCACCAAATCCTGTCATGCGGGCACGTGGCGCTGGCCCGAGCGCGGCTCGCGGATGCAGTTCAAGGGCGCAGCGCGGCGCGCCTTGCTGGTCTCCACAATGTCCGTGCACACCAGGAACCCGGACGGGAAGCTGCCGCATGTGAAGTTGACCGACGCCGGGTGGATGAACACGCGGCCTGCACACAGCGCGCGCCTCAGCGAGCCGGGCCCCTGTCGGCTTGGGTGCGGCGCCGCTGGCCGCTCACAGAGGAGCGCGCTTTACAACCGCCGGCCGGTCATTGCCATGCGACACGCAGGCACAGCAGGTGCCGTGCGGGCGGCGGGTGCCTGCCCGAGGCGCGGCAGCGCGCGCACGCGCGGGCCGCGCACCGCGGCGGCGGTCGAAGAACTTGAGGCGCGCGGGGTCGGCGTCCTTCTGCAGCGCGCCGCCGTGCGTCTCAGCAAACACGGCGGTCGGGTGCTCCACGCGCAGGATGGCCGGGTAGAAGCCGGCGCAGAGCGCGGCCTTGACGATGCGCGCATTGCCGGAGTGGTCGTCGTAAGCGGCGGCCTCCGCCGGCATTGGGCCGCCATCGCGGCACGCGCGCGCGTACGCGGCCGGCAGGAAGCCCAGGTCGGCCAGCTGCGCGGCCAAGTCGGCGCGCGACGCCGCGGTCGCCTCCATCGCGGCGTCCGCGATGAAGTTGGCGGCGGCGGCCTGCGCGCGGCGGGCGCGCGCGCGCGCGTCGGGGCGCGGGACCGGGCGAGCCTGCGCGGGGGCGGGCCTGCGCAGGGCCGCCCGCGCGGGCGGGTGGGTGAAGGACGCGACATGCCTTTTGCACAGCTGCGGTCGCCGCCGTCAGCGCAGAGTGCTGCGCACGGTAGGGCCAGTGCGTGCGCGCGCCGCGCGCAGAGCGCGTGCATGTGGCTAGGGCGTGCGCGGGGGCGGCGCGCAAGAGCGGGCGCGCGCCTGCGCTGCCGCCTGGCGGCCGCCGTGCGCGCGCGCCTTGTCCCACAGCGCGAACGCGGCCACGACGGCCAGGTGGTCGCTGCGCGCTGCGGCGCCGCCGGCAGCGAGCGCGCGCTTTGCGGCCTCCGCCTCCGCGCGGCGGTCGGGCGGCGAGAAGAACACCGGGCGGCCGTACGCCATGGCCGCGGCCGCCGTCAGCACCGGGCCCACGCACCTGCGCGCCGCGGCGCCGCCTCGCGACTGCGCGCGTCGCTCGTCCGGGCGCGACGCAGCCTCCTGGGCGGCCGGGGGCGCGCTGGCCTGTCACAACCTGAGGCAGCACCCTCGGCGCTCGCGTCGCTTCAGGGCGCGCCCGCAGGGCCATGCGACCGGGCAAGACACGGAGCAGGGCCCCACGACCTGCCATGCGCAGGCGCGGGGCGGGCCGCGGGCGGGCGCGCCGCAGCATTGCGCCGTACAGCAGCGCCTTGCCCAGGCGCGCGTCGCAGGGCAGGCGCGCCAGGTGGCGCCCCAGCGGCGTCAGCGCCTCGTCCGCGCCCAGCGCGCCCAGCTCGCGCAGCGCGCCGACCGCCGACGCGACCGCCTCCGGCGCCGGAGGCGTCAGCAGGCGGCCGAGCGCGTCCGCCAGGCGCGCGCCCGGCACGGCCGCCTTGACCGTCAGGCACAGCGCCTGCAGCGGCACGCGCAGCACCTCCGGCGCCTGCTGCGCCTGCGCGCGCCGCGGCCGCCCCGGCTCGGGCGCGGCGGTGGAGGGGCGAGGGCCGGCGTGCCGCAGGGCCGCAGGGCGCGCGCGCGCGGCGCAGGTTGCACCTGCTTATAACATGCATGCGGAGGACGGCGCATGTGCGGCCCTTGCAGGTGATGGACGGCGTCGTGCGCGTGCGGGCCGCCCCCATGCGCTGGCGGGCGCGCGCCTGCAGCGCGGCGGCCTGGCGGCGCGAGAAGAGGCGGAAGCAGACGCCGGGCCGCACGCGGCCGGCGCGCCCGCGGCGCTGCTCCGCGGCCGCGCGCGACACCCAGGTCTCCTGCAGCCGCGCGATGCCCCGCCCGGCATCGTACCTGGGCGGCCCCCGCAGCCGGTTGCGAGCGCGGCAGCACTGGCTGCGTCGAGAAGCAGGGCGAGGGTGCAGCGCAGCAGCAAAAAGGATGCCCAACCTCGGGGCCGCCGACATGCGCCCCTGTGCTGCCTGCTGCGCCCGGGTCGCGAGGATGCCCAGCGAGGTGACCGCCCGAGCGCGCCGGGCGCACCGCATCTCCTTGACGCGGCCAAAGTCGATGACGCAGGTCACGTCGTCGATGGTGATGGACGTCTCGGCCACGTTGGTGGCCAGCACAACCTTGCGCGTGCCGGCGTCCACGCGCTCGAAGACCTTGGCCTGCGCGCCGCGCGCCCGCATGCGCGCCAAATCAGACCCCCGCGGGCGCTCGGGTCGGGCCCAGGCGCGGCGCGCCAGCTCGAGCCGCAGCGCACGGCGCGCGCGCGCTCGGGGCGCGCACACGGTTTCCATGCGAGGGCAGGTTCTCTAAAGGCGGGCAGGGCCGTGTCCTCTTCCTGGCGGGCTGCCAACGGGCGCGCCTGCTGCGCGGGCGGCAGCGCGCCGTGCAGCGGCAGGATGCGCAGCCGCTGACCGCCGGCCGCGCGCCGCAGCGCGGGCGAGCCCGACAGCTGCCGCGCGGCGCGCCCGATCTCCGGCGCGCCCGGCAGGAACACCAGGACCGCGCCGCCGCCGCCCGGCGTCCCGGGCTGCGCCCCCGCGCGCGCTCGGGCATCAGGGACAGGCTCACACCCGAGGCAGCGCCCGCCCAGGGCGACCTGCGCGACCTGCGCGTGCTGCCCGCCGTGTGCAGCCGTGCGTATGGCAGGACCGCCCCCGCGCCGCTGCCAGCCGCGCGCTGCAGCTCTGCAAGACAGGCCATGCCGGCGCTGCCGCAGCCAATGCTGTGTGCGCCTCCTGCAGCCCGGCGCCGGCGCGCGCCTGCAGCGCCGCGTCGGCGTCGCGCCCGTCGTCGTCCGCCACGATGCGCGCGACTAGCGCGTCCAGCAGGTCAAAGTTTAGCACGGCCTCGTCCACAACGGTGAGCGAGCGCCGCGTGGCCTCACTGTACTCCGCCGCGCCGGCGGCCTCCGCCGCCGCGCCCGCGCCGCCCTCGAGCCAGGCCTCAGGCGCCTGGCGCACGCCGTCGTCGGCGGCCTCCCAGTCCTCGGGCGCGGCTGGCGCCTGCGCATGAGCGCGCAGATGACAGAGCGCGAGGCGCGGGGGGCAGGCCGGCAGCGCGGGGCAGCATGGTGCAGGCTCGTCCAACCAGGTGCCTGGGTTGGCGCCGCGCAGGCAGGCGCGCGGGGCGCGCGCGACAGGGGCGAGCAGCCAGCCCGGGCTGCAGAGGGGCGAGCGCGTGGAACGACGTTGGGCGGGCGCGCGCCTGCGCCTCGGCGGGAGACGGAGCGCTGCTGGCCGGCGCCGCTGCGCCCGGCTGTGCGGCAGAGGCCCCCTTAAGCGCGTACCTGCCGGACGCAGCCCCAGGTCCTGCTCACCAACCGCGCAGGCGTGTCTGCCGCTGCAAACCGGTGCGGCGGGCTGAGGGCCTGCTCAGCCACATGCAGCCTCACAGCCACCTCTGCCGTGCGCCCGGCTGGGGGCACACAGCAGGCTGCGCGGAGCCCCGCCTGCACGCGCTGGGGCCCGCGCAGCTGCACGCTGGCGCGGCCGCGAGGGCGGCGCGCCTGGAGGCGCGCCCGATGGCGAAGCCGGTCGCCTCCAGCGCGTCCTCCAGGTACAGGTCGCGCACCGGGAACGTGCGGCCCGGGATTGCCAGCGCGCCCACCGCGCCGACGCCGTCGGCGCCGCGGCCCTGCCGGGCGGCGCAGCCCTGTCTGCAAACTTGCAGGCGCCGCGCCGGGCTGTTGCGCAGTGAGGGGATACCAACTCGGTAATCCAGCGGGCGCACGGCTATGCTTGCCATCGAAGCAATGTCTTGCCAGGCAGCCCGAGCCTGCCCGAGCCCTGACAGCACTGTCGCGCGAGCGGGGGCTGGGCCGCGTCGCGCCGGGGACGCGCCGGCAGGCCGGCCGCAAAGTAGCGCGCAAACGCGGCCACGTCGGCGGTGGCCGACATGAGCACGACGCGCAGGCGCCCGCCCGGCTGCGCGGCGAGCGCGTCGCGCAGCAGGAGCAGGAGCAGGTCCGTGTCGGCCGAGCGCTCATGGACCTCGTCCACGACCACGTGGCTCAGGCCCGCCAGGCCGGCGTCGCCCTGCAGCCGGCGCAGCAGGACGCCTGCACGCGCGCCGCGTCGCTCGCCGCATGCGGCAGGCGCGCCCGCCGGCCGTGGGCGCGCCATGGGCCAGAGCGCCGGCGCCGCTGGAGGCAGGTCCGCAGGAACAACAGCTCGCGCCGGCCGGGGCAGGCTGGTTGGGTCAGATGCCTGGCAGGCGGAGAGAGGCGCGCCGGTGGTGCAGTACAGGAGGCGGGTGGCCGCGCTGGCGCGCGTGTCCAGGCGCACGGAGTAGCCCACGGTGCCGCCCACGGCCTCGCCGCGCTCCTGCCGGCGCACGTTGTGACACATGTGAGAGGGCGGCACGCTGCTCTCGTGGCAGGGGGATGGCCTGCGTCTGTGTGAACCAAGGTCCGCGCCCGGCGCGGCAGCACGCTGCTGACGCGCCCGTCACCACCGCATGACTGCAACAGGCCCTGTCAGTCAGGGGCGCAATTGCTCGCAGCGGCCCCGCAGTCACAGCTGCCCGGCGCCGCTCGGGCCACGGCGCGCAGACAGGCGCGCACACCTGCGCGACGCGCGACGCGACGCCCACCGCAGAGATGCGATGCGGCTGCGTGCAGACAATGTTGCACTCGGCGCCGCGCCCGGCGCGTATGGCGGCGTCCAGGAGGAATTGCGGCACCTACGCGCCCGCGCATTCGGGTCGCCCTGGCTGCGCCGTGCCTGAACCTCCTTGCACACACCCTCCACAAGCAGTGAGGGTGGGGCGCGTCAGACGCCCCTTCAACCAGCTTCTGCTCCTTCCGCGCGTCGCAGGAGCAGCGTGCAAGGTAGGAGTCTGCAGCTCCGGGACCAGGCCGGCGCGCGGCGCGCGCCTGCGTGCTCTTGCCGCAGCCCGTCGCGCCGCTGAGCACAAGGACGCGATTCTGCGCAACAGCGTCCTCCACCGCCGCCGCATGCGCGGCGGCCGGCAGCTTGCCGCGCGCCGCGCGCATCGCCGCGGTGCGCCTGTCCTGCTGCCAGTCGCGCTGCCGCGCCTGCGCGCCCGCGCCGCAGCCTCCTGCGTCAGCCTGCCAGCAGCGCGCCCCCGGGCCAGCATGCGGATATGGCGGGCGCCGCCGAGGCCATGCTGGACATGACATGCCATACCTCGGGAGGCAGGTCGCGCAGGACTTGGGCGGGCGGTGGGGCCGCGCCAGCAAGCGCCGGCTCTCCGCAGCGGCCTGCTCGGGCGATGGCCCATGCTGCCGCCCACGCCCGCCGCCCTCGCGGCCGCGGTCCCCACGCCCTGGCCGCGCGTCGGCGGCGGCCGCCGCGCCCGCTGTGCAGGCCGCTGCGCCACTGCCTGCCTGGAACGCCGGCCTGGCCGCGGGCTGCGCCGCGGACGTGCCGGGCGCGGCCGGCGGCTGCGGCGCAGCCGGGGCGCCGCTCATGGCGGCGGCCAGCAGCGCGGGCGCGGCGGCGGCCAGGTCGTGCACGAGCGGCGCGCCCGCCAGCCGGCGCGCCTCCGCGGCCAGCGCGCGCGTGGCCGCGAGCAGCGCCGCCGCCGGCACGCTCTCGTGCCTGGCCACACAGGCATTTTTTAACACTGTCCGCAGGTGACAGAGAGCCACCGCCGCAGCATACACGGCCTGTTTGCTCAAGGTGACCAGGCGGCGCGGCAGAGGCGGGCCGCCGCGGCACAGCAGGCCGGTCGCGCGCCGGCTGCGGCTGGCCCTGGCCGTGCGGGCCTGGGACGCCCTGCCGAGTGCGAACACGTCGCCCCCGCAGGCACGGGCGACCCGGCGGCCCCGGCTGCGTCGCAGCCTCCGGCGGAGGGGCGGCGCGCCTCAGGGCCAGCGCGGGCGGCTGCGCAGGGTAGGCGCAGCCGGGCGGCAGCCGCACGTCCAGCGTCAGGCCGCCCTCCAGCCGCAGCACGGTGCGGCGCTCCGACGGAAACTCCGCGTCGCCGTCGTAGATCGCGCCGAGCGCTAGGCGCTCCTCCGCCCACTCGGCCCCAGCCGGCGGGCGCGCCTCGCCATCAGGCCCGGCCTCGCCTGCGCCGCGCGCGTCGAGTGTGCGCAAGCCGAGCCCCGCCGCTGCTCGCCCAGGAGGAGCGGGGTGCCCTCACACGCGTGACCTCCCGCATGGCCCGCAGATGCACAGCACAGTGTGCGCATGCCGGCCGCGCTTCTCCCTGCGCCACGCGCCTGCAGCGGCGTCGCCGCTGTCGAGGCCGCAAAACAGGCGCGCCAGCGCTGCGTCGACGTCCGAGCCGCAGGCCGCGAGCGCCCTGGCCGCGGCCTCCGGCGGGTACCCGAATGCGGCCAGCTCCGCCACGTCGCTCGGCCTGGCCGCGCCCGGCGCTGCGGGCCGCGCCCGCAGGTTGCTGTGCAGCACGCCCACCGGCCTGCCCGCCGCGCCTGCGCACGACCAGGCGCCCAGAGCGTGAGCGGCGCGCTGCCGGCGGAGAGGCGGGGTCCGGAAAGTACGGCGGTCCTGTTGCCGCGCGAGGACGGCCTGCGGGGCCACACATGCGCTGCAAAAGGGTGGCAGCCGCACGTCTCGTGCGCTGGGCGGTGCCGCACCGGGCGCGAACGCGGGCGGCAGGTCGGCCTCGGGCACGTGCATGCAGAGCCAGTTCAAGCAGGCCTCCAGCGCAGCGCCGCCCGCGGCGCCCTGCGCGGCCGCCAGCGCGGCCTCCGTGTCCGCGTCCGCAAAGCCCAGCGCGGCCAGGCGCGCCGCGATGCCCTCCGCGCCCTCTGCGCGCGCGCCGCCGCAGTCTGCCGCATTGCCGATGCCAGAGAGCCGCGCACGCCCGGGCGGCCGCGTGAGCAAGTGATCCCTGTCTGTGGAGACCTTGCAGCGGGCGGCTCGAGCTGCAGGCGCCACAGCGCCGACCGCTCGCCGCGCTGAGCCCGCGCAGACGCAGCACGACCCATGCGCACGCGGGCGGCACGGCGGCCTGGAACACGCCGCGCGTACCTCCGCCGTCCGCGCCGACGCCCGCGCCAGCGCCGGGCGCGCCGTCGGCGCCGCCGGGCGCGCGCAGGACCGCGAGCGCGCCCTCCACCATGCGGCGCTGCTGGTCGCTCATGACGACGACGGTGGGCGCGCGGCGCGCCTCGGCCGCGGCGCGCGCGCGATCGCGCTCGCGCCGCGCCTCCGCGGCCGCCGCCTGGCGCGCCTGCCGCGCGGCGCGCTCCTCCGCCTGCGCCGCCGGGAGCGCTGTCGGTGCTCCAGGCCGCGGAGCATGCGGCTCGTCGCGCCCTGCGCTGCCGAACAGCAAGCCCTGTGCAGAGCTTGCAGCGCGTATGCGCGGGCGCCGTCTTGTGAGGGGCGGCACGCCTGCGCGCCCAGCGCCTGCCACAGCTCGCGGTAGCGCTGCGGCAGCACGCGGTGCAGCGCGCGCTCGCCGGCGACGCGCTGCAGCGCGGCCACGGCGCCGCGCTGGCCGGCCTCCTCCTCGCTCGGCGCCGCATGCTCGCTGCCCAGGAAAGCGACAATGTCACGCGTCCCCTCCTTGCCGTCCGGCAGGACCACCTGCGCGCGCCGCCCCGTGCATCGCACCGGCGGGCGCACCGGGGCGTGCACGCCGGCCGTGCGGCTTGCAGGGCATGCTTTGTTCTTGGGGGGGGGGGTGGTCACATGCAGCGGGTGGGGCCATGGTGCGGGCGTGTCGGCCGCATGCCATGCGGCCACCCGCCCCTGCATGCGGCCACTCGCAGGCAGGGTCCGGCCGCGGCAGACGCGGCCTGCCCGCGCCTTGTGTGTGCGCCAGGCGGCCCTGTCGCACGCACGGCCACGTCAAGCAGGCCCGGGCTGGGCGGGGCCGGGCCTTGGCGGTGAAGGCGCCCGGCGCGGCCGGGTCGGCGCTGGTGCGGAAGCGCGGCCGCGGCCGCCTGTTCTGCTGGCACCAGTCGGACAGCAGCATCTTGGGCGTCTTTTCGGCGATGAAGGCGCCCTGCGCGCGCGAGCCGCCCCGCGCTCGGCGGCCGGCGCGCGGCCGGGCGGCGCGGCGGGGCCGGGGAGGAGGGCCGACCTGCTGCGGCGGGGGCGGCGGCGCGGGCGCGGGCGCGGGCGCCGCTGCGGCGGGGTCCGCCTCGGCGCCGCCGCCAGCGTCCGGCGCCGCAGCGTCCGCCTCCGGGTGCTTGCTCTGAAGGTGCTCGCGGAAGCGCTGCACCTGCGCGCCCGGCCGCGCTGCTCGGCCAGGCCCGGGCGCAGCGTGCGTGCAAGGCGGGGCGGCCGCGGCGCGGCGGGGCCGCCCGCCGCGCCTGCTTGAACGTGCGGTCGCAGTGCGGGCAGGCCAGCTCCTGGTTGCGCTTGTCGACGACGGCGGGGCCCTTGCCGCCGCTCCCGCCTCCCGACCTGCGCTCGCACGGCGCGCTGCGGCCGGGCGCGCTCCGCGGGAGCTGCGGCCAGCCGGAACGGGGAGGGCGCGGCGGCCCGCGCCGCACGTGTACACATGCTGCGCCTTCTTCTTCAGCTCCTTATTCTTCACGCCCCCCATCGACGCCCTCCCAGGCGGCCATCAGCGCCGGGCGGCGCTCGCCATCATGTATGAGCCTGAGCGCCTAGCTCGTACAGGCTCCCACTTTCACGAGCCCCGCCCCAGAACACTTGGCGTGTCGGACAGGACATGTTTCTGCACCTGCAGCCAAGGAACCTGCAAGGTCATTGGCGCTATGAACTTGGTTTCGGCAGCTAGCTATGCGTCGGTCCTGAAGTTATCTGCGGCAAGCAGCAGGAGGCTGATGACGGTCGCCGGCGCGCCCCACAGCGGCCTTGGGGCCGGCGCATCCAGCAGGTCGCGGCCGCGGCCGCCTTGTTCGCTGTGGGCGCCGCCATTGCGCTCGGCTGCAGGCGGCAGGCCGGGGCGCAGAGCAAGCCCGCGACGTACATCAACGGGACCGCCGCCGTCTGGGACGGCGACTCGCTCACGGTGCGCGCCCTGCCCTCCGGGCCGCACCTGCAGTGCTCGGGCAGGCAGGTGACGCATCGCACAGCGGCACGCAGGTGCAGGGGCGCAAGGTGCGGCTGTTTGCCATCGACGCGCCGGAGCTGCTGCAGACGTGCACGGACGCGCGCGGGCGCTCGTACGCCTGCGGTGGGCGCCCGGCCTTTGCTCTGGGGCCCGCACGCTCCCGTTTGCGCAAGGGGCGAGCACCATCCACTCATGGGGGCCGCAGGCAAGGTCGCGGCGGACGCGCTGCGGGCGCTGGTGGGCAGCGCGTCCCTGAGCTGCGTGGTGGTGCGCGCCGACCGCTACAGGAGGAGCGTGGCGCGCTGCACGCGCGCCGCCACCTTCTTCCGGCGCGCCGTCGACCTCGGCGAGTGGCTGCTGGAGAACGGGCACGCGCTGGTCTACAGGTGCGCGCCGGTCTCCCGGGCGCCAGCGTATCGTGCAGCGTGCCGCTGCAAGCACCGGCCCTGCTGGCGAGCACGTGCGGGCCCGGGCAGCGCGGCCCTGACGTGCGGCGTGCCGCGGCAGGCAGTACGCGGGCGGGCACCTGTGCCACTATGCGAGCCTGGAGGCCGCGGCGCGCGCTGCCGGGCGCGGCGTCTGGGCCGGCGGCTTTGTGCCGCCCTGGGAGTGGCGCAAGGAGTCGGGCTGGCCGTAGCGAATGGACACTGTCTGTCGGACAGGCTCATCGCCTGGCTGGGCATGTCAACAGGTGCTGTGCATGGCAGCGGCCGCTGCGCACACAGAACCCACCTCTGTACGACTGTCACACATGTCACGCGGCCCACCAAGGGGACAGAAGTGACGTCGCTGCCGAGGCCCCTGGAGCCACGCCCGCCGAAGCTCACATGCGGCCGCCCACCCAGCCGCCGCGCACCGCCGTCCGGCTGCGCACCTCGAGCAGCTCGCCGCAGGCGTCGTACTCACGCTCCACGCCTGCCCGGCCCCAGGCATTGTCTCGGTTCTGCTCAGCCCTCGTCCCCGCACAGGCACGTCCCTGCAGCCTCTGCGGCGCTTGGTGCCACACAGCTGCCTCGGGCACGGGCGCACCGATGAGCGTGCCGTCCCGCACAAGCCATGACAGCGCGACCACGAGGCCCCGGCCGGCGTGCTGCAGGTCCACGCCCTCCTGCCGCGCAGGGAGGCAGGCCAGCTGGCTTCCAGCGCCTGAGCTCACCAGCAGTGCTACATTGACACAGCCTCGCGCATGCTGGGCAGAGCGGGCGTGTATCGGCACGCACGGACGTGGCATGCAGGGCTCACTGTCCATACACGGCCTGCTGGGGGGGCCACCTGTGCGTCGGCGGCCGCGCCGCGGCTGACGGCGGGCACCATGCGCAGCTCGAGCGCGACGCCGCCCGGCAGCCACAGCGCCAGGCCGCCCGCGCTGGGCTCGCGGCCGCCGCGGCGCCAGCGCTGCCGCGTCTCGCGGTTGCAGTACGCCAGCAGCTGCCGCGGCTCGCCTGCGCGCGTGTCGGCAGACATGTGTGTAACGGATGGTCTGCACAGGCCTGCAGTAAACGCTGACACCATGGAAAGGATGCTCTGGGGCGGTGCGACCTATGAACACGCTGGGAAGCAGCAACTGGCACGGAGTATTACGGAGGATGGCCAGGCACAGGGCATGACCACAGGCGGGGCAGCGCCGCCGCGGCGCCTGGCAATACGTGGCGGGCGGCGGGCGGCGCGGCGCGCCGGTGAGCGCGTCCTCCTCCACGATGGGCACGCCGGTCACGTCGAGCACCTTCCACTCGCCGCCCAGGCTGTCGGGCCGCAGGCGCCCGGCGCCCGCCTCGGCCGGCTCGCGGCCGGGGTCGGGCAGGATGCACGCGTCCGCGTCCGCCTGCGCCCGGGCGCCGGGTTGACAGGCGCCCTCTGCGGCGCCGGCGGGCAGGCCGTACAGCTCCCCGGGCCTCAGGTCAACATACAACCACGTCACACAGGCGCCGAGAAGAGCTGCGCGCGCGCCGGCCGAGAAGGTGGCAGGCAAGGCCGCCGATCTCTCAAGCTCGCCCGCGCCATGACCCTGCATTGTGGGCGGGCGCCACGCGCGCGCGCACCTCGGCCAGGCACTGCCAGCCCTCGCGGAACAGCGCGATGCGCAGCACCTCCACGTCCAGCTCAGCGTCGTCTGCCGCAGGCATGCCGCCGCGCATGACCGCGGGCGGCCTGGACCGTGTGGGGGTGCGGGCACGCGGCCGGCGGCACAGCAGGCCGGAGCGCATGCGCAGCGACGGCATGCAGCACGCAAGCAGCCTCAGACATGCACCCCGGAGCGCTCCCCGGAGCGACACAGTTCCCAAGCACGCTGACATGACATGCGGCAGGGGGCGGGCGCCACGGGTCCGGCTCACAGGGCATGCAAGCAACCGCGCCGGCAACCTGCCTGTGCGCCGTGCGCACGCCTGCGCCGACGCACAGCGTGAGGCGCAGCCGCAGGCGCTGCTCGCCGCCCCAGGCGCAGCACTGCTCCACGACGACCGTCTGGCGCTCCGGCGGCTTGCCGACGTCCGCCTCGGCCGCGATGCGCTCGCCCTCCGGGTCCCCATTGCCGTCGTCGGCCCCGACGCCCGGCCCAGCATCGGCCCCGGGCTCCCAGCCTTCCCCGGCGACGCTGTGCTCTTCAGGCGGCAGCCCCACAGCGCCCGCCTCCCCGACGATGCCCGTGCTGCTCTCCTGCGGAAAAAGCGCCCCGCACCTGTCGGTGCACCGCGCGGCAGCGCCGGGCGCCGGGCGCCGAGCAGGGAGGCTGGGCCCGCGCAAGCTGCAGCAGCCCGTGGGCGCGGCGCGCCCAGCCCTGCGCTCATGTGTCATGCGCTCTTGCACCTGCCAGCTCGGCCGGGCGTGCATACCGAGCGCCCACGCATGCGCTCCTGTGGGGACGGCGCAGCGGGAGCCTTCCCACGACAAGCGGAGCCGGCGCTCGAGAGGGTGTGCCAACCTCCTCTCAGATAGGCGGGTGCCCACCAGCGGCAGGCCGATCTGGCGCTCCAGGGCCGCGCGCTGGGCGGCCGCGGCGGCCGCGAGCGCGGCGTCGCCCGCCGCCAGCAGCCGCGCCGGGCCGCGCGAGAACGTGCCGCCGTCAAAGAAGACCAGCCCGGGCTCGTCCTCGCAGATCTGCTCGTCCTCGGCCCACGCGGGGGCGGCGCCGTCGCCGCCCGCCGCCGCGCCGCCGTCGCCGCCCGCCGCGGACGCCGCCTCGCGCAGTGCGTCCACGGTGGCCCCCTTGACGCTGCGACGCAGGATGGCTTCCCCGTCCTCGCGGCGCTCCTCCACCGTGTATGTAGCCAGCTCGGTCACCGCGCGCCGCTGCGCGTCCTGCCAGAGCGCCTCCGGCTCGCCTGCGGGCGCCGACCGCCGACCCGGTGAGCCCGCGGCGCCCGTGCGACAAGGCAGGCGGACGTGCGGAGCTCGTTGTAGAGGCGTGCGAGCTCGCAGGTGCGCGCTGCACGGACTCGGGCCCCGCCAGCGTGCAGTCGTTCTGTGAGCAGCACTAGCCGCTCTGCACTGCTCCCAGGGGCTGCGGCTGCTGGTGCGCGCGAGGAGGCGCTTGCAGGCTGACACATGCCCCGCGCTGCAGGCAGGGTCGGCCGCGGCCTGCCTGTGCCGGGCGCAAAGGCCGTCTGCGTGCCCTGCCAGGCGCCGTTGCTGACGCCGCAGAAGGACGCCCATATGGGCGCGGAGGTCGCCTGGTCGCTGCCCCCCAGCTGCTCCAGGACTTGCACCTGCCCCGGCAACCATGCAAATTGCTGCCAGCCTGTGGCCGCACGTGTGCGCCCGGCCGCTGCCCAGCGAGCATGCCCACCTTCATGGGCGCACTGATGCACTCCTCCACATTCTGCTGCCTGCTGTTGCGTGCCCTGGCGCGGCACATCCTGGGAGCGGGCAGCCTCCTCGCCGGCAGCCGCGTCCTTGGGCAGGGGCGGCAGCTGCCAGCGGCCAGAGCCTCGACGTGCATGTTTGCCTGGCACATTGTGGCCAGCGGTCTGGTTGTGCCGGCTTGTATCGGCTGCGCTTGCATTGTGGCGCTCCTCTGAGAGACTATGCCGCGCAGATCTGCTGCTCTCACTCGATTACAGGCCTGCTTTTTTCTCTAGCTAGCAAACCTGCATCATGAAAAGGGCTGGCATGTGATGCCCCATGCAGCCTCAGAGGCTGGCCAGCGCCCGCGAGTGCACGCCGTCAGCCCGCATGTGCAGGCCGCCTGCGCTATCAGAAGACAACACATGAAGCAAGCGGCGCCCGCCAGCTCCCTGCAGCTGTGCTGGCTGTGGCCCGAGGCTGCCCGGCCCGCCGCAGCGGGGCAGGCAGCGCGCGCGGCCCCGCTCACCGCCTGCCCCACAGGCCGGCGAGCGGGTTGAAACTGGTGTGCCCGGGCGCCTGCTGCGGCGGCGGCGCGTCGGCCTGCTGCTGCGGCGGCGCCTGCTGCTGCGGCGGGCCCCAACCCGGCGCCGCGCTGTACGCCTGCCCGGGCGGCGGCGCCTGGTACTGCGGCGGCGGCCCGCCGTGGTACTGCGGCGGCGGCCCGCCCTGGTACTGCGGCGCCCCGTGCTGGTGCTGGTAGTACTGCAACGCACAGGCCCCCGGCCCAGGGTCAGGCCCGCTGCATTCGGCGCTCGCAGGTGTGCACTCGCAGCCGGCCTGAAAGGCGGTGCCTGCAGGGCTCTCAAGCATGCGCACGGCGCTTGTGACAGCAGTCCGGGGCCGCGCCTGGGGCGGCGGGGGGTAGTTCTGTGCGGGCGTGAAGCCGCCGTACCCCTGCGGCGGCCACGACGGCTGCTGCTGCTGCTGCGGGCCCCGCACGCTGTCAGCGCCTCTGCATCGGACGCTGCCGGGGGCCGCAGCGCTTGCACCCAGTTTCGGCGCCAGCAGGCCGCCAGAAGGCATGGAGCCGGGCGGCACGGGCGGCGCCTCTCTTGGTGTGCACACGCGGGCACTGGACGCAGGGCGGGCAAGCACAGGCGCGCCACACGAGCAGGCGCACCTGGTGGCCCATCGGCGGTCCATGGCCATACTGCTGGGGGCCGCCGCCGGGCGGCCCCGCGGAGGCCAGGTGCATCGCGGACAGCTGCGCCTGCGCACGCGCGCGCTCCTCCGCGGCCGCGCGCCCCTGCGCGTTGCCCTGACGCCGCATGTCCCCCAGCATGTCGTCCCTGGCGCCGCCGCGCCCGGGCGTGCAGTCAGACGTGCGGGGCGGCGGCTGCATGCCCCCGGGCCCAGACTGCGGCCGCAGCCTTCGGCGCGGCCGGCAGGCAGCGCTGTCAGCCGGGGGGTGCGCGCGGGCCGCCTCACTCGCCATGCCTGCACGAGCCGCGTGAGGCCCAGCCAAGCTGCAGCAGAGCAGACAGGAGGGAGGCCGGAAGCCCAGCATCGGCCCCAGCATCGGCGGCGGCGCGCGGCGCGCACCGCTGCAGGCGGCGCGTGAGCGCGTAGTCGCCGGCCTGCTGCCCGAGCGTGCCGATGGCCTCCTGCAGGCTCATGTAGAAGCGCAGGCCCTCGCTCAGGTTGTCGCGCACCTCGCGGTACGCGCCCAGGCTGCCGCGCACGCCCGCCGCCGCCGCCTGCGCGTTACGATGCGCGCGGCTCGCGGCCAGCCGTTTTGAATTTGGTGTGCGGACGAGCGCGGCGGCGGCTGGCAGGTCAGGGCGGGCGCGTCGTGCGCCACGCATGCCTCGGCTCTGGCGGGTTGCCAGGCAGGGGCGGGCCGGGGGCGCGCGCCTCGCACGCGGACCGCCACTCCGCAAAGCCAAACACGTGCTTGTACGCGGCCTGGCTCTTGCCGATCACGTCCAGCACCTCGCGCTGCTTCGCCAGGTTCTCCTCCGCCTGGGCCTGCGCTCACAACAAGCGCGTGGGTTGCAGGTCGCTGTCCAGCACGCGCAACAACCTTTGCGGTCCACGCGCGCCCTCACAGCGCATCTCCGGAATGTGCCATGCGAGGAGCCAGGCGCCCTGTGCCCAACACAAAAACAGCACCGCACGGACGGGCGGCCGCGCGCGCGGCCAAGAGGCGCGCCTTGAGCGGCTCATACTTCTTGAGCTCCTCCGCAAACAGCCGGTCGTGCTGGCCGCCCGCGGCCATGATGCGCGGCAGGATGTTGTCCTTGTTCTTCTCCACCTTGAGCGCCTCCTCGATGCCCGCGCGCTCGCCGCTGAGCCGGCCGATGGCGTCCAGCGCCGAGCGCAGCGTGGCCACCACCGCCGCCGGCTCCACCTCGCCCACGCTCACCATGGGCGCCTGCCGCGCCGGCGCGCATTCTCAGGCTGCGCACGCCCGCCCGGCACGCGCGCCGAGCCTGGGACGGAGGGCACGCACGCGCCGCGCGGGCCGGGCGCCAGCGCATCGGCGGCAGGCCGTCTCAAATGGCACGCAGCAGGAGCGAGGCGGGGCGCGCCTGCAGCCGCGGCATCTGCGCGACGGCGTGGTCCAGCGACAGCGCGCTGAACGCCGCCTGCTGCTGCTGCAGGCGCGCCTCCAGCCGCGCGTCGCTCTCGCCCGCCGCCACCATGTTGGCCTTGTAGCCTGCGCGCGCCGGCCGGGCTCGAGCTCTGGTGATGGACGTGCGGCCATGTGGATCCGCACCGGCCCTGTGACGCAGTACGGCCTGGCAGGCGGCATGGTGGACATGCTGCGGCGCGCGGGCCGGCGCTGGCAGGCGTGCACGCAGAGAGCAGGGCCTGCCGCGCGCGCGGGGGCGGCGGGCGGGGCTGGGCGCGGGCGCGGGCGCGCGCCGGCCACCTTCTCCAGCAGCGTGGAGTTGAGCGCGGCGGAGGCCGGGCGCGCCCAGGCGCGGCCGTGCTGCTGCCGCAGCTCCGCATCCTCGCGCGCCTCGCGCGTCAGCTCGCCCTCCACGCGCGCCAGGTCCTCGCCCGCCACCCGCCGCAGCTCCTGCGCGCCGCGCGCGGCCCGTTCCGGGCGCGGCCGCGGCCGCGGCGTACGCGCTTGCGCCGAGGCGCCGACCGCGCGGGCCTCGGGGCGTCCTTGCGGGCCCGGCGGCGCCCGGGGCGCGCTGGCGCGGGGGTGCGGCGCGCCTTGATCTGCGCGACCAGGTCGCGCAGGTGGCGCACGCCGCCGTTGTCCTCCAGCTGCTCCAGCTCGGTGCGCAGGCCCTCCGGCAGCACCGCCGCCGTGCCCGCGTCCAGCGCCTGCGCGCGCGCCCGCACCGGGTGCCTCGCATCCCAGGAAACCCCTGCCTGCGCGCAGCGTGAGCAGCAGGCGCATGCAGGCATGACGGCCCTCAACGGCGGGCGCTGCGGGCAGGCCTGGCGCGTCGGCCGCAGAGGCAAGACCCTGCATCAGACCATCAGGCGTGCCGGCGCACCCGCGGGCCCTGGGCGCGGCGGCGCGGCGGGCGCGGGCCGCGCCTGCAGGCTCTCGGGCAGGTCCCACTCGCGCAGGCGCAGCCGCGCGTCGTCGCTGGCGGCCGCCAGGCCGTCGTTGAGCTGGCGGATGAGCCCGTCGACGGTGTCGGTGTACCGCGACAGCGCGCGCGCCGAGCCGTCCGGGATCACGTCCGCGAACAGGCCCTCGCCGGCCGCGTCCAGGTCGGCCGGCGGCGCCGCGCGCACCAGCGGCGCCGGCGTGATGGCCGGCAGGTCCGCGAACGGGGGCACGCGCTGCAGGTACACCGTGCTGTTCTCGCGCTCCGCCTGCGCGCGCGGCCGCGGCGCCGGGCTCTCAGACGCAGGCCGCTGCTGCCCGTCCAGCCGAGGGGGGCGCACACCTTGACTCATGCAGCCTGCAGCCCCGCTCGCGGACAGCGGCGCCCCTCCTCACAGGCCTTCCTGCGCTCACCGCGCAGGAGGGCGCCACGGCCGCAGGGTCCAGGCAGGGCAAGGAGCTGCGCGCGCGCCTTGGCCAGCGTGGCGGTCAGCGCGGCCTCCGTGGCGGCCAGGTGGTCGGTCAGGTCGCGGCCGCACAGCTTGACGTCCTTCTTCGTCAGCGCCAGGATGCGCTGCGCCTCCTGCGCCGCGCGGCCGACGCAGGCTCAGCGCGAGCGCGGCGGCCCTGGGGTCGGGCGGCGCGCCCGGCGCATCACGCAGGCGCTGCGGGTCGCCGCAGCCGGGAGGGTCGCCTGTCTGCATGCGACCAGACTGTGCTCGCCGCGTGCCCGCTTCCGCGTCCTGTGCCGCGCGCGAGCGGGCACTGCCGATCCGCCTCCACACAGACACCCTGCCTGCCTGCAGGCAGCACGCAGCGCGGCAGCGGGCGGGCGCCGCGGCCCGCTGGGGCAGGGGCGCGCACGCGCAGGCGCGCGATCTCGATGTGCACGTCCTCGGCCTCGTGCAGCGCGGCGCCGGCCGCCATCTGCGTCTCGGCGTCGTACAGCGCGGCCTTGACGGCCACGTGCGCGCCCCACGAGCGGTCAAAGTGCTGGCTCAGCGGGAAGACGGCCAGCATGCGGCCCACCTCGTCGTAGAACGCCGCCGCCTGCTTGGCCAGCCTGCGCCGGCCGGCCGCGGCGGCTGTCGCACTTGCACGGATGAGCACCATGCATGCACGCATCATTGTTGCCATACACGCCTGCGGGCTGCCTGTGGGGTTGCGCAGTTGCGGGGGCGCAGCGCGGGCGGGCGCGCGCCGCGCGAGCAGCGCCGGGTTCTTCTTGTCCGCGCGCGCCTTCTCGTACGTCACCTCCTGCGCCTGCGCCAGGCACAGGCGCTCCAGCATGCCCGCGCACTCCGGCCCGATGTCCACCGGCCGCGGCGCCTCCACGCGCAGGCTCGCGTTGTCGCGCAGCTCCCCGAACATGCCCGCCGCCTCCTGCCGCCGCCGCGCCCGCTGTCGCCGTGGTCCCTCACTGCGGACGGCGCGAGAACGTGGCCAGCAGGCGGGCGCCGTGTGTCCAGGCACGCCCTGCCTGCAGCGGGGCCTGGGGCGCGGGCCGGCCCGGGCGCCGCGGCGCGCCTGGAAGCGCCGCGCGGCCTCCTTCAGGCCGGCGTCGCTGCCGCGGTCGGCGGCGAGCGCCATCTGGGTGAGCACGGCGCCGACGTTGAACAGCACGGACGCCTTCTCGTAGTGGATGCTCGCCTGCTCCGTCTTCTTGGAGGGCCGGAAGGAGTCGTACCAGGTGAAGCGCAGGCGCACGTGCTCAGCGTCGTCGCCCACCGGGAAGCGCGTCTCCATCAGGCTCAGCGCGCGGTAGTACCTGCGCGCCCGGGCGGCGCGTCTGGGCGCCGCGGCGGGGAGCGCGGCGCGGGCGGGGCCAGGCTGTGGACGGTGCGCCCCGTTCAGCAAGCGCCCTGCGTGGGCATTGGGCCGGACGAGCCAACCGGTCGCCGACGACGATGCGGCCGGGCCCCCACGCGCGCAGCAGCGCAGGGGCGCGCCGGGCGGGCGCCCATGGAACACGTGCACGCCCCCAGGCAGCGTGCACAGCAACGTGCGCTCCCCGGCCGCGCGCCGAGCAGCGCAGCCCGGCAGGCGCGCCCCGGGCGGGCGCCCGCCGAACACATGCACGCCCTCGGCAGCGTGCACGCAAAACGGCAGGCCAGAGTGCGCTCCCTGCAAGGCGGCGGGCGGACGCGCTTGGCCAGCGTGTCGCGCAGCGCCGGCAGGGCGCCCGTGAGCCCCGACACGTCGTTGCGCAGCTGCTGCACGTTGGCCAGGTCGTCCGCGGCGTCGTTGGCCTGGCGGTCGCCGTACGTGGCCGTGATGAACTTGAGGATGGGCGCCTTGATGTCCACCTGGTCCGTCTTCTTGCAGTGCACGGCCAGCAGCATATTGTTGGCCACCATCGCGGCCGCCGCTGCTGACTGTGCCTTGCAGCGGGCGCGGTCTGGTGCGCCGGGTCCGGGCCCGAGCTGCTCCTGCAAGGCGAAGCTCTGATTACCCTTTTGAGAAGCTTGGAGGGTCCAAGGCTTCCCAGGTGCCTGCCAACGGTTGTCTGTGTGTGTGTCTGCAGGCAGTCGTCGAGCGTCTGGCGCGGCCGCTCCCTAGCCCTGCCAGCCAGGCCTGCTGTGCGCATTGGACATCCCTGCCATGCACATTCGCTTCCCGGACGCCGCCGCCGAAGAGCCCGACGGCGGCCGCGCCGGCAGCCACGCAAGCGCCGGCCCGTCCGGGGCGCCCGCGCCCGCCCTGCGCCTGGTCGCGCGGCACCAGCTGGCCGCGGACGGCGGCGCCGCGCGCTACTGCATGGGCCTCGCCCTCAGCCCCGACCGGCAGCTGCTGGCGGCGGCGCAGTCCAGCGGCCGCGTCGAGCTGCTGGCGCCCGGCGCCACAGGCCTGGCGCCCGTCGGCGCGCTGGAGGCGCACGGCGGGCCGGTCACGGGGCTGGCCTTTGACCCGGGCGCGCCCCACACGCTGCTGTCGTGCGGCGCGGACGGCGCGCTGCACGTGTGGGACGCGCGCTCCGGCCAGGCGGCGAGCAGGCGCGCGGCCCCGCCCTGGCCGGCCCGCGCGCGCCGCGCGCGTGCGCCGCCGCAGGCGCCGCGCGCTGAGCCGGGCGCGGCGCGGCCGGCAGCTTTGGCGCGGCGGAGCGCGAGCCGCTGCACTGCCTGGCGGCGGGCGGGCACCTGCTGGCCGCGGGCGGCGCGGGCAGGGTGCTGTTCTGGGACCGCCGCAGCGGCCAGCAGTGCGGCTGCTTCGAGGACACGCACGCGGAGGACGTCACGCAGGCGCGCCCCCCGCCCCGCCGGCCCGTGCGCACGCTGCGGGGCGGCGCGGCGGCGGCGTGACGCCGCGGCCGGGCCGGCGCCAGGTGCTATTCCACCCGCTGGACGCGGGACGCCTGTTTAGCGGCTCGGCGGACGGCCTGGTGCAGCTGAGCAGCGTGGCCGGCGCGCTGGACGAGGATGAGGGCTTCCTGGTGCGGCCGCGCCCGCTGCCTGCCGCCCTGCCCTCGGGGTCCGTGCGCCTGGCGCAGCGCGTGGGGCCATGCGTGGTGACCAGCCGCCCGACGCGCCACGCACTGCCGCCGCCCGCGGCACGACCGGACGTTGCCGTCCACCTCGCGGCGCACGCCGCCCAGCACCGCGCGCACGCGGCAGGCAGCGCTCAACACCGACTCGGTGTCGCGCGTGGGCGCTTACGGCGGGCCGGGCCTGGAGCGGCTGTGGGTGCAGACGCACACCGAGCGGCTGTACCTGTGGGACTGGGCGGCCGCGTGCGACGAGTCCGCGGAAGGCGCGGCCCGGGCGCGCCCGCCCCGGCCCGGCTTGCCCCGGCTTGCCGCGGCGCCAAAGGCCGCCCGCCGCAGGAGTCCAGCCCTTTCCTTTCTATCAGCAGAGGCGTGCCGCTGCTGACAAGGTAACTACTGGCTCAGCTGGTAGCCACCAGGGCAGCACGCGGCCGCCCCTGGACTCGGCAGCCGCGCGCCGTGCAGGCGCGGCGCATACGTCCGTCCGCGCTGGGCGCGGCACGCATGAGGATCGGGGGCCATGCAAAGCGCCATGCAAATGCGCCGGGCGCCGCGCGCAGGCGGCGCGGGCGCGCTGGCCGAGGTGGAGGACGCGCGCGGCGCGCTCAGCGCGGCGGCGGGCGGCGCGCTGCCGGGCGGCGCGGCCGTGCAGCTGGGCTGCATGTACAGCGTGGAGGCCGACCAGCTGTGGCTCGCGGCCGGCAGCGCTGCGGGCGCGGCCGCCATCTTCCCGGTGGCCGAGCCGGGCGCGGGCGGCCGGGCGTGCGCCTTTGGCGCGCCCGCGGCCGCGCTGCAGGGCGGGCACACCGACGTGCGCCCTCAGGCACAGGGTCTGCGTGAACGCTTGGCGGCCCCGCGCTTGCCCGGCGCCGCGCGCCCGCTCGTGGCCATGCATGCTGGCTGCCCAAGGCTGCTTGCCGTGCAGCACCAGAACGCGCCGCCCCTTGCCTGCGTAGCGCTGCCGGCGTGCACGCCCTTCGTCTGGCGGGGGGCGGTAGTGGGCTCTACCGCCGGCCACCGACTCGTTCATGCGCCAGGGCGCACGTCTCACGCCGTCACGCTGAGGCCGCGAGAGGCCGGGCGGCAGGTGGTGCGGGCCGTGCTCTGGCCGGACACGAGCGCGGCGCTGTGCTTCACGGGCGGCGAGGACGCGCGCGTGTGCCTGTGGGACGCGGCGGGGGCTGCCGAACCGCGCGCCGCCGTGCCCCGCGCCAAGAAGCACCATGGGCTGGGGAAGCGGCAGAGGGCGGTCTAGCCCGTGGTCAGGACTGTGTTCTGGTGCTGGGCGCCCGCGGGCCGTGCCTGAGTGGGAAGCAGTGTGCCTGCCTGTTTATGTGCAGGGCCCTGTGCAGGGCTGCGCAGCCTTTGCACTGTCGCTAGGCATGCTAGGTATGAGCGCAGCAGGCGAACGCTATGATGTCCTGGGCGGCGCGACACAGATGGGCTGTCAACCGCACATGCGCACAAGCTTGTGATTGTAGAGGCTGTTGAGCGCTGTAGCCACTCTGTTATTTCAGTGGGCATGCATGCTGCGTAACAGCCCCTAACAGGGGCCACGGCGCGCACTGGCGCCAGTATTTGGCTTATATACAGCTACACTAAACCATTCATACATTCACTCCACTCTTAACAAGCGCATGCCAAACCACCAACTGAGGCGTGCACTATGCGGGTGCTGCCGGCCTTCTTACAGACTGTGTGGGCCCGAACCTGGCTCCATCTAGTTCACAGAGCGTGTCCTCGTTGAACATTTCCCAGGCTGAGTGGGCTTCGCACCTGGCAGTTGCTTGTTATTGTTAATGTGAACAAGCTGTGAGCAAGCTCTGCTTGAGATAGGGCCTGGGTGAGGTCTAGGAAATGTGCCTGCCCAAAAGCTGCCGCCTTTCTTACCCGACAGCAGCTACATATCGTGCCGTGCTACAGCCTTGGAACTGGTGCATTTTTAGCTTCACGGCTGGGCCAGCTGCGCGCGGCTTGTAAAGGTCGGCGCGCTGCGTCGTCGCCAACGCGCTGCGCCGTCACCACCTCCAAGGCGGTGCGCCCAGCGGTAGCTGCACACCTCGAGCCCTCAGCCTTTCTGTGGTGGTATGCGGACTGCTGTGCGCTGCCACAGCGGCAGCCAAGGTGCTGCAGCAGGGTGTGCTTGCAGCGCAATCACGCGGCAAATGCGCGCGCGGGGCGCGCAGGAGCGAGCCGCACAAGCGCCAGCCACAGTCCGTTCGAGCCTTTCACCGTGCGCAGCCGCGCCCATCCGGGGTGCGGCCGCACGGCACAGAGGCCGCAGCGCAGGCTGCCGAGCTGGGCCTCACGACCCTTGATCCTGGGACGGTGTGAGCGGTGCCTTGCTGGCAGCGGCTGCTTTCTTGTGTGCCATCTCCTGCACATGCAGGAGTGCAGGCATGCAGAGGGCATGCAAAGATGCCTCTGCATGCAGCTGGTCTGATGACTGATGGCCACCCAGGCGGGCACGCCTTGCAGACTTGACTGCTTGCAAGGCCAGCGGCTGCCTGCCCTGTGCCAGTCTGGCGGTGGTTATGCATGGACGATTAACGCGCTGGCGCTCGCTGCCCTCTTCTAGGAACTGAGCGTGCCCCAAACGATCCGCTTGCAGTCTGTTCCACAAGGCGCATGCATGCCGAGCACGCCGGGCAGCCTGATTGGCGCGCCCTGTGTGTGGCAGGTGCGGGGACGCCGCCACGATGGCAAAGGGCAGTGCACGTGCTCGCGTCGCCGCACTGGTCAGGCGGCTGGCGCCCGGCGGCTCTGCCGCTGAGCAAGTGGAGGCCGCGCACGCGCTGGCGCGCCTGTGCTCTGGCAAGGGGCCAAACAGGGAGTATGTGAGAAGCCGCGGGGGCGTCATGGCGCTGGTCGGGCTGCTGGCGCCCGGCAGCCCTGATGCAGTGCGTGAACGTGCTGCCGTGGCGCTCTCACAGGCATGCATCGACAATGAACAAAACCAGGACGGCATCAGGGAGTGCGGGGGCATCGCGGCGCTGGTCGGGCTGCTCGCGCCCGGCGGCCCTGTCGCTGTGCAGTGGCAGGGAGCCGGGGCGCTGTCAAACCTGTGCAGGGGGAACGGCCAGAACCTGTGCAGGGACAGCGTGCGGGAGTGCGGGGGCGTCGGGGCGCTG
>JAABUU010001608.1_pt1 | contig 36816 bp, 52 predicted proteins | sample 5559301 | NCBI WGS metagenome assembly JAABUU01 (sample SAMN10711884, study PRJNA513360) | rock metagenome | isolation source: Antarctica rocks | place: Antarctica: Victoria Land, Richard Nunatak white
CTGTGTACACCTTTCCGTCGTCCCCTTTCTCCAAAGATTGCACCCTTTAGAGCGTAGGGGACGGCTGTACAGAGTGGCCGACTTTTATCCTGCCGTTTGGCCTGCTTTTATCTTAGCGAACACATCACGCTCCATGTGTTCTAAATACGCGCGGCATTGCGCGCCATCGTCGTCGTCGAGGTGGTCGGCTGCATCGGTTGCTAACCGTGCAGCGATGCGCATCGTCGCGGACATCAGGCGGTATTTTGGGGTCGGATGGTCGTCCGAGTCGCCGCCGTGGGGCTCGATGGTGTGCAGATAGTAGCGCAGGAGGTTGATCGTATCCCAAAGATCCTCCGCATCGACATGGGCGTAGCCCCACTCACCCTCATGAGAGAGCTTGTCCCCGTGGGGGATCTCAATTGTGTCTGTATCGGTCATGGTCGTGTCGCTTCCTTTCATGGTCATTGTCGTTTCTCGGTAGGTGTACAAGCCGGATTGACGGCAGGGCGGCCCCCGCGCCCACGGCCTACGCCTATGACGTGTGCTCATCGGGCCCATGCCCCACCGGACGCCCGCGCCACAGGGCGTGATCGCACGAGTAACGTCGATGCCGGTAAGGACCGGACACGGCGCGTGGAGCCCTGCACGGTCGCTTGTTGACGCCGCTCTGACTGGGGCGTATAGCGCGCCTCTGCCGCATCCTGCGCCGCCGCCTCAATGGTCCCGACGGCACGCTCACAGAGGCGTACAGCCTCGTCGTGCCCGCGCTCGCGCGCCTGCGTGACAACGCCTCTCACGGCGTCCAGGCCCTCGACAAGCGCCTCTAACGCCATGCCGGGATCGCGCCGGTAGGAGGGGATAATCTCGACCGTTTCGTCGTCGTCGAGCGGGTCGATACGGACGCACACGACGTGCGGAGCGCCGTCAATAGCAAAGGGCACGACGACCAGGCCGCCACGGCGCTGATAGACGATAAGGGGCTTTTCCAGGGTGAGGTAGAAGCGCTCGTCAGGACGGAGATGGTCCTGGTCGCTATCGGCGATTAATGAGGGGGTCATGGCGCGATCCCTCCGTCGTGGGCGGCGTGGGCGCTCACAAGGCGCGCGTACAAGCTATAGAGTTTGATCTCCTCGACCATCGAAGGGCAGGCGGCCGTGGCGACGAGCTGGCCGGCATAGGTGAGCGCGACACGTCCATCGTCGCGCAGGGTGAAGCCCCATCCGGCGGGCGCTGGCTCCGGCGCCGATGTCTGTCCATGGGTAGGCGTGGTCATAGGTGTACGCTCCTGCTCGCTGTGCTCCGGGCCGTTATCCTATCGGCGTACTGATTCCAGGCGGCGACTTCGCGCCGCGCGGCATCATTCGCAGGCTTGAACTTCCCGCCGCCCACGTAGGTATAGCGGGCCTGATCCTCGGCAAGTGAGGCCGCTGGCCCTGCATCATGATGCAGGGCCGTGGTAGTGGTGGCGGCAACTGTAAGACGGTTCACCATGGCGCTACGCCGCTCTCATGGCTTGCCAGTGCAACGCCGCCACTTCACGCTCCAACCCATCAACTTGCCGCCACAAGACCGCGTAAGAGTCGTCCCTCATGTCGGCGTCGTGAAGCGCCCGCCGCGCGTGCGCGAGCCGCGCCTCGGCCTCGTCGGTCTGGGCGTCAAGGACCGTATTTGCTACCATGGTGGTGCCTCTTACAGAGGTATCGCCGGCGTGTTCTTCCTCAACCGTTGTGCACGCCGGCTTTGCAGCCTGGCCGTACCATGCTTCCATGCGGGGTTCGATGGACCGTACCAGGGCGATGTGCCGGCACGTTCCGCGATAAGAAAAGCCGGGGCAGTTGCAGCGATCGAGCGTCACGGGATGACCTGTACCAAGCTTCGTCGCGCTCTCTACTAAATAGTGACCAGGGCCGAGGCGTCTAACTCGTGGTCGGAAAGTCTCGCGCTTCGTAGACTGAGGGTTGGGTGCGGTTGTCTCCATGTCCGGTGCCTCCGTACCTACCGGCCGGTGAGTGGTTAGAACACTCGCCGGCCATTTGTGTTTGCGGGAGCCTAATCTGCTCCTCACTCTTCTATACTACCACACCTGCTAGCAGATTACAAGGGGTTGATTAAATCCTGCTAGCATAAGTGGTATACTATCGGCGTGATGCACTACAGTAGAGGGAAGGATGCAAGCATGATGACCACAGCGGAGTTAATGGAAGAGAGCATGGCGGAGAAGAAGGGACGACAGGTTGCGGCCGACGAGGTATGGATTACGGTCCGCGTGCCGAAGGACGTGAAGCCGCGGATAGATGAAATAGCGGCGGCGCGGGATCGCAGCACGTCGTACATCGCGCGCCGTTTCATCACTTACGTCCTGGCAGACGAGGGGCGCATCGACGAGGCACTACAATGAGCTTACCCACCACCATCACGCCATCGGCGCTATCGTCGCTCCCGTTAGACGAACGGCGCGACCTGCCCGACACGGCCGCCATCTACTTTGTGCTGACCGGCGATACCGTACTCTACATCGGACAGCAGTGTTGGCGTCAATCGAGGATGCTTAGGGTATGGCGACTCCTCCGCGCTCCCTCAAGCAGTGGCGCCCCGAGACCCACGACTATACCGGCCAGGGCGTTGGCGTTTACGATGACGCGCTTCTGCTCGTTGACGCCGCGCACATCCATGTGAGCGACCACATCCTGATGGGCTCGCCGCGGGGCGTGGCACGGTATCGAGTGCGCCATATCTCGTACTCTCCAGGCTACCCCGAATATTGGCGCGTGCAGATCGAGGTCCTGGAGCGCGCGCCGGGAGCGCAGTCTGAGAGGGCCGCATCATGAGGGGTAAGTGGGAGCGCAAAAGCGACACGTTGTGGACCTATCGGCTGGCGGACGCCGCGCGGCCGTATGGGTCTGTCGTGCAATACAAGGACACGGCGCGCTCTTACGGGGACTGGGACGCGATGGTAACGTCCGGGCGCCTCGACGACGACACGACCATCGCCGAGGGCGTATCGTTCGATGACGCCAGGGCGGCGCTGGAGCAGCACGCTCAACAGCAACAGAGATAGGGCAAACGAGATGATGAACCTGGAGCGTATCGCGCGGGACCTAGAAGACGCCTACACGGAGCTCGCTCAGGCGCGCGCCCAGCACAAGGACGCGGCGGCTGAGTATCGGAGCGGCTGGATCGGCGGCTACCAGGCCATGCTCGCCGAGGCCGGCTACGCCGTCGCCACTGACCAGTACGACGCACCACTCCGACCGGTGCGCCTCATCACGCTCGTGGAGGCGACCACGGAGGCACCGGCCACGGAGGAGCCGGCCACGGATGAGGGGCGTATGAAGCGAGAGCAGGCCGAGGAGCGCGCGCGGGCGCTGGGGCATCCCCTGACGTCCTGGTGGCCGTCTACGCTCTACCAGGAGGCCCACGCCGCGTGCAGGTGCGGGGCCGTGACCGCAACGGAGTTTGTCCCCTACAGCCGCGATGGCCGAGGGAGCTATGTCGTCCTCACAGAGCCAGCGCGCGCGGGAGACTGTCAGGCCACGAACGACACGCCGCACACAGCGGCCCCTGTCACACGACGTAGACCTCGGACCGCCGCGCCGCACAACGGGGCCGCCACGCCGTCATGAGCAGGCGCAACAGACCCGGTGTATTCACCCGAAGACGTGTGCGGGTACATTGGCACGGTGTTATGTCACGTCGCGCGGGTCTTTGGACATAAGCTGTATTGGGTGATACGCTCACACCAATCACACGGAATATCATTCGTGGCCCTACGATTGACATAACACGCGCTGGACACGACGAGGGGAGGCTGAGGGATGGCCACGACGGGCACGGGGCTGGTTGTCTACACGGGCACGGCGCTGGCGCGGGCCACGGTTTGGGCAACGCTGCCGGACGATGAGCGCCGCCGGGGCGCGACGGACGCGGCGCACCGCCACGACGCGGCCCTGTTGTGGGACTTGACCGAGGCGCGACTAATAGGCCTAGAATAAGCGTTGCTGTCACGAAGTGCAAAGTAACTTGACAGCTAGTGGCTCAAGTTAGGCAAGCGAGGAGTGATTGACGACGATATCGTTGTGCAAGCTGTCTATGTCGTGGAGTAGGGTCTGTGAAAAGTTGGCTGCCCCCGTTCCTGGGACCGCCGGCTGCTAGCCGGCCCCGGTCGAAACCAGGACACATGTCATCACCGACCCGCTCGCCCGCCATGGCTGGCCGGCTGGCAGCCGGCGGTCCCAGGACTTTTCACAGACCCTATGTCGTGGAGTCGGCCGCGCGACACACAAACGGTAGGGGGAGAACGTCGCCCCAGAGCGTCGGGGTGAGCCTTGCCCTGATGCGTTACCCTCGTCCGGCACATATACGCTCAGCCGATCCGCACGGCGCGTCTTAGTCGTAGTCGGCGTCAGCGCCTAGCGCACGGGCGGCGCGGACGAGCGCCGCGTTGCCCGTCGTTCGCGCGCCGTCCGGCTCGTACAGCGTGTCTTCGAGCCCGATGCGGGTGTCAAGGCCGCGGTGGATTGCATCCGTGAGGAGCACCCAGGTGGCCTCCCCGTCGCCGTGCTGCAAGCGTGGGGCCGTCAGGCCGAGCCTGTCCAGCGCCCTGTGGATGTCGTCGATGAGGCCAATCGCGTCGGCGGCGCTGACCGCGACCGGCTCGACCAGGATGCGGGTGACCTGCCCGCCCACCCCAGACGCCGCGAGCCGCTCGGCGTCCTCGACGGTCCAGACACCCGCCTCGATGCCAACCCCCGCCTGGATGAGCGCCCGCATGACCTCTGGCGCGCCCGGCTCGGACACGTTGACCGAGGCGTAGTCGGGGCTGCGCCAGGCCCGCACAAGGGCGAGGCGGCGCGCGAGGTCGGGCTCGATCCAGGCGCCGGTTGACACGCCGACGGAGACCCCGCACGCGGCGCGGACCTGCGCGACGACCGCATCGACGACCTCCGCATCCAGCCGTTCGCGTCCCTCGGCGTCGCGCGGGTGTAGGTGGATCGCCCGAGCCCCCGCGGCGACGCAGGCGGCGGCGTCTCGCGCCAGTTCCTCGACTGACACCGGCACCGCGACGTGTGCGGCCGTCGTCAGATCCCCGTTGAGGGTCGCCTGTAGCCCTATCCTTGTGTGGTTCATAGCATCTCCCGTCGTAGAATCCAGGTGGCTTCCGTCAGCCGATCCACAATGTAATCCTTGGGCTCGGGGCTTACGCAACGCGAGCTGTGCCCCGCATCGTTACACAATGTGTGCGGTTGGTGTCAATGGCCAACGTGAAGTCCCCGCTGTTGTCGGAAACATGTGGCCCACTCGTGCGGTAGCCGCCCACGCGGTCATCAGTGCTACCGGCGCAGCGTGGTCACGATGCGGTCCAACTGCTTGAGGTGCGTCCCTTCATGCCCGGCCATCCACCGTGCATAGAACAGCACAGTCCGTTCGAGTGGCTTGCCCGCTCCCGTCACTGTCGCCGCACGTGCCCAGCCGTCGGGCTCTAGCGGTTCCAATACGGCCAACAACTCGGTGCGCTGCATCGCGAAGGCGTGCAACGAGGGCCGGAAGTCCTGGTCGAGATAATCGGTTTTCTTAATCCACGTCCGGGGATCGACCGCCCGCAGCGTTGGCGTGTCTTGGGCGATCATCGCCGTGATGCAGGCGCCCCACACGTCGGCGCAGGCGCGCAGATGGGCCAGCACCTCATGCGCGGACCACCCGCCGTCACCGGGGGTGGCATGCAAGTGATCTGGCCCTAGACCGGCGGTCAGCGCGGCGATGCGCGGCGGCGTGTCCGCGAGCGCGGTCAGGACCTGCTCGCTGGTGGTGAGCGATTTACGGGGCACGCGATGTCTCCTTTCGCGCAGGTCGCACAGGCCACGAGGACCCTGACCGGGACGGAGCGTTGTCGGGACAACACGGTCAGTCGCGGCCCATCCAGGTGGCCACGTCGACCTCGTTGCCCTCGGCGTCGGCCAGCGTCCACCACGCCGGCGCGTACCGGTCGGTGACCAGGTGGCCACCGGCGGCAAGCGCCGCCGCGATGCGCGCCTCCGCTTGATCGTGCGGCACGGAGAGGTCGATGTGGAGGCGGTTGCGCTGCGGGCGTGGCGCGTCCATCTGCTGGACCCAGAACGACGGCCCGCGGCCCTGGGGATCGATCAGGTCCGCGTCGCCCACCTCCTGGTACCCGAGCACGGCGCGCCAGAACGGACGCACGTCGGGGCCGACGCGCGCGTCGATCGTGACCTGGACCGTCTGCACGGCGGTCGGGTCGGCCGGCACGTCCAGCGCGCGCGCCGCCGCGGAGATCTGCCGGGCCAACTCGACGTCGCGCGCGCTTAGCCCCTCGACCTCGTGCATCCTCAGACGCACCGTCACGCCCTCGGATCGCAGGTCGACGTCGGGGTGCGGAGGCGCGGCGTCGGCCAGCCGGCCGATCGCGTCCACCAGGGCGACGCCCGCCGCGAACGACCCGGTGCGAAAGTGCGCGCACACTCCGTCGAACAGCACCCGCCAGTCCTCGACGCCGCCGGCCTCGTGGAACTGCCGCGGCGAGATTCGCTCAGTCATGCCCGGCCTGGTGGCGTCGGGGGCTGGTAGGGCTGATGGCGCCGGGGGCTGGTAGGGGGGGTGTACGTCTGGCGAGCCCTCCCCGACGAGCCCGTCCACCGCCTCCCGGAGGAGGTCGGCATGGCCGGTGTGCCGCGCGTACTCCTCGATCATGTCGATCAGCAGACGCCGCAAGCTGGGCGCCCGACCGTCGGGCCAGGTGCGCCGTGCCAACTGATCCAGGTCGCCGCCGGCCAGCGCCTCCGCGAGCAGGGAGCGGGAGTGGGCCACGGCGTCCTGCCAGAGCACATAGAGCTGCGCGGGGGTGTCCTCGGCGGCCGAGTGCCAGTCCCAGTCCGGGTCGGCCGTCCAGTCCACCGTGTCCCACGGGGGCTGCCGGTCGCGCCCGTGCAAGAACTGGGAGAACCAATAATCCTCGACGTAGGCTAGGTGCTTGAGCAACCCGCCCAGGGTCAGCGCCGAGGGGCCGAGCGTTGCCCGCAGGCCGGCCGCGTCCAGTCCCCCGCACTTCCACGCCAGCGTCGCGCGATTGCGCTCTAGAATGCTCAGGAGGGTGGCGGTCTCGTCGCCCGCGACGGGAGGTTCCGGACGCCCCTGCGCGTCCGGGTTGGTCAGGGGTGGTGCGTCTAGGCGCTGGCGCTCGTCGCCTGCGTCCATCATGGGTCGCCTCCTTCGGGTGTGGGAACTGCGTTGTGTGTCGGCTTCAAACCCGTCCAGATGCCAGTCTACAGCAGGCGAGTGACAACAGGGCGTCAGCCTTTCCGACGGCTCGCGCCACACAAGGACACGTCTGCGATGGGCCGGATAGACCGGCAAGCCTGCTGCAAACACTGGCTCGGAATGTAAGCATTGGGCTCGCGGATGACATACGTCCCGCACCCCACACCGTTCACCTGTCATATAACCGAGTCCACATCACTAGTACCGCAAGCTGGAAGTCTCTCCGCATGTTCGGCACGCTACAACGTGCGTGATGACTCCTCGAAACGGCTTACGGAACTTGCGGAACCATTTCCAGCGAAGGGTACTAGGATAGGGCGTGAAGCGCTGTGGTGCGCCGATTTCCATCGTGGCAGCGGCACTTCGCCCCGACATGGCCCGTTTTAGCGTGGATAACCGACTCGCAAGCCGGCGGACAGGCCCTAAACTACCGACACCACCTGAAACCGGCACTTCGGTGGGCACCCTGAAATGGCGCCGCGACTGGCGCGAAAGCAGGCAACACGCTCGATGAAGCGACAGTGGGAGACCGACGAACTGGTCGAGCAGTGGACGCTGCTCCCGCGCGATCTCGCGCTCCTGGCCAACAAGGCCGGCCCGACCCGGCTCGGCTTCGCCGCCCTGTTGCTGTATTTCCAGCACGAGGGGCGCTTCCCCCAGCACCGCCACGAGGTCCCGCGCCCCGTCGTCGCGCATATCGCGGCGCAGGTCGGCGTCGCCTACGAGGAGTGGCTGCGCTACGACTGGGACAGCCGCTCGATCAGCTATCATCGCGTGCAGATCCGCGAGGCGCTGGGCTACCGCGAGGCCTCGATCCAGGATGCCGACGACCTGGCGGTCTGGCTGTCCGCGCATGTCGTCGCCACCGAGCAGCAGGACGAGCCGATCCGGGCCGCGGCCTACGCGCGTCTGCATGCCCTGAAGATCGTGCCCCCGACGCCCGACCGCCTGACCCGCATTGTCCGCTCGGCGCTGCACACGTATGAGACCACCCTGCAGCGCGAGAGCGTGGCTCGGCTCACACCAGCGCACCTCGCCGCCCTGGACGCGTTGATCGCGGCCGACGACGATGGGCCGGAGGCCGGGATCGCCGCCGAGGAGCGGCCCACGGCGGCGCAGGTCTCCTTCGTGGACCTCAAAGCCGACCCGGGGCGGCCCAGCCTCGACAGCATGTTCCGCGAGGTGGCCAAGCTGCAGCGCCTGCGCGCCCTGGATCTGCCGTCCGACCTCTTTGCCGCTGTCTCGCCCAAGCTGGTGCGGCAGTATCGGTCGCGCGTCGCCACCGAGTCGACGGGCGAGTTGCGCCGCCACCCGCTCCCCGTACGCGCGACCCTCGTGTCCGCCTTCTGCCTGGTGCGTCTGCGCGAGATCACCGATACCCTGGCCGATCTGCTGATCCAACTCGTGCATAAGATCGGTGTCCGGGCCGAGAAGAAGGTTGACAAGGTGCTCTTCGACGACTTTAAGCGCGTCGCGGGCAAGGCCGGTATCCTCTACCACATGGCCGAGGCGTCCCTGGAGCACCCCGACGACCGCGTCTGCGACGTCGTCTGGCCGGCCGCCGGCGGCGAGCAGAACCTGCGCGACATCGTGCGCGAGCACAAGGCGACGCGCAAGGAGTATCGGGCACGGATGCATACGGTGCTGCGCGCGTCCTACGGCCACCACTACCGCCGTATGCTGCCCGTGCTCCTGGAGGCGTTGCGCTTCCGCTCCAACAACGAGGCCCATCGCCCGGTCATCCGCGCGTTGCGCCTGCTCAAGGCCCACGCCGAGAGCCAGGCCCACTGGTACGCCGCCGACGAGGACGTCCCGCTCGACGGCGTGATCCCCGCCGGCTGGCGTCCCTTCGTCCTGGAACGGGACAAGGAGGGCAAGGAGCGCGTCAATCGGATCACCTACGAGATCCTGGTCTTGCAGGCGTTGCGCGACAAGCTGCGCTGCAAGGAGATTTGGATCGAGGGCGCCGACCGCTTCCGGAACCCCGACGACGATCTGCCGCAAGACTTCGAGGCCGAGCGGGCCGCGTACTATGAGGCGCTGCGCCAGCCGGAGGACGCCGACGCCTTCATCGCGGACCTGCAACAAGCCATGCAGGCCGGACTGGCGACGCTGCACAACGGGCTGCCTACGAACAAGGCGGTGCGCCTCCTGGAGAAGAACAACACGGGCTGGATCGCGCTCACGCCGCTCGACGCGCAACCCGAGCCAACGAACCTGGCCCACCTCAAGGCGGCGGTGACGCGCGAGTGGCCCATGAGCAGCCTGCTCGACTTCCTCAAAGAGGCCGACCTGCGCATCGACTTCACCGCGGCGTTCAAGAGCGTCGGGGCGCGCGAGATCCTCGATCGCGACACGCTGCAGCGCCGCCTGCTGCTGTGCCTGTACGGGCTGGGGACCAACACCGGGCTCAAGCGCATGGCCGCCGGCGAGCATGGCGAGTCCTACACCGACCTGCTCTACGTGCGCCGGCGCTTCATCCACAAGGAGCAACTGCGCCACGCCATCGCCCGCGTCGTCGACGCCATCTTCGCGGCGCGCAACCCGCGTGTGTGGGGCGAGGGCACCACGGCGTGCGCGTCCGACTCCAAGAAGTTCGGGGCCTGGGACCAGAACCTGATGACCGAGTGGCACGTCCGCTACCGGGGACGTGGGGTGATGATCTACTGGCATGTGGACAAGAACGCGGCCTGCATCTACTCGCAGCTCAAGACGTGCTCCTCCTCCAAGGTCGCCGCCATGATCGAGGGCGTGCTGCGGCACTGCACCGCCATGACCGTGGAGAAGAACTACGTCGACTCGCACGGCCAGAGCGAGGTCGCCTTCGCCTTCACGCACCTGCTCGGCTTCCAGCTGATGCCGCGCCTCAAGGGCATCCACGCGCAGAAGCTCTACCTGCCGTCCGCCGACCAGGCGGCGCTCTACCCGCGCCTGGCGCCGGTGCTGACGCGCGCCATCGATTGGGACCTCATCCGCCAGCAGTATGACCAGATGATCAAGTACGCCACGGCGCTGCGCCTGGGCACGGCCGAGACCGAGGCCATCCTGCGCCGCTTCACCAAGGGCGGCGTGCAGCACCCCACCTACGCGGCGCTGGCCGAGCTGGGCAAGGCGGTCAAGACGATCTTCCTGTGCCGCTATCTGCACCTGGAGGCGGTGCGGCGGGAGGTCCAGGAGGGGCTCAACGTCGTCGAGAACTGGAACAGCGCCAACGGCTTCATCCACTATGGCAAGGGCGGCGAGATCGCCTCCAACCGCCTCGACGACCAGGAGGTGGCGGCGTTGAGCCTGCACCTGCTGCAGATCTGCCTCGTCTACATCAATACGCTGATGATCCAGCAGGTCATCGACCGGGACGGCTGGGCCGAGCGTCTGACGCCCGAGGACCTGCGCGCGCTGACGCCGCTGATCTACAACCACGTCACGCCCTACGGCCGGTTCCGCCTCGACATGTCCGAGCGTCTGCCCCTCGCGCACACGCCACCCGCCGAGGCCACGGGATGAGCGAGACATCAGGGGCGCCCGGGGCAGCGGACCGGACACCGCCCAAGCAGAAGGCGCGGGAACTGGCCCGGCACCTGCGCGGCGAACGGCCCGACTACGCCTATCTCAAGCAGGTCTTCCGCCACCTGCGCGACGAACTGGAGGTCGAGATCCCGCGCGCGCCCAAGCGGCTGCCGCATGTGCCGAGCGAGGAGGAGTTGCGCCGCTACTATCAGACGGTGTGGCAGGCGCGCAACTTCGGCGACATGGTGCTGATCAAAACACTCCCGTATACGGGCGTGCGCGTGAGCGAGTTGGTCAACATCCACCTCGCCGACGTCGACCTCGATCGCTGTCAGACCAGGATCAACCAGGGCAAGGGCAAGAAGGACCGCGTGGTCCCCTTCCCCGACGGATTCAAGGAAACGCTGGCCATGCACATGGACCGTCTGCGCGAGAAGCACGCGGCCTACCTGTTCGAGTCGTCGTGGAAGAAGAAGTACAGCGATCGCGGCGTCCGGCGCATGCTGGAACGCTACGCTCAGGAGGCGGGACTGGAGCGCACCATCTCGCCCCACCAATTGCGCCACTTCCTGCTGACCTGGCTCAAGAAGCAGGGCGTCGACGATGCGCTGATCCAGCCCTACTCGGGCCACGCCAGCCGGCAATCGCTCGAGATCTATTCGCGTCTGGCTATCGAGGAGGCGCAGGACGAGTACAACAGCGTCATCGGCCGTTTCCCCATCTAACGTGAGCCTCTACCTATCAAGATACTTTGCACTTCGTAACAGCAACGCTTATTCTAGGCCTAATACTCGCCGGCGGCGCGGGCGTCAATATCTCCCCGCGCACGCTCGGGACGTACCACTCGGCCATCGTGCGGCTCGTCACCCAGGACGGCCGTGAGTGGAACCTGTTGAAGCCGAAACGGGACGCGGCCGACCTCTGGATCAGGAACATGGAGACACATGGCCTCAAGCCGGCCACGGTGCGGACGTACCTCGCCGCGGCCCGCGCGCTCTACGCCGCCTTGCGCTGGGCCGGTGCCACGACGGTCGACCCGTTCAGGGACAGCAAGCCGGGACGGGACCCCGTGGCGCGCGAAGAGAAGCGCCACCCCTACACCGACGACCAGGCCACGCAGCTCCTCCGCGTCGCCTTCACCTACCACGAGCGGCTACTGGTGCTGCTGTGCGGGCACGCCGGCCTGCGCGCCTCCGAGGCGGTCGCCCTCAAGTGGTCCGACATCGACCTCGACCGCGGGCGGCTCGTCGTCGTCGCCGGCAAGGGCGGTAAGACGCGCACGATCCCGCTGTCGGGCACGCTGCGCCACGAGCTCGCGCTTGAACACAGCCATCCCTACGGCGACTGGGTGCTGCCGTACCGCGATCGCCGGAGCGCCTGGTACCACGTCAAGGAGATGGCCACGCGCGCCGAGATCCCGGCGCTGGGCGTGCATGCGCTCCGCCACACGGCCGGGACCAGGATGATGCGCCAAACCGGGTCGCTGGAGATCACGGCGCGGCTGCTCGGGCACAGTCAGATCGAGACGACGCGCATCTACGCCAAGTTCGCCGACGACACGCTCGACGAGGCGGTGAGCGGATGGTAGCGCGGGGCGCCGTGCGTATGCTCCGGGCTAGGTGCAGCCGTGTGGGACGGAGGAGGTCGTCATGGAACGAGAGGACATCGAGGCCATCGTGCAGTGGATGCAGGACATGCGTGGCGCATGGAAAGTGACGAACACTGCGGTCAAGCAACTCGCCCAGGCACAGAATAATGACCAATTGGGCGACGCGCTCTTGCAAACAGCCCTCCCTCACACCCAGTCCATGGATGCGGCAGAGCAACACTTGCGAGATCGACTGATTGCCTTATCGGCGTCGCCCAGACCATAAGGGTAAGAGTGGTGATAGCGGCGGTAGGAGGTCGCCGATCTGCTCGGCCACAGTCAACTCGACACGGCCAGGGTGTACGCCCAGTGGGCCAACGATACGCAGCGGAAGGTCGTTGGCAAATGGTAACGCCGAAAGGAGGCGATAGCTATGGACGACTGGACGGTCGCGGAACAGGGCTTCATCGAGCATGTGGTCAAATGGGCCTTGGTGCTCCCCGTATCTGTCAGGCAAGAGGTCGTCGTGTCCGCCCGCCAGCACGCCCAGCTGTGCCGGCTACCCCGCCCCGGCGTCGGCAGCTCGCTCGTGTTCGCCAAGCCCGAGGTATGGGAGGAGATTGCACGCCGTGTCGAGACAGAGGGGCATACGCCACGACCCGACAGGGGCCAGGAGTAGCGACCGTGCGGAAATTGGCTGGCCACTCCAACATCACGACCACTCGGCGCTATGACCGCCGTGGCGAGGCCGTTAAGGCGAAGGCGGCCCGTCTGCTGCATGTGCCTTATGGCGAGCGGGGGTAAGGCATGTCGCTATGTGCATAAATAGAAAGGGGCGCTTTCATGACTGTCTTGCCCACGATGCTGTATGTGACGCCATGGACACTAGTGCACTTCTCGTTAAAGCACACTATTATCTTAATCAACCATTTTGTTCACTTTAATACTGTGTTAACACAGTATTAAAACCAATTTTGGTCACACACACAATTAGAGCACTTGACAAACAAAGTTAGGGCTTTACACTAAGGGGGTATCAGAGGAAGACAGAAAAAGGCGCAAACCAACCGGCCCAAAGTTTTCCCGACCAAAGCCGATTGGAATGCGCCCTTAGAACGCGGCACAGTATCACGCCAAAGAGAGAGCCTGTGTCGTCTCTCTAGCATCGGACAGATTGGACGATCTGTCAAGCGACTAGGTCGCACGCATACTAGCGGGTCAGTCCGTTATCGCTGTAGGTTGAGGCAAATGCCCGCCGTCACGCATCACTCTCGTGCGTGGAGGTGGGCCTTATTTTTAGGTAAGCAGCACAGTGGAGGAGCTGGCCTAGCGCGACAATGAAGCCCCGCGCGATTGGCGCGGGACATGGGAAAGGGCCGACCACGAATCATCTTGGCGGAGGATCGTGAGCCAGCCCTTAGAAACAAACGAGGTTTTGGGATGTCCTTACCCAGTTTACCACAACACTGCCCCCATGCGCTAGTTAGCGCCATAATCGGGGGTGTGTGATGAGCGCTTACCCCCGCACGATCGGCGGTGCGTCATGGTAGCGGAACGTCGCCCCTGGCGCCGGGTCAGCCGCCGCGAGCGCTGCCCCATTTGCGATGACCACGACTCGGCTTGCCTCATCTTCGAGAATGGTGACGTCCTCTGCGCACACGTCACGTCCAACGAGCCGGTCGACCACTTCCTGGGCTTGTGCTACCGCCACCGCGCCGGCGACACCACGCGACCGCACGCGTGGGACGTCCGCACGCCCGCCCCGTCAACACCTCAAGCCGAGAGCGCCGACGCCGCCACCAAGCATGCTGTCTACACGCGCCAGCTTGAATTGTGCCCGCCCTCCCTCGCCGACCGCGACTACCTCGTGACCAAGGCCGGCCACACCGACGCGATGATCGACGGCAACTACGGCACCCTGCCGAGCCAGGACAACCAGAAGGCGTTGATAGCGACCCTATCGGAGGAGTTCGGCGCCGAGACACTCGCCACAGTACCGGGCATCGTGACCACGAACGGCCACCAGCGATGGAACGGGGCCGGTCTTCTCATCGCCCACCGCGATCTCCAGGGTCGTATCCAGGCGCTCCAGGTACGCGTGTCGCTCCCCGACGGCGGCAAGGTCTATCGCTGGCTGTCAAGTACGAAGGTAGGCGGACCCAGCTCCGGCGCTCCTGCCCATGTCGCGCGGTCACCAGTCGTCCGCGATCATCGTATCTACGTGTGCGAGAGCGGCAAGACCGCTACCTATCTCGCGCACACACTCGGCGCCACCGTCGTCGCCTTAGCTGGTCTGAGCAACCACGGTCCCGCGCTCCACGTCTTCGCGGCGCTCGCGAAGCACGAAGACGCCGAGGTGGCGGTCCTCTTACTTGACGCGGTTGACCCGGCCGACCCGGACGCAGCACGCAAGGAGGCGCTCACCGAGCAGCAGCGTCAGGCACTCGCCGTCGCGGTCAGTCGCCTGGGCTACCACGTCAAGATTGGCCGCTGGAGGCACGCCGACGGCAAGGGTCCCGACGACCTGCTCATCGCCGGCCACACCTTCACGCGAGAACGCTATACACGTCCCGCCGACGAGAGCGGACATGGCGCCGGACTGTTCCGGCCAGCGAATGATGCCGAGATGATCACCGTCGACCCGCGCTTCCTGATCAAATTGATGTCAGAGACGGCCGCCGCGCTCACGCTGCGTGTCCGCTATAATCGGCTACAAGCCATCCTGAAGGACAAGGTACTGAACGACGGGCAGAAACTGACCGCGATCGCATTGTCTGCCCATCTGCCCGCGCCTGTCGGGCACGAACCGCCCCCACCGCAGAAAGTGTGCGCGGAAACGATCGCGCGCCACCTGGGGGCCGTCGATTTGCCACAGAAGGACGGCTCGAAGCGGTTGACCAAGGTCAACACCGTCACCAAGAACCTTGCCGATATCGTCACGCTGGGTGTGTGTTCGCGTGACGAGGTAACAGAGCCACGGGTCATCACCAAGAAGGACGATCGCGGCAAGACGGTCGAGATAATCATCCCCTCGAAGACCTTCATGTACCGGGACGACGGGACGCTACCGGGCCAGCGCATGGACAAAGACGCCGCGAAAGAGGTGCCGACCCGCGCCAAGGTCCTGCGCGACAAGCCCCCCCGCTGTCCACACTGCTTTAGCACAAAGTTGGAAATACACGCCCACATCTGCCTCGACTGCCACGCCGTATCAACCGACGTAGACGCTATGCGGGCTGGGCAGATTATCGAAAAACGGACTGACGGCGGTTTCGTAAACAACGAGACCGGCGAGTGCGTCGTGCCCGGCGTGACGACGGAACCGTTTGAGCCGGCCAGCAATTGCCCCGACACAGACCCGGATCACGCAATGTGTGACCCCGACCCAGGAGCGGCGAACGATAAGGCGGATTCGGTCCCAGCCTCACCCGGATCACGAAATACGTGTACTAAGGTACCCCTTCATCGGAATCACGTATTTCGTGATCCGGATTCGGTCCCATCCGGCCCCACCAGGGACACGGTGGTGGAAGCTCCTCTACAGCCCTGTCGTGGCGGCTGCGGCACGCTGACGCCGCACGGCTGGGAGTGTAAGCCCTGCCGAGGACGGCCGGTAGAGTCGCTACACATACCGGAGGGTTCCGCAGCCACGGCGCAGGCAGTGCACTCATGACCCTCACCGTCGAGCGGTGCACTCATGACCCTCACCGTCGAGCGGCCCCAGGTTACACAGGACGCGTCCCAGGTCACACAGGACGCGCCTGGCGCGGTCGAGCCGGGGCTCCTGCACGTCGAGGTCGACCCCGATGCCCCCTTCGTGGCGGGCGATCTCAGCGCCGTGGATATGGGCAAAGCGGCGACGATCCTGACGTACCTCCGCGAGCGTGGCGTCCTCGTGACGGCCGGCCAGGAGGAGATCCTGCTGGTCATCAGCCGCGAGATCGCGCCTGTGCTCGTCACGCGCGTCGCGGTCAATGCCGCCCTGCTCCGCGCCTATCTAGCTTGCCCTGAGTGCGGCCGACATCACAGCCTGTGCCCTCCATATGGCCGCTGCTGGCCATGCGGCGAGGAGGCACAACAGGTAGAGCGCGGGCCGTGTGCGTTTGTGTCCCATGGTGCTGACACAGGCCAGGAGGACGCTCATGCTCTGTAGCATCGAGGCTCCATCGACGACACAGCGGGCGGCAGCCGCCCGCCCTCCAATCACCCCTTGGAGGCTTTCAATGAGCAACTCCTATGGTACAAGCGACCTATCCTTTTTCGCTCGCGAGCGCGCCGACGGCCGCTACGGGTTTTGGTGGATCACGTCCGACACCGACCTGTGGGCCGACGCCAAGACCGACCTCAAGCGGTCGTTCAACCACGGGACGGGCTTGCACTACGACGCGGACGCGCGCGAGTGGACGCTGCCCTCCTACTCGATCACGCGGCTACAGCGCTGGGCTGATGCATGGGCAGGCCGCCAAGACTGGAACGCCACGCGGCGCGATGGTCAGCAACGGCACTCTGAGCGGCCCCAGGACGCGCCAGACGGGTCGCTGACCTCGGCCTACGGCGCGCTCCACCTGTTGCCCACGGCCCCGCCTGAGCTTGTGACCGCGGCCTATCGGGCGCTTGCCCAACTGCACCACCCCGACCGGGGCGGCGACGCCGCTGCAATGGTCCAGATCAATCGGGCGGTAGCAATCCTACGCGATGGCGTGATGAAAAGAGCCTCGTGAGTGTGTCGTCATAGCGGTGATATGACGAATGCAAAAATGAGCCGGGCGCCAGATGCGTCCCGGCTCATCGCTGGGAAGAGGATCATTATGCACCAAGCGAAACTATGGCCGATACCAGTCTGGCCCAACCACGGTGCCCCGTTCCATGCTCACGCCGGACTGTCAAGGCGAGTCCCGCTCGGTGCGTACTTTCAGCATCGCACGTCTGTATGAAGCTCATGTGTTGAGCGCATCAAGAGTTTGTGACAGAGACAGCGGAGATAGAACCCATGACTAAGAACTCCAAGAAACACACCGTAGATACGCTCGGCGACGCCCCGCAAGCCCGTTTCATCGTCCTGCATAAGCGGGTACCCCTACCACACGGTAAACGGCAGGACAACGGGCTCTCCGATGCGTTCGTCGCGCACCTCTGCCCCGAGGAGGACGTGCTTGACGCTGCCAGCGATAGTGAACGTGACGAGCTCGCCGACCTTGACCAGCAGCGGGAGGCGGTAGCCCTCGCACGGCTTGAAGCCGAGCACCCGGACCTGTACCGCGTCGTGTGGCTCGTCGACTATCGCGGGTTGTCTCTACGGGAGACAGGCCGGTGCTTGAAAAAGAGCCATCCCACCGTGAGCAAACACCATGCGGTTGCCCTGGCGAAAGTACGGGGATGGTGTACGGATATACAAGATGCGTCGTAGGAAAATAGGGGCTAATAGAGGCGATGCGTATAAAGTATATTGACAGAGGGCTTACCATTATGCTACTATAAGGGTGTATTAGTGTCCCTACAAGGCCGCGTTTCCGAAAGGAGCGCGGCCTTTTCTTTTGGGGCGAAGGCGCTAGTTACCCAGGAGGTTCGTCATGACCATGGCGACGTTACCACGGCGGCGCGGGCAGCGACTCCAGATCGCGCCGCGTCGGGAGATCGGCTTCACGCTGCTACTGAGTGAAGATGAGCGTGACGAGCTTGACCGGAAGGCGCTGGCGGCGCAATGCACGAGTGCAGCCGAGTTCATCAGGCGACAAATCATTGGCGGGTCGCCGCGTTCGGCGGCGTGAGCGCGCGAACAAGAGAAAGCCGCTGGTTGGGCTGGAACCAGCGGCACTGTTGAGGCGGATTGTGCGAGGGGGCTGTCGATCTCGCGGCCGCCTCTTGTGACATAGCATAACCGCCCTCGCGTGACGAATGCAATAGGCCAAGTAGGCCAAGTAGGCCGGGTCGATGGGGTGAGGACAAAAAGGAGGGCCGAGCGTGGAGTGCAGCCCATGCCCCCGCGATCAGCCCTCACACCGCTTGGTATCGCTGTCCAGCCCGAGCAACGATAACACGCTTCTCTGTTATAGGGGTATCGGGTGTGTTTGGCAGTAGCCCATTTGGGTTAGCGAGCCCCGCATGGCGGGTTCGTGATGAAAGATGAAAAAAGGGCCGCTGATAGGGGCGGATGCCCAACACCCTTCAGCGGCCCGCCGGTGGCTTGCGAACGGTGGATAGCGCAACCACCGCTCACTCGCTAATCTTGGTATCGGCATTCCACATGGTTTCCGGTAGGTCCTAGCCCGCGCGGGCGCGGCAGAACGAAAAGCCCCTCGGCGAGGCCGATAAGGTGGCCGCCGAGGGGTGCCAAAAAAAGAGAGAATTGCGAGCACGTCGTTGTGCTTGCCTAAGATAGGCCAATGAGGGTGGCGAACGCAATGGCTTGATTGGGCTGGCCCAATCACCCACAATTCAGCAGGGCCATGGCCAACGACCTAAAGGAGTCACGATGTCAACCCACAGCAACGCTCTCACGAACCTCGCGCCGATGGAGGTGGTGCGCCTGCTCGACCGCCGGCCGGACGGGGCACAGGCCGCCGTCATGATACAGGCGCTCAACGCGATGCCGGGCATGCAGGTATTGGACGTCGAGTTGCGCGAGGACGAGGCTGTCGTCGTCATCGAGATCCGGTACATCGCGAGTGGCGACGGCGAGACGGGGCCGTGGACGTCGTTCGTGCTCGGCTCTGTCATCGCGCCACTCGGCCCCCTCACGCGCAAAGACCTCAGCTATAACATGCCGGTGCTCTTCAACAGCGAGGATCTCGACCGTCCCCACGCGATGCAGGTCGTGGCGGTGGGAGGCTACGTGTCGCCCCTAACCCCAGTACTGGAGAGCCATGATGATGCAAGCTAGCGCCGATGCCCTCGACGAGGCTAGCGCGCGCTTGGTCAACGAGGTTCGCCTGTCCGATGGGCGGGTCGCCCGTGTGCGTGACGCCGATGCCGCCGCTGACCGTCGCGTCGACCTTCTGCTGCTCCAAACGGGCTTCTATCGCGGCGGCGTCGATCCCTTCGCCACCGCACTTTTCCGTGTCGTGCTGTCCATCACGCACATCGACGACGAGCCCGTGCCCTTCCCGCCCGTGCCGGCGCGGCGAGATCGCTTGCGCGCCTACGCTAAGACATTTACCGATGAGGATCTGACGCGCCTCTGCCACTGTTACAACAGCAGAAATCCTACGCTGACGCGCGTCCTGCGCCTTGGCCGGTACGGGCGGACCGCCTGAAAGGATCGACCCCGATGGATAGCTTATACCGCATGGCCGTGGACGTCTCGATGTCGGTCTCGGGGATGACGGGGCCAGCGGCGACGGCCATCAACCTTTTCCTCCGACTCCAGCAGCAGGCGGCAGCGGTCAGCGGGTCGATGGCGGGGCTCAATCGCTCCATGGCTATGCTCGCTGGCGGCCTGGCGTTGACCGGCGCGGGCCTGGCCGGCGTCCGCATCATGGATACGTGGGTCACCAAGGCGGGCGCGATGCAGGACGCCCTTGTGCAGGTCGGTATCGCCGCCAAGGGCACGCAGGACCAGTTGCGGGACCTCTACGGCCAGAGCTTCCAGGTCGCCAGCCAGACCCAGTTCAGCGCCCCCCAGGTGCTGGACATGGAGCAGATGATGGCGCGCATGGGCTTCCGCGACCTGACGAACAAGCAGACGCAGCGGCAGGTCATCGGGCAGGCCGTCCCCGAGTTTGCCCGCGCCGCCGAGATCGACGCCCATTTCCAGCATGTGTCCTACCAGTCCGTCGTCGAGGCGCTGACGCAGCAGGCCCACATGTTCGGCACGTATTCCGGCGCGGCCCTGGCGAAGAACGTCGCCTACGCGACGGGCGCGGGCCTTTCGTCGGGCATGACCCCGCAGCAGCAGGCCAATACGCTGCGCTATCTCGTGCCCGCCCAGCGCACGCTCGGCATGACCCCACTGGACGCCTTCTCATTGGCGGCGCTCGGCAACCAGACGGGGTTGACCATGGGCCGGGGCGGCTCGAACATAGGGGCGCTGTTCCGCTACATGACGCCGGGCGGGTCGGCCGCCCATCGGCGCGGCATGGCTGAGGTGCAGCAGCTCGGCGGCGGCATGTTCTTCAACCAGCAGGGCAACTTCAAGGGCGTCGAGAACGCCCTGCGCATCGTCAACCAGTTCATGAAAGACGCGCCAAACGGCGTGACGCGCATGATGGCGCTGACCGACACGTTCAAGGTCCAGGGCGCGCAGGCGGCGTCCGTGCTCGGCTCGGACGCCGCGCTCAAGCAGTTCGAGGCGATACGCCAGAACGTCGGGTCCTACACGCCAGAACGGCTCGTGGGTGTGCAGGGCCAATTGAACGCGACCTTACCCGGCCAGATGACCACGCTCCAGACGAACCTCCAGAGTATCCAGGCGCTGTTGGGCCAGCAGCTCTTGCCCGCCGTGGTCCCCGTTATCCACGCGTTCGTGGAACTGACGGGGGGCATCCTGACCTTCTTGCGCACGCATCAGGGCGTAGCCCAGTTTATCGCCACCTTCACGGCGGTCGCCACGGCGGCGGCACTCATCGCCGGCCCCGTGCTCATCGCGGCGGGGGCGTTCGGCATCCTATCGGCGGCCGGCTTGACGCTCGACCTGGCGTTCCTGCCCTTCACGGCTATCGTGTTGGGTATCGTCGCGGCCGTCGCGGCCGTCACCCTGGCCGTCACGCATTGGGGCGATATCATGGCGTGGGTCGGCCAACACGCCACGCTGTTGAAGAATATCCTCGTCGTGCTGGCCGTCTTGTTCCCGCCGCTCGTTGTCGCCATCGGCGCGGCCGTGCTGATCTTCCAACATTGGTCCGACATCGTGCATGTCGTGCATGACGCGATGTCTGTGTTGGGGTCGTTCCTGCAACCGTTCGCCGGTTTCCTGGCGCCGATCATCCAGGCGGTCGGAGCGCTGGCGCGCGGCTTCTGGACGATGGCGAACACGACCGACCTGCTCAAGGGCTTCCTGTCGGGGCTCGCGGCCCCATTCGTGACGCTAGGGAAAGAGATCACGACGGTCCACCATGCGCTCGACGCGCTCCTGAGCAAGATATCGCATGGGGCGGTTGGCGCGGGCGTCGGGTCCCTAGCAAAAAGCTTCTTGGGTTCCCTTATCCCATCCCTGCCCGGCGGGTCAATTCTGAGCGGTTTGGGTATAGGTGGCGGCGGTTCTATCTACGACAGATTGCCCGCGTCGTCCCTCCCTCTCGCGCATCCGGTCGCCTCAATGCCCACGCCGGTTATGCCCATCGTTCCCGTCGTCTACACCACGCCTGCCCACACGGTGCCCGTCGTCCACACGACGCCGATCCACGCCTACCACGAGACCGTGACGCACCATCACACGAGCACGCATCGGCAGGAAGCGCATCAAACGGACGCGCGGACGCACCAGATCGTCCTCAACGTCCACCCCAACGCGGTCGGCCCCATCCATGTGCACGGGGCCGGCCATCATGATGAGGAGTCCCTCGCAAAACGCGTGGGCGCTCATGTCGTCCGTGACCTGGGCGACGAGTTGGTGCACACCCTCACGTCGGGTGCCCCGTCCGTGTTCGGGCTCTCGCCGGTCCTCAATACCCCGGCGCCGCGCTAAAACAGAAAGGACTTATCAAATGACAGACGCACCACCCGCCAGCAGGCAGGAGTTGATCAAGCAGTATTGTTCCGCGGCGGATCGTACCGACTGGCAGGCCATGCTCGTCGCCAAACAAGAACTGGCGGCCAGGGACGAGTACGACTTGGCGATGCAGATCCGGCTTGCACAAAAAATCCTCGCCAACGCGACGACGCGATTGGAGGCCGTACACACCGAGCGAGGCGTGGCAGGACAGGCGCTGGAGGACGCCGCCGAACGTGCCCCGCTGGCGGCCGAGCAGGCGTCTCTTGTCGCTGACCCGCGCAAGAGGGCAGAGGTGCATGCCGCTGCGGCGTGGTGGCGCGACCAGATCCCGACGCGCGAGGAAGCGCTCCAGGCCGCGGCGGGCCGGTATCGGGACGCGGACCGGATCACGGTAGCGGCCCAGGAGCGCCTCGATCAACTGCTCACCGCCGCATACGTCCGTGTGCAGCCGGTCGCGGACGACGATGCCGACAGGAGGGACAGCCATGACGCCGTTTGAACGATTTATTACGCGCCTAGTGGTTCAGGTCAAGCAGGGCGCGACCTTCACGCCCGAAGAGGTGCACCGTCTCATGGTGGCCTTCGCGTCCACTGAGGGTGTGCGCTTCACGCGGGACGAGGTAGACGGCGTGATGGCCACCTTCTCGTCTCACGAGGGTGCTCCCGCGACCGTCACCTTCTCGACCTCGACGGGACCGCAACCGCGCGACGACCAGGGGCGCTACCGTGACACCCAGCGCCCCTATCGAGGCGAGGACATGACGCCCGCGTACCGGCAACAGCTACTTAATTATTCACCGCTCGGTCGCCAGATACTCAAGGCTGACGGCCAACCGCGGCCGCTCACGTATGAGCAGCTGTGGCGGCAGGTCGTCGAGCGCGAGGCCGCCACGCGGGCCGGGGCGAGATGATGAGACAGGACCTGGTGCGGCGTGTGGCCGTCGTGGAAGAGCGCGTGGATGCCGCTCGTCGGGTCGAGCACACCGCTATTCTCGCGCGGCTGTGGGATCGAGACCCGGCGGCGGCGACGGGGGTTGTCCTCTGGTGTTATCTGCGTCGCCATGAGCCGGTCGACACCACGCTACGACAGGCGGCGCGGTGGATAGGGCGTGAGGTCCCCGTCCCGATGGATGTCGCGTCCGCATGGGTGCACGCGCGCGATGCCGCCATCGCCTGGACGAGCAACAGCATGGACGCGGCGCCGGAGGCTATCCGGCAGACCGTCGACGGCGCGCTGGTGTGGCTAGGGCTTGGCGGCGACGGGATGGCGCGCGCTACCATACACGCGGATAGTCGCGGATAGACGGAGTGAAGTCGTATGGAGACGCATTGTCAGGCCACGACTAAGGGAGGTCAGCGCTGCAAGGGAACGGCACGGCCGAGCGGCTTCTGCTTTGCGCACGACCCCGATTTGCAACAGGCGCGGCGGGACGGTCAGGCCCGCGGGGGCGAGAACAAGCGGACGGAGGCGCGCATCACGCGCCTCGTGCCGGCGACGCTCAAGCCGGTCCTCGAAAAGCTCATGGCCGGCGTGGATGAGGTCTACGACGGGACCCTGGAGCCGCGCCAGGCGTCGGCCATGGCGAGCCTTGCCGGCGCGATCGGGCGGATCTATGAGGTGGCGTCGCTGGAAGAGAGGCTCGAAGCGTTGGAGCGGACAAATGACCAGGTTGGATAGTCGGGTAGGGCGCTTAGAAGACGCCATAGATCAACGGACGCTCACTATCGTCAGGCGTCCGGGCTTCCCCGCGTCGGCGACCGCGGCCGAACAACACCGCGTCGCGGCCGTGGCCTATGGCCGCCTCGACCGCTCGGGCCTGCGCGCGACACCGATGACGCGGGCGGACTTCGACGCCTACCTGACGCACAGCGACGATGACACGCGCGCGCTCACCGTCGGCTGGCTGAAAGTCGAGCGCGCGCGACGGCGGCAGTCTATCCAGTCAGACGCTGTGCGATGAGAGGAGACATGAGGTGGCGACGCTAAAAGCGCGCGTCGAGCGGCTTGAAGACCGCCGACGCAATCCCTACGACAACGATCCGCGTTTCATGGCCATTGTGGCACGACTGAACGGGGGCACGTCCATCCGCGAGGTCAGTAACGACGACCTGTCTATCCTCAGCGCCTGGGCGGATCACGAGAAAGCGGGCACAGCGCTCGATGTACGCGCCATGTCCGATGAGGAGTTGGAGCGCGCCGTGGACGGCGACGAGACCGTCCTGGCGCGCTACCGAAGGAAGGCCCGATGAGCCGCCTACAGGGGCGTATCGACCGTCTGGAGCAGCGTGAGGGCACGCTGGCGCGGCCACGACGACACGATGGCTGTCCTACCCTGGAGGACTGCTTTGGCGCCCTGACGGACGTGCAAGAGCGCGAGGGGTTTATCGCCCTTGTGCAAGATGTGCATGCGATCCAACAGCGTGAGGTCGAGGCACATGAGGCAGGGCAGGCGTCACCGGCGTGGATTGCGGACGAGCAGGCGCGCGTGGATGACCTCGACCGGTGCATTGAGAGACAGAGGACAGAGAGATGGCAATGAAGGGCCTGGAGTCGCGCTTAGAACGGCTGGAACGTCGGCATTTCGACCAGGCGGCGGGGATAAATCAGCCCGTCGTCATGCTGGAGCAGACGCCGGAACACCACGCCGAGGTGCTCCACATCCTGTGCGCGTGCGGCGTCTTCGCGTTGTCTATCGACCCGCATGACCCCGACGGGCACCCGTTACAAGCGACTGGCCGCGCGTTGCTCCACGCGCGCGGCGTCCTCGACGACGACGGATATCTCATACCGGGGGTCATGGCCGATGCCCTCGTTGCGTAGCGTGCACAGTCGCCTCTCCGCGCTAGAAGCGCGGCTCCCCGCTCCCCTGGTCGATGACGACACCTCGTCCCCCACGCAAGGCGTAGAGTTGACCAGACGCCTCTTTGCACTACAGGCGGCGACGGGCGACGACCTGACGCCCATCCTAGAACGGAACGCCCTGGCCCGAAGTACGGCCGACAAAGACGCGGCGCTACGGTCGTGTACCGTTCGTGAGCTCCACCTATTGCTCGTGCTACGCGGAGAGGCCCTCGACGGCGAAGGCCACTACACACGCGGGACGTTCACCGACGAGGAACGCGCGGCCATCGTCGCCGCGTGCGGCGCATGGGGTCCACTCTAAGACGGGCGACGGAGATTCGCCCCTATAGCCCCGAGGGTCAAGACCCGATGAATACGCCTACAGCGACAAAGGAATGGACGGAATGTTGACCAACGACAACATCGCTCATTTGGGCGACGTCGAACGCGGCGAGGGGACCATCAGGCGACTCATCACCGACCGCGGCTTCGGGTTCATCCGACCAGCGCGCGCGCACGGGACCACGCGGAAAGATCTCTTCTTTCACGCCGCGCAGGTGGTCGGCGTCCGCTACGAGGAGCTGAGGGAAGACGACATCGTGCGCTACACGCTGGAGGACGATGGGCGCGGCAAGGGACCGGTCGCGACGAATGTCGAGCGCATCAGACGCGCGCCCGCTGTCGGCGCCGTCGCCCATCTCCCCCAGTCCGATGAGCCCATGCCGGGACGATGGCCGCTAGCAGCAGAGCGGGCGGCGGATGACGAGGATACTGAGTACGACTGGGATCAGACCGGGTAGCGCATAGGGCATAAAGCCAGTCTTGAAGGCTAGCATTTTTGGTACTACTTTATTACATGTGATAAAGTAGTACCAAAGCTCTATTGGTGACTCAGGTGTTCGGTGCTACCTTGACCCTGCTGAGTTTCATCGAGCTGCTAGACTGTTGCGCGTCGTTCATCGACGCGCAACAGTTGCTGGCGTCCCATAAAGGTGAAATGGCGCGTTGACGGCCTCGATGGATGCCGTCTAATTGTCATCTCTTAAATTAGCTTTGGTAAGAGATCGAAACTGGTGCTTACACCCGCGACTTTTTACCCACAGAGGGGTGTGTAACAATGTCAACTAGAACTAGGCGACGCACGAAGTTGCGCACCATTTTGCTTGCGGGTGTGAGCGTCTTTGATATCGCGGCCTCCCAACGGTCATACGTCGCAGGGCCACCCCGGCGTCCCGCGCCTGCCGTAAAACCGTCCGTCACCTCGTCAAGCAATTGGGCGAGCGGGTCGATCCACGCCAACTTTTACGTGATCGATCAACGGCCATCGGTTACCGCTGCTTCGCCTGTCGAGGCGGGGGCGTAGGCAGCAACGCGCGTTCATGGCATCGGGCAACACCCCACCACCACCCGAGAACCCCAATCAGGCGGCAAAGCCCGCCGTTTCGCCGCCTACTCCTCCTACAATTCGTCTCTCCGCCCCGGTAAACGCGTCTATTACGCGAGTAGACGCGTTTCGCTCGTTACAGATGGGGCCTGTCCCCTCGCCTGAATCTATGCACGCATACAATAAATTGGATGAAGGGACGTCGCGTCGGTTGTGGGACGACTACTTTGAGGAACGCGCTACAGAGCGCGAATCGGCACGCGAGGAGCGGGCTGATCGACGGCGCGCCATGGAGATCAACGGATCGCTTGCCCGCCGCGCACAGAATTATGCGGCTGGGGCGGCCGTCTTCTTCGGTGCCCTAACCGTCGTGCTTGCCACCGGTGGTCATGAGACGGTGGCTGTGGTAACGGCTGGGACGACCATCGTCGGCACCGTCACGGCGCTGGTTGGGGGACGGCTTTTGAAAGGTGAAGACCCGCCGGCATAAGGGTCTATTTACTCACGCATCAGCGCCGTGACGCGGTGAGAGACCGCGAGTATGCCTGTAGCGCCTCGTAGGCCATTGGCGCCTGTTAGAACGGATGTTCGTTATGCGCGGCTCTGGCTGCATCTAGCGCGGACCTTCTGCCGTCACCATCGCCGCGAGCGCCCCTTTCTTCTTCAAGCAGTCGCACCCCTGCCTCCGCGCCCGACCGTGTATGCTAGTGGCAGGGGTAACACACAACTCAGGGGCACACCGACGAGTAGCCTCGCCAAGGGGAGCCGCGCGGAAGACTAATGCCAGACGGTGACTATATCACCCTCGCTCAGGCCAGTAGATTGGCTGGGCTACAGACCTCAGGCGCCCTGTATAGGGCGGTGCAGACCGGCCGCCTCAAAACGGTGACGAAGATGGCAGGGCCGCGCATCGTGCGCCTGACGACGCGGGCGTGGCTGCGCGAGTACCTGGATAGTCTGCGTCGCGAGGCATAGGGCAGGGACACGCCAAGAGGTCACGCCCTGGCGTTGAGCGTGTAGACAGCCTTGTGACCGATCCCAAACTGGTTGAGGAGACCATGATCAACCAACTCCTCCAGCGCGTCCCGCATTAACGTCTCATCGAAGCCGAGCCCGATGGCGCGGGCGACCTGATCAGCGGTGGCGCCGCGCGGTTCTTCTAGCGCGATGACGGCGAGGATTTCATCCGTCGTCGTCTGGTTCACACTCGATTCACCGATGGTGCGCGTGGGGTTGGGATTGTCTGTCATGGGACTGCCTACCTTTCGCCGACGTGAAGCATTTCTGCTATAATGCAGCCCGTATCGTTGCTTTTACATGACGCCATACCACCAGATGACGTGCTACGCGACCAGGTGTTTTTCGATCAAGGTGATCAGTGTGGCCTCCTCGGCGTCGTGGTAGACGTGCGTGTGGGGGTCATGTGCGACGTCCTCCTCTTCGTCTGGCAGAGGAACGCCCAGGAGGATCACCGGAACGTGGCGCAAGGACTCCCGTGCTCGGAACACGCGCACGAGGGACAAGGCGCGTCCGTCGTCGAGGGTGATGTCCGCGAGCACCACGGAGGGACGCGCCTTGTGCGCCAAGATCACGGCATGGCCCGCGCTACGGGTGGGCAACGCGTGGTACCCCGCTTGTCGGATGGTGCCATGGCGTGCGGTGAGACGGCCTGGATGTGAACTTACGATGAGGATGAGATGAAACCTGCGCGTGACCATCAGCCGCTCTCCCTTCACGCTCGGACGCGTCATCACGGGTCACTGCAACCGCATGGCGCATCAGCTTGTAACGGAGAGGACGTGCAGGAAGCATACCAGCGGCGTGTGCTGGTCCGCCTAGACGTGTTATAGTCGTGGCGTCACGACCGCGCCACACACCCCTGGACGCTGACGGAGAGGAGATGCCATGTCCCGACGTATCGCGGTGATCGACGATGAAGTAGTCTTCCTCGACATGATGCACGAACTGTTACGCGAGGAGGGCTACGAGCCCCATGCCTTCCCCGACGGGCTGGCTGCCTACGCGCAGGTCCGTGCCTGCACGCCCCACGCCATCGTGCTGGACATCCATATGGAGCGCCCTGACATTGGGTGGGAGATGCTGAGTCGCTTCCGGCGCGACCCCGCGCTATGTGCGACTCCGGTCATCGTGTGCTCCGCTGATGTCGAGGCGCTGGAGGAGCACACCGCCGCTCTCCGGGGGGAGGGCTATGCCGTCTTGCCCAAGCCGTTTGACTTAGACGATCTCCTCGCGCTGCTCGATCAGGTGACGAGCCAGGCCAGCGCATTGAGCGTGTAGATGGCACCACGGCCCATCTTCTCACGCAAGGATCGTATGGTCGCTTGCGACGTGCTCTTGCCGATCTGGCTGCGTGTCGTTACCAAGCCCCGCTTGTGGTTCGCGCTGCGCCTCATCGGCGTGGTCCTCGATCGGGTGCTCCTCGGTGCCGCCGGTCCGTTTGCGTAACACGTCCTCCACCTTGTCTGCTGCCGTGTCGCCCGGAGATGACGTTGAGCCTTCGGTGTGCTGCTCGTTCATTGGTATTCCCTTTCTGTCGCGTGTCACCCATGCACGACACTGTACCACAGCAGCAGGGCACCCACCCTCTGCGTCCTCGGGAGTATGCAGCAACGACGACTTTTGCACCCCGTGCACGACCAGTGGCGCGCGATAAGCGCAGGCGTCCCTGTTAGGTGTCAGGTAGACCGGCGCCAGACCGCATCGTTGCTCCCTGCTACCGGTTCAAGACGGATTGCATACGAGGACCGGCTCGGCCAATGGACAAGGTCGATATCCCACAGGGTGCGACCGAGGATAGACTGCACCCGCCAGTCTGGGTCCCTGCGCAGGACCTTGATGTTGACGAGCAGCGCTCTGCCATCGATGTCGCCCTCGTACCAGGCGAGCACGGTGGCGAGGTCGGGATGCGTCTGAGTGCCCATATGTAACCAGCACCTTTCGTGGTCGAGTTGCCCGCTTCCTAATCGACTGTAACGGCCGGAACACGGGGCGTGCGGACGACGATCGCGCCACGCCGGTCACAGGAGCGAAGGGCGGTTTTACAGGCTGTTCGAGACGTTGTTGAGCGTCCGAGACAGAGAGGGTTGCAGGAACTTGAGCGCGACGATCACCAGGATCGCGATGAACGCCAGGATGAGCGCATATTCGACCATGCCCTGTCCGCGGGCGGCGCGCGCCTGACGCGTCATGATGAAGACTTGTCCCCTGACGTACTGTGTCATGGCGTAGGCGCGCAGGGTTGCCACTGTCATGGTGTCTCGCTCTCCCGTGTGATGGTGTCTGACTAGCCGGTCCAGTTGTCGGTCTGCTCAGTATCGGCGCGCCGGCGGACCGTGCGCAACCACCCAAAGGGCAGCGTTTCGCCATCCGTTCGGATGAGGGCGTTGTCACGCTCGGCCGCCACCTGGGCCATTGGGCCGGCTCCAGCGTCGGTTCCGCGCGGTGAGCACACGCATGAACCGCGCGGGGTGGCCTCTGTCAAATGCGGGTGCAGGCTCAACACAAAAGCCGGACGGGGAGTACAGCCCTTACCCCCCCGCCCGGCCCGTCGAAGCGACCGCCGGCGCACAGCCCAAAACACCGGCGGTCGTCTTGCTAGTAGTATCGGCGGCGGGCGGCGCGCCCTTTAGCCGCCCACGGCGCGGTCTATCGTCAACAGACGCACTATCGTTTGTATATACTATCCTTGTCGCGTGGAGCTGCACGGACAGGGCTTGTGTCGGTGTGGCCGGGCGATGGGGGGTGAGGCTGTCGGTGGCCTGCAGCCTGTGCGTGGCTGCCGACGGCTTCCCTCATATACTACGTAGGTCCAAGACGCGCTGCCGGGAGGGCGTGGGACCATGGGGGCATTGCGACACGCGGCGCGAACGCGGTATACTGGGGGTAGATAAAAGGGCGTGTCTCGGCTATAACTTGTGCGCGGCGGCCGCACACGAGGGAGAGAAGAGATGCGGATCTTTTTCCCGCTACGGACAGCGCCCCCGAGATGTGTGTGGGGCCGTTCTCCCTCCTTGAGGGGGAGTTACGTAGCGGGTTTTTTCATGTCCGGCGTGATCACGTCTATCGTCACCTTGTGGCGTACTTTGCGCAGGCCCGGCGTCCACTGCATCCCCCGCTGCCACGTTTCCACGGCCGCGCCGCCGATCATGTCCGCGAGTTGCAGCGGCGCATGTCGCCTGGAATCGCCGGTTGTAATCCCCGCGATGCGATAGTCTAGCCCCCGCGCAACCGCGTCGCGAGAGAGCATGGGCCGGATGATCCGACCAACATTCTTCGCTTCCGCGTCACCGTCGATCATCATCTTGGCATTTTCAATCGCCGTACGCGGTAGTTGCAGCAAACCGCGCATGAGGAGCTGGGCGAGTAGGTCATCATTCTTGCCCCAGGCCCATGGCGGGTCCATGATGTCTTTGTCATAGATCACGACAACGGCCGTGAAGGACGTCCGGGCGATAGCTTCCATGAGCGCGTCCTTCACGGCCGGGTATGTTTTGGTGTACTTGAACTCGCGGTCTTTGCTCAATCTCCTTGCCAGCCGTACGTCCCTCAACGAGGCTTCTATCTCTTCCGTTGTCTCGCTGACCACGATCGACATCGCGCAATAAGGCCTGGAATAAGCGTAGCTGTCACCAAGTGCAAGGTATGTTGATAGATAGGCACGCAAGGTTAGCCGAAGAGGGCTGACAAGTACCGAGAATTACCAAGAGTCGGCTCTTGTTTAGGATTAGGGATGGTCGATATGGGCCTTACACCGCGTTAATGATTGCCGTAAGGTCTCAAGTGCCACGTCCAACACCATAATCGGCACTTTATCAACACCTTGAGCGTCCATCTATAAAGCTACATTGCCCCTGGTGACAGCTACGCTTATTCTGGGCCTTGTTGTCGCGGGTGTGGTCCTGATCGCGGTTTACCTGGTCGGTCGCTACAGCGCCTTGCCGTAGCCAGGGTACCGCGCTACTCCTCACCACCACCACGGAGGCCGCGCGCCGGGCCAGCATCCCCCCGCTGCGTACCCATCGCCGTCAACGTTGCCGCCAGTGCGGCGACGAGCGGCGTCGTCCACTGCTTCCCGTCCGCGGGCAGTGCGCGCACCTGCCCGAACGCTTGCCGCAGGCGCAAATCATCCGGCCCGGCCCGACCTGGTGTGTCCGGGGACCACACCCCCGCTAATTCCAGTAACTCCGATGGGGTGGTCTCCAAGGCGATGCACAACTGTACTAGCGTGGCGAGTCGCGGCTCCGTCGTCGTTCCGTTGAGCATGCGGTAGAAGGTGGCGCGGTCGTACTCCATCCCCAAACGCCTGGCGACCTGGGCGGTCGTTAGGGCGTGTGCCTGCATCGTCTGTTTAATGGCGTGTGCCAGAGACATCATGCCCTCCCGTCGCGCGGCTCCCGCGCGTTCCTAATTGTACAGGAGGTGGCGGCAGTCTGGCCGCGCCGGCGCGGCGAAAGGTGGCCGCTGCCCGCTGACCATTGTGCTATGGACACACCCGTACTCCCTCACCGACACTACGCGTGCATGGGCCGATGGGCGCGTGTACCGGCCGACCCAAGGAGATCCCGCATGCGCATGACCCCTCAAACCCTCGCGGCGACCCTCGCGCTATTCGATGGAGACGCCGACGAAGCGACCGTCGTCGCACGTATCGTGGCGCTGCGTCAGGACCCCGACTGGCGCGTTGCTCTCCATAACGGGAGCAAGCGCTGTGCTATTGCGCTGACTCATGGCCCCACGAACCACCTGTATCGCGTGTACCTGGATCGGGTCAAGGGCGCCGAGGGCGTCGTCTGGCGGCGGGTCGCCTAGTCCGTGCTCATGAAAAGAGCCGGACGGGAGGCGCAGCCCATACCCCCCGTCCGGCTCGTCGAGGCGACCATCAATGCACCAGCCCAAAACACCGGCGGCCGTCCTTACTGTGTGTATCGGCCGTGGACGCCGCGCCCTTTAGTCGACTGCACCCTTGTCTATCGCTACCATGAACACTATCGTTTGTATATACTATCCTTGTCGCGTGGAGCTGCGCGGACAGGGCTTGTGTCGGTGTGGCCAGGTGACGGGGTGAGGCGTTGGCGGGCTGCTGCCTCGTGCGCGGCCGCCGACGGCTTCCTCGGACACTAGCTCTCTAAGATGTCTTTATCAGCACTATTGGCGGTGTCTGGTCAAACATTTCTTGTGGCTCAGTACTGTTAGGCTATAGAGCTTTTCGGAATTTGCGGATTTACTTTGGAGGGTATATACTCGGTGTGCAAGCACTGACATAAACTGACAGCCGCCAATAGCTTTAAGCTGCTGGCATTGCTTGTGCTGTCCTTAAACACGCCCTACAGGCAGGAATGAGAGACACAAGACAGTAGTGCGCGCCAACAAAGGTGTCTGGAATGCGCACGTAGGAGGACAGAGAGATGGTGATGGTTGCAGAGCGCGACCAGCGCGAACTGGTCACGCCCAACGAGCACGAAGTTGGGCATATTCAGGAGTTAGAGCAGTTCCTGGATGAGCGCGCACAGCGGCCGGCAAAACTCGTGGCTCCCGATGGCAGCGCGCAAATAGACATCCCTGCACCCGTCTATGAGGTGCTACGCCTCATCGTGCCTTTGATGGCCCAAGGCGCTGCGATCGGCTTGGTGCCCCTGCACCAGGAACTGACGACACAGCAAGCGGCCGATTTGCTTAATACGTCGCGACCATCTCTCATTAAGCTTCTCGATTCGGGAGAAATTTCCTACCAGAAGACGGACGGCGGGCACCGACGCGTGCGCTTCGTGGATGTGATGGCATACAAGGATCGCCGGAGCGCGGTGCGGCATGCGGCGTTTGTCGAAATGGCCGCCATCGGTCAGAAGTACGGCGCGTATGAAACGAACGCCGACGACGGGCTATTCAATGTAGACCTAGACGAAACGGGTGTAGACCTAACCGAGACGAACGACAGCCGCGAGTAGATCATAATGATCTTCCCTGTCGGCTCGTCGTTCGTCTCGGCGTTGGATGCCAATGTCCTCTTTGGGTATCCCCTCCGCGACACCTTGCTCCACGCGGTCGAAGCGGAACTCTACCGCCCTGCGTGGAGCGAGGAGGTGTGGGAGGAAGTAACGCGCAATCTGCAAGATCCCCGGCGTAAGCATCCGCACACACCTGAGGATATACAACACCTCATGGACGAGATCAGGGGTGCTTTCCCCGATGCATTTGTCGATAAGTATCAAGGCCTCATTCCAGTGATGCCAGTCAACAAAAAAGACCAGCATGTCGTCGCCATGGCTGTGCGCGCCGGTGCACAGGTTCTCGTGACGTACAATGTGAAACACTTCCCGGCCGAGGATCTCGTCCCATACGGCATCGAGGTTCAGAAACCTGACGATTTTCTACACAACCTTTACCTACGGACTCCGCTTACGATGGTGGATGTCATCCGTACCCAAGCCTCGTTGTTAAACAATCCACCCAAGACGCCGGACGAGATCCTTGATGACTTTGAGAAGGTGCATGTGAAACGTTTTGCGCGCGCTATTCGCACGCATCTTCCCTAATTCTTCATCGTTGCTTCTCCACGCGTCCTCTCGCCCCTCTCTTTCAAGCAGCCGTCCCTCGGCCTCCGCGCGCGACCGTATATGCTGACAGACAAAGAGCCCGACCTGTAGCAATGTCCCCAAAGGGGCGCTACAGGTCGGGCTCTTTTTTATTTGTCGCGCGCCTCGACGCCCTGCGTTACTGCTCGCCGTCCGGCTTGCCCTGGTTGTGGTGCGTCTCATACGGCGTTTCACGCTGCGCCTCGTCGGCGCGGCCCTCGACCGGATGCTCCTCGGTACCGCCGGTCCGTTTGCGTAACACGTCCTCGACCTTGTTCGCGGTCGTGTCGTGCGCGCGCGCTACTGTGCCTTCGGTGTCCTGTCCGTTCATTAGGGGGTCCTTTCTCTTCTCTGGATGATCGCGACGACGATGGGCGTTAGGAGAAGGGCTGCGAGGACGGCGCCGGCAACATACACCACTGCATTCCTCCTCGCACAGCCCGGCGCTAGGTCGTTGTCGCCGTCTGGGACGCGCGCTTGCCCGCCTGGATACCCGTCGTGGTCGCCGAGGTCGCATACACCGTAATGCCGGCGACCTCCGGTTGGACGGTGGGGTAGCCCTCGATCAGCAGTTTATCGGCCGGGTCCGCGGCGAGGGCCTCGGCGACCTTGCGCCACTGCTTCATGCCGACGAGCACCATGTAGTCGGTCTGCGGCGCCGGGGGCGCCGGGACGCCTTTCGGGAGCGATGGCGCTTTCTCTGAGCGCATGGCCACGAGCGCGACGTCGCCGCGCTCCACGATCTTCCCTGGACGCCCGATCACCGTTAGCTTCACCGTCGTTGCCTCCCCTGCACTACTCATCGCCTCTGCTGCGGCCGCGCCGAACGTTGTCCAGTCAAAAGGCGTCGCTCCAGCGTCCGTCGCGGGTCCAGCCCCCAGAGTGGTGCGTTGTGTTCCCTGGCTCTGTGGCGTCGTATGCGACCAGAAAATCTTGCGCGATGCTTTCTTATCGATACCGCTGCGCATGAGGTGAAAGAACACCCCACCTGGCGTGCGTCGCCGGCTGCCATCGGGCAACATCAGGCCGCCCGTAGCTTCAACCTCAAGCGCCTGCACGACAAATGCGCGCACGCGCTCCTCACCCAGGTTGCGCAACGCCCGCCCGATGAGCCGCTTCGGCTCGACCTCAGTTTCACCGAACTGGGCGGCGATCTCCCCGGCGATAACGTCTATCGTCACCCTGTCCTGAATTATCATGACCATAGAATCCTCCCGCGCCTATCGTAGCACGCGGGACGCTTCCCCTAAAGAGTGTGCCTGCGATAGTAGTGCCGCAGCGTGCTGGTCGCCGGCGCCCCTTCTTTCTTCAAGTAGCCGTCCCTCGACCACTGCGCCCGACCGTGTATGCTAGTGGCAGGGGTTCGCGCAGCACACCTGTACCCACTACAGGTCTCTCTGGTCGGCCCTGGGGGGCCTCCCTCCGCGACCCTCCGTTCACGCCGCCCCATCGACAGACATCTAGGGCGTGCGACAATGGGCCGCTTGAAAAGAGATAGGGGCGAGGGGCGCGGTATGTACGCGATCTTACGAGTAGCCAAGCTCAAGACGATGGGCGAGATCGGCGCGTTGGGCCAGCACAACGAACGCACCCGCGACACGCCCAACGCCGACGCGGAACGCCTCCAAGAGAACGTCCGTCTGGTCGGGTCGGGTGACTGGATGGCCGACGCGCAACGTCGCCTCGACGACGCGCCGATGATTCGCTCGGATGCGGTCCTGGGGATCGAGCACGTCATGACCGCGAGCCGCGACTTCTACCAGCAGGGTGATGAGCAGGCGCGGGCCGCGCGCCTCGACGACTGGACGGAGCGAAGCATGGCGTGGCTGCGCGAGCGGTACGGCGCGCAGAACATTGTCGCCGCCGTCCTGCACAAGGACGAACTCACCCCGCACATTCAGGCCCTCGTCGTCCCCATCAACGACGTTGGCCGCCTGAGCGCCTACACCTACACGGGAGGGCGTGAGAAGCTCGGGGCGATGCAAGACAGTTATGCGCGGGCCATGGAACCCTTCGGCCTGGAGCGTGGCGTGCGGGGCAGCGTGGCCGTCCACGAAACGATCAAAGAGTGGTATGCCAAGATCGAGCAGCCCACCCCGGCGCCGGAGCTCGTCAAGGAACACCTTGAGGTAGACCGCCCTGGCCGCATCGTCACGAACCCCGAGCGCTGGGCCAGTGAGCAGCAAGAGCGCATCGCCGAGCGCCTAGCCCCGGTCGTAGACGCCGCCCTTGTCAAGGCCCAACACTACGAAGGCCTGGCGGCGAAAGCCGAGGCGAACATCGTCGTCTTACAGGGTCAGGTCCGCGAGATCGCGCACGAGCGGGATACGCTCAGGGAGGACTACAAGGCGCTGGCGGCGCAGGTCCGCGCCATTGACCTCCCGACCGTGATCGAGCGGTTAGGGGGCGAGGTGGACCACTACGACGCGCACAAGTACCGCCTCGACGGCGAACACATCAGCATCAACGGCGAACGGTTCTACAACCACGATCGGCAACAGGGCGGCGGTGGGGCTATCGACCTCGTGATGCACGCGGTTGGCTACGACTACCGCGAAGCCGTGGCCTATCTGAGGGACACGCACGGCGCCGACGCGGCCATTAGCGCCGCGACGTGGCATGGCGCACGTCACGCGCAAGACGAGGCCCGTACGATCGTGGAGCACGCGGAGCGCCCCGCCTTCCGCGCCCCGACGCCCGATGAGGTGCGTTGGGCACAGGTGAGAAACTACCTAGTTGAGCAGCGATCCTTGTCGCCGGCGTTGGTCGACGACCTGCACAACCGAGGGACGATCTACGCCGACCATCGCGCCAACGCCGTCTTCATCCGGCAGGACGCGGACGGCCAGGCCGTGGGCGCGAGTTTGCGCGGCACCATGCCCGGCAGCGATTTCAAGGGGTTGGCGCTGGGCAGCCGGCGCGAGGAGGGGCACTTCGCGTTCACCGTCGGGCAGCCGGCGCCGTACATGGCGGTGCAGTACCACATCACGGAGAGCCCGA
>JAABUU010001609.1_pt1 | contig 36816 bp, 35 predicted proteins | sample 5559301 | NCBI WGS metagenome assembly JAABUU01 (sample SAMN10711884, study PRJNA513360) | rock metagenome | isolation source: Antarctica rocks | place: Antarctica: Victoria Land, Richard Nunatak white
GTCTCCACAACAAGCATCTCCCCCCACCACCCAAAACGCCGGGTGGCGTGTTGCCACAAATCAGGGGGTCAGTTTTGGACGCCGATCACCCTCTCAGGGGGTCAATCTTCCACGCCGATCTACAAGCCAGGGGGAGCTCGGATTGCACGGGGAGGTGGCGCGGGCGATCGCGCGCGGGCGGCCGGATGGGGCGGCGCGGGCGATGCGAAGGCTGCTGGCGCTGTCGCGACAGGCTCTGCTGGAGTGATCGTATGCGGGGTTCTGCCTGCTTCCTGACAAAGGGCAGTCGTACTTTTGGACACCTGGTCACAGGGATAAAGGGCACGACTGTTACCTCGCCGGGGGACGGGGCGGAGCCTCGTGGGTAACTTAGAAGGAACATCATGCAGCAAAGACTGCGCCGTCCGCCCGCCATCCCGCTGGTCACCATCGACCCGCACACCAGCGTCTGGTGCTTCGCCGACCGGCTGACCGACGATTGGCCGCGGCATTGGACGGGTACCCAGATGACGCTGTACGGCGTCGTGCGGGTGGACGGGGAAGCGTTCCGCTTCCTCGGCGGGCCTGAGTTCCTGTCACGGGCCGCCGAGCAGGTCGCGCTCGAGGTGCACGCGACGCGCACCATCGCGTGCTTCCGGTGCGGCGCGGTCGAGCTGACGGCGACGTTCACCACGGCGCTGTTGCCTAACGACCTCGAGCTGCTGTCGCGTCCCGTCACCTACCTGTCGCTCGCGTCCCGCTCCCTCGATGCCCGGCCCCACGCGGTCGTGGCCTACGTGGATATGACGGGCGAGTGGGCCGTCAACCACCCGCATGAGCGCGTGTACTGGGACACGTGGCAGACGGACACGCTGCAAGGGGCGTCCTTCCGGTCCGAGCATCAACGCGTGCTTGCGGAGGCCGGCGACCACCGCCGGATCGAGTGGGGAACATCGTTCCTCGCCATCGCAAGCGGCCAAGGCAGCGTGGTCGTTGGCGACATCGACCATTGCCGCGACACCTTCGCCCGCACCGGCGTGCTGAGCGCCGGCACGATCCGGTCGGCTCCGCCCCGCAAGGTCAGCTATAATTCCGACCCAGTGGCCGCCGTGGCGCTCGCCTTGCCGCCGGACGGAACGGAACGCGACATCCTTGTGGCGTATGACGACGAGTGGTCGGTCGAGCTCATGCACCGGCGCCTGCGTCCCTGGTGGCGGCGCGACCCGGCGGTGACGGCGCAGGCCATGCTGGCCCAGGCCATGGAGGAGGCGGCGTCGGTGAAGCGGCGCTGCGCCGGGTTCGACGCGGCGATGTGGCGGGATGCAGAGGCCGCTGGTGGCCCTGCGCACGCGGACCTGCTGGCATTGACCTGGCGCCAGGCGATTGCGGCGCACAAGCTGGTGGCCGGCCCCGACGGGGTGCCACTGTTCTTCTCCAAGGAGAATTTTTCCAACGGGTGCATCGCGACCGTGGATGTCACCTATCCTTCGGCGCCGTTGTTCCTTCTCTACAACCCTGCGCTGCTGCGCGCGATGCTGGAGCCGGTCGCCGCCTATTGCGCGTCGCCGGACTGGCCGCACGTGTTCCCGGCGCATGACCTGGGAACCTACCCGATCGCCAACGGGCAGACCTACCGGGACTTCGTCGCCAAACGTGGCCCGAACGAGAACATCGTGGAAACCCAGATGCCGGTGGAGGAGGCCGGCAACATGCTGATCCTCGCGGCGGCGCTGGCGCGGGCGGAGGGGCATGCCGGGTTCGCCGCCGCGCACTGGGGGCTGTTGCGGCAATGGGCAGACTACCTTATTGCGGCCGGCCTGAACCCCGGCGAGCAGCTCTGCACGGACGATTTCTCCGGCGTGCTCGGCCATAACGTCAATCTCAGCGCCAAGGCCATCATGGGCATCGCTTCATGTGCCCAGCTCGCGGCGGCATTGGGGCATGCTGAGGAGGCTAGACGATACCGCGCGACAGGCGAGGCGTTCGCGGCCAGCTGGCTGCATGACGCCCGGGATGGCGATGGCACACGCTTGGCCTTTAACCAGCCCGGCAGCTGGAGCCTGAAATACAACCTGGTCTGGGACCGACTGCTCGGGCTCGACCTGTTCCCCGCAGCCGAACTCAAAAGGGAGCAGGCGTTTTACCGGACCAAGGAAGAACTATATGGCGTGCCCCTGGACGGCCGCAGCGCGATCACCAAACCCGAATGGATGCTGTGGGCTGCCTGCCTGACGCAGGATGTGTGCCTGGTGAGGGACTGGTCCGAAAAGATCCTGCGCTACGCCGACGAGACGCCTAGCCGTGTGCCATTGTCCGATCTGTACTTCGTCGACAGCGGGCGCAAAATGGGGTTTCAAGCCCGCTCGGTGGTCGGCGGGTTTTGGGTAGCTGTCCTTGCGGCGAAATGGAGTTGTGAGCGACAGGAGTAAGGGAGATTCTAAGCTCGACTTTGGCCATCACACAGCCGTGTCACATGGACCGGGGATGCGGGCGCAGCTACCGGGACTGCCCGTCGCGCGTCGTGCGGGGCTCGGCCGCCCACGCCGCGACCGCTTCGTCGGTGAACCACACCGTCAAGCTCCCGCGTTGGCGCAGGCTGGCGTCATAAGATGGCTAGTTCGTCACTCGACGCCGCGCCCGCGGGATGTGACGGCGACGGTTCTGGTTCAGCTTGAACGGCAAAGGGGGAGACCCAGAGGTCAGGAGAGGAGGCAAACTTCTACTCTGCCCAGCTTCTCAGCAACAACCAGCCGATCCATCCACCACGCTGGCCCGGCCTCCTCCGCCAGCCCTGCTTCGATGCGGGTGGCCTTGCCCACGGCCGCCTCGGCATCGGCCAGGTTGCGGACCGCCTGCCCGTGCCGTGCCGCGCCGCCGCCGCCGCCAGGGCATCCCGCGCGCGCCGCGGTGGCCTGGCGTTCTTGCTCGCGCAGAGGGGCGCGTTCGGCCGCCGTGCGCGCCTCCGTCTCCGCATTCCGCAGGTCCGCCTCTGCCGCGGCGGCAGCGTCTGCCGCGCTTCCTGCGAGAGCGGCCAGGGACGCGGCATCGGCGGCCACAGCCTGCGCCGCCGCGAGCGCGGCCGCCGCGGCGCCCCGGGCCGCAGCAGCCCGGGCGCGGGCCAGGGCGTGCAGCCCGGCCTCGGCGGCAGCGATCCGGGCAGACAGCTCGGCGTGCCGGGCCGCCTGCCCGGCCTGTTTGCGCAGCCCGTCGAGCTGCCCATCCAGCACCGCGCTCCGGTCCGCGGCCCGCGCCAGGTTGGCTTCCGTGGCGCGCATCTTGGCCTCCGCCTCCTCCCGCCGGGCGTGTAGGCCCGCAAGGCACGCTGCTTGCTCCAGCAGCCCGCGCCGCGCCTCCAGGCGAGCGGCGACGAGGGCGGCCACCTGGCCCTGCCCCACCATCGCCGAGGCGCGCGCGCCGCTGGTCAAGTCTCCGAACAGCGCCCGCACGTCGCGCGCGCACCTTCTGGCCGTTCACCTGATAGGCGCTGCCCCCGCCGCGCTTGATGCGGCGGGCCACCTGCAGCCGGGCCTCGCCGGCAAAGGGCACAGGGAAGCCCTGGCCTGCCAGGGTCAGCGCCACCTCGGCCGCATCCCGGCCGGGCGGGTTTTGGCGCCAGTGAAGATCAGGCCGTCCATGGCGTCACCGCGCAGCGCACGGGCGCTGGCCTCGCCCATGGCCCAGCGCAGCGCTTCGGCGAGGTTGCTCTTGCCGCAGCTGTTAGGGCCGACCAGGCCGGTGAGGCCTGGCAGCACGTCGAGCGCGACCGGGTCGGCGAAGCTCCTGAAGCCTGAAATGCGGATGCGGGCGAGGTGCGGGGCGGAGGCCATCGCCGGGCTGCACCGGCCGGGGAACCAGGGAACGCAAGCCCACTAATTGCGCTACGCGCGATAATCAGGCTTATCGCGCGTGGGTGGGGCGCGGGAAGCTTGGCAGCGCCGGCTTGTTGCCCCGCGCCAGTATCCGTAACATCCCCGCCCATGGATGACGCACAGCAGCACCCGATGCCGGCCGCCAATGGTCTAGAAGCCAGCTTGGCCGCGGTGGACGAGCATCTCGGCGCCGCCGAGAAGCAGGTTGCGGCGGTCCTCAAGGCGATCAAGCGCCTGCGGCGGGCTGCCCAGGAGGGAGCGGTGGCAAGCCTGCCGGGCGGCATCGCCACAACGCGGGCGGAGCTGGCGAGTGCGGGCGAGCTGTTCGCCCGGACTGCCGCGGCGCTTGACTACGACCTGGCTGCAGCCTTCGAGAATGGTGCGTGGCTGGCGGAGCTGGCAACGGCGGCGAAAGCTGCGAGGGTAGTGCTAGTGCAGCGGGACGGGCGGGTGACGGCATATCCGGTCGCGCTCCGGCTGGATGGCCGCGCTGGAGGCGTGCGCATCGGGCGCCGGTTAGAGAAACGCATCCGCCCCAGCTTCATCGCCGCCCAGCTCAAGGCGTTGCAGGGGCGTCCGGAGCGGTTCAACGCCCGCCAGTTTCTTGACCGGCTGTTTGCGCTGTACGGCGGCCATGCACGGGCCGAGGACCCGGCCTGGCGTCCCGGACGGCCCGGGCCTGGGCCGCTGGTGGCACTTGTGGAGTTGCACGATCAACTCACCCTGCTGCCCGCCGCGGCGGCCGACTATCCGCAGGCGGAGTTCGTTGCCGACCTGCTTCGGCTGGATCGCCAGCCGGGCGCCACGACCGGCAGCGGCTACCGCTTCGAGCTGGGCGGCTCGACCGGGCGCAAGGGTGGCAAGCGGCTGACCGTGTTCGACGAAACCGGCGAGCAGCACGACTTCTACGCCATCCGCTTTATCGGGGAGCCGTCCCATGGACGTGCTGACGACACCGCCGCTGCCGCTCGCTGAGTGGCTCCTGGTCATCGAGCGGGAGTATCTTGCCGGCTTCATGCCGGCAGGTGGCGCGTCCGTGAAGATGGCGGTCGGCGACGACGCCGCAATCGAATCCGCCACGGACCGGCTGCTGCGGCTGGGCCAAATGCGGGGCATGATGACGGTCCACGTGGACGCCGGGCAGACCCGCATCAGCCTGATGCAGGAGCTGTTCTTTGCCGTCGCCCGCGCACTCCCCTGGGACGCCCTGCTGCAATCCTATGTCGAGGGCCTGTTCACCGCCCACGACTACCCCTGGCCGCAGCCCGGCGTCCGGCTGACCATGCCCGAGCTGGCCGTCCGCTTCGGCGTGGCGCCGCCGTTGCTGACCCGGCAGCGTGACCAGTGGCTGACCGCCGGCCTGTGGGATGACCGGCGCCTGACGCAGGACGTCCGCGCCGCCCTGCTGCGCCTGTGCCTGGCCCGGCTGGAGCCGGACGGCGGCGACATGGCGACGCCCGTGCTGCAATGGTTGCGCGGCGAGAAGGTGCCGGCCGCCCTCTTGCGCGCGGCCGACATCTCGGCCCGCATCGGCCGCACCAACGCGCGGGCCGTCCTCGCCTCCGTGTGCCGGTTTGCGCACAAGGCTGGGGTGGCCGGGCTGCTGATCGTGCTGGACGTGCGGCAGCTCGCGCAAGCCACCCCGTGTAAGGGTGTGCTGCGCTACTCGCCCGCCGCCGTCATGGACGCCTATGAGGTGCTGCGGGAGATGATTGACGGGACCGAGGACACGCCGGGCCTATTCACGGCCGTGCTGGCCGGCCCCGATCTGGTCAATGGCGACCCGCGCCGCGCCCTCAGCCAGTATGCGGCCCTGCAGATGCGGGTCTGGCCCGACGTGCGCCCCGGCGACCGCCAGAACCCGGTGGCCCCGCTGATCTGGCTGTCTACATGACGGTGCCCATGGTGACGCCGCCGGCCCCGGCCCGCATCCTGAACGCGCGCATGGCGGTGGAGGCGCTGCGGGCTGGCGTGCCCAACCGCGCCTCGATCCGCCAGATGGGCACGGAGCAGACCGCCGTTGAGCACGCCTTCGACGCCGCGCTCGCGTCGGTCTGGGCCTCAACGGCGTCCGCACGGCCCGGCATCGGCGTGGCCGGGGGATTCGGCAGCGGCAAGTCGCACATGTTGGGCTACCTGGCCGAGGTCGCCTACGCACAGAACTTCGTCGTCAGCCGCGTGGTGGTCAGCAAGGAGACGCCGCTATCGCACCCTGGCCACGTGTTCGCCGCAGCACTGCGCGGCGCATCGCTGCCGGACCGTCCGGACGATGCGGTTGCAGCCTGCATCACAAGCCTGCGTAGCCGGCCGGACGCGCTGGACGGGCTTGAGGCTGCCATCAGCGTGCCCGAGGCCGGGTTCCCGCCGGTGTTCGCGGCCTGCGTGTTCCTGCTCCGCCGCCCCTCCACGGCGCCGGAGGTGCTGCGCGTGATCGGCCGGCTGTGGTCCGGGGCCAAGGTGAGCATGGCCGTGGTCCGCAAGGCGCTGGGCGCCGCCGGGGCGGGCCGGACTTTTTCCTTGAAGCCGGTGCCGGCGGCCGAGATGGCCGGCCACCTGGTGCGCTTCGTGCCGCTGCTGGTGCGTGCCGCGGGCTACGCCGGATGGTGCATCCTGCTGGACGAGGTGGAGCTGATCGGACGCTATACGCCGCTGCAGCGCGCAATGGCCTATGCCTGGTTGGCGAGCTGGCTGGGCCTGGACGAGGCGCGGCGCGTGCCCGGCCTGGCGGTCGTCTATGCCATCACCGACGACTTCGCCACTGCGGTCATCAACGCCAGGCTGGACAGCGAGAAGCTGCCGGAGCGCCTGCTCCTGAAGGGACGCGAGGCCGAGGCCGCGCTGGCCCAGGCGGGCATTGCCCACATCGAGCGCACGGTGCTGCACCACCGCCTGCTGCCGCTGACCGCAGGCGACCTGCAAGCCTGCCACGACAAGGTGCGGCTGATGTACCAGGACGCCTACGGATAGCCCGCCCCGCCGCTGCCGCCACCGGAGCGAACAAGCTCGCGCACGGTGCGGCAGTATATCAAGGGCTGGATCACGCAGTGGGACCTGCAACGGCTGGGCGGCCAGGCTGGGCGGCTGGTGTCCGGGACGATTGCAAGCAACTACACCGAAGATGCCAGCCTGGAAGACCCGCCAAGCGCGGACGATGCGCCCGGGTTGGATGCGCCCGGGTTGGACCCCTCCTAGCAGCCGGTGGCGGACCAGCCTTTCGGCCTGGCCTGGCGGGCGCCGCTTCCGCCCTATCAGCAGGCCGGCATCGCCCGGCTGCTGACCTCGCCCGGTGTCCTTTTGGCAGACGAGATGGGGTTGGCAAAACCATCCAGGCCATCGGCGCCTTGCGCGTGCTGCTGAGGGACGGGACGTCAGGTCCGGCCCTGGTCGTGGTGCCGTCAGGGCTGGTCATGCAGTGGCGCCGGCAGTTGCGCGAATGGGCGCCGGAGCTGTCGCTGTCCACCTGCACCGGGCCGCCGGAGAACCGCCGTGGACGTTGGCGTGCGCCGGCGCAGGTGTACCTGACCAGCTTCGACGCCCTGCGTGGCGACATGGCGCTGCCCGCCCCGCTCGGCCCGCGCCACCGCGGCTGGGCGGTGGTGGTGGCGGACGAGGCGCAGCGGATCAAGAACGCTCACACCGCCATCTCCGCGATGGTGAAGGCCCTGCCGCGCCGCCGGGCCTGGGCGCTGACCGGCACGCCGCTGGAGAACCGGCCGGACGACGCGGCCTCCATCCTCGATTTCGTCGCACCCGGGCTATACGACCCGGCGCACATGGTGGCCGGCCTGCGCCGCGTCCTGTCCCAGGTGCAGCTCCGCCGCCGCCGCGCGGACGTGCTGCACGACCTGCCGCCGAAGACCGTATTCGAGCTGGCGCCGGAGCTGCTGCCGCAGCAACGGGCGGCCTACGAGGTTGCCCAACGCGAAGGGCTGGTGTGGCTGCGTTCGCTCGGGACCGAGCTGCGCATCGTGCACGTGCTGGAGCTGATCCTGCGCCTGAAGCAGATCTGCAACGCCTGCCCGCGCACCGGGGTGTCAGCCAAGCTGGACGACCTCCTGCCACGGCTGCACCAGGTGGCGGAAGCGGGCGAGAAGGCGCTGGTGTTCTCGCAGTTCGTCGCGGCCCCATTCGGGGCGGAGGCAGTCGCGGCGGCGATGAAGCCGCTTAACCCGGTGCTGCTGACCGGTCGCATGTCCATCGCGGCGCGCGACGACGCCGTGGCGCAGTATATCCGGCCCTGCGACGAGCCTGGCACCGAACTTGGCGCACACCGCCGGGCGCTGGCCGATGCCGGATGCCGGATGCGGGCAGGTCGTCGAGGAGCCGCTCGGGGCAGAGGATGGCGGCGCGCAGCCTGAGCTGGACGTCCTGCTCGGGCGCTTGCAGCCGGGCGACGTCCTGGTCGTGCCGCAACTGGACAGCCTGGCCCGGTCCCTGCCCGACTTGGTGCGCACACTGCAGCGTCACAGCCGCCGGCGCCGGCCTGCACAGCCTTGCCGAGGCTGTCCACGCTGGCGCATCCCGGGGAGCGGCGCCGGGTGGGCCGGATACTCAGGCCGCCACACCGCAGCCGATATGGCCCGGCGCTACGGTGCCAATCAGGACTCAACCGCTGTTGACAACAGGAAGCACAAGGGGCTGAACAACAAGGCGGAAAACTTGCACCAGCCGACGCGGTGACGGGAACGGCAGATGAAGCGGTTCAAGTCATCTGGGCAGGCACAACGCTTCTTGTCCGCCCATGACGGGATCAACAACCTTTCCCACCTTCGCCGCCATTAAGTGCCCGCCACCGAGTATCGAGGCGCCCGGACCCAAGCCTTCCAGGTTTGGGCCGAGGTCACCGGCGTCACCGCTGCGGCGTAACCACGGGCACGCCGTCCTTGTCGCGCTCCATCGCGACGTCAATCCAGCGAGTTGACGGTGCCTCGGCATCTGGCAGTCCCCATCCCCGAGCGGACCGAATAGAAGCACCTGGGCCATTCCGCGACAATAACATTTGCGGCCATGGAACCGAGGCGACCACCTGGATCGGAACGCCCAATTGAATGTTAATCAGCTCCCGCTTTGACTGTTTCTGTCACTGTGAGGAGTGCAGCGGCGCGGCGTTCCAGGGGTAGCGAGGGCTGTGCCGGGTTCCTCGAATTGCCGCGCCGCAAGCGCGGCTCGCGATGATGGAAGTCAGAGCGGATGGCGGTTGGCGCAGGTCGGCACTGCCTCGCCCGAATAAGCACGAGGTTGCAGTACCGCCGCCCCTGGTGCGTGCGGCACGCCAGCACCCGGACTGGCCGCGCCCAGGCACGGCGGGTCCTCGTACCAACCGACATCCAGGGTCGCCACCTCGCCGAAGGTGGTGCGCCTGGCGATGGACAAGACGATGATGCGCCACGAGGTCATCGTCATCGTCAAAAAGGGTACTGGGTCGCGCCACTCCCACGTCACGTCCTTCGTCGTCATCAGGCGGCGCAGCCGGTTCAGGGCGCCATCCCGCCGGAACACCGCCATCTGCGTTTCGGTCAGGCACGAATAGAACTGCTGCAACTGCTCCTGTGGCCGGACGCGCACCTGTGCGCCGCCAGGCCCGCCGTAGCGCGCAGGGTCCAGGATCGCCCCGGCGATATCCTTCGGCTCCCAGAAATGCACGCCGCTGGTCGCCCGCGGATTGCACTCGATGCCATGCACCTCCCCGGAGTCTGCCACGATGAAATCAAAGGAGATGAAGCCGCTCCACCCCGCCGCCTCCACGAACCTGTTGATCCACGCGGTGATCGCCGCGTAGGCGGGGACGCGCTCGAAGGCGACGGCGACCGTGCCCGACATGACGGTGCCGCGGTAGATGACTGTTGCGACCGCCCTGCCGTCATGGGCGATGGTGCAACTGCTGTGGACGCGGCCGGGGACGAAAGCCTGGACGATGGCCGGATCGGCCGGGTCGGGCGGCGGCAAGGCGCCGCCGCGCCGCAGGACGCGTACGCCGCGGCCTGAGCAGGAGAACACCGGCTTGACGACCACGTCCCGCTCCGCCGCTAGCTCCCGTGCGCCCGCCGAACCGAGATCATGCGTCCGCGGCACCGGCACGCCGCACGCCTCGCCCTGGCGGATAAACCCGGCCTTGTCATGCAGCGCCAGCACCCGGTCCGGCGGCATGGTGAACAGCCGCGCCCGGCCCATAAGGCGGTCGCGCAGGAAGGCGACATGCATCGTCTCCTCCGACACCGGCACGACGAGGTCAACGCCCTCATCGGCTATGATCGCATCGAGGGCAGCAAGGTAGGCGGCCTTGCTCTGACTCGGCGGCGGCACGCGGTAGCTGCGCGCGACGTGGCGGGATGCGCCGGCCAGGTGCCATGGGAACGGCTCTGCCACCAGCACCCGGCAGCCTGCGCGCGAGAAGCCGCGGGCGAGGTCGAGCGACTTGGGGAGACGGCCGAGGGTGAGGAGAACCGTGGTCATCCCTGCCGTCCCGATCGGGCGTTCAAGCGACCATCCAAGCCAGTGCCCCAGCCAGGCGCGCGGGTGACGCGGCACATGACTTGCTGGGTCGGCCGGGTCGTCAGCCGCGCGGCCGGGCGCACGCGCTCCGGATGGTCCACATGGAAGTCGAACGCCCGGAAAAGCTGCGCAATCAGCAGCACCGCCTCGGCGGTCGCGAACGCCGCGCCCGCGCACACCCGCGGCCCCAGGCCGAACGGGATGAACGCGCCCGGCGTCATCTCGTGCTCGCGCTCCGGCAGGAAGCGGTCGGGGTCGAACACCGCCGGGTCGCGCCAATAAAGCTCGTGCCGGTGCAACACCCAGGGCGCGACCATAACGAGCGCCCCGCGCTTGACCCGGCGGCTGCCAAGCCGGGTGGCCGCTGTCGCCACGCGCGGCAGGAAGGTGATCGGCGGATACAGGCGCAATGTCTCGCGGAAGATGTTCCGCACCGTGGGCAGGTGCCTGGTGTGCTCGAACCCGATCGGCCCGTCGCCGGCCACCTCCGCCACCTCGCGCCGCAGCCGGGCGACCAGGTGCGGCTGCACGGCGAGGATGTAGAACACCCAGGTCAGCGCGCTGGCGCTCGTCTCGTGCCCGGCCAGGAACAGCACGCCAAGCTGGTCAATCAACTCCTCCCGCGTGAAGGCCAGGTTGTCGGCATCGTCGCGGGCCGCGGCCACGGCGGAGGCGATGTCGTCGAACTGCCCCCCATCGGCGCCGAGATGGGTGTCCAGCAGCTCGCCCAGGTGACGCCGGATCACGGTGCAGGCGTCCAGCACCGCCTGGCGTTGCGGCACCAGCGTCCAGGCACGGTCCATGATAAGCCGCCGTATCTCCACCTGCGCCACGCTGCGCTCGAATATCGTGAAGGCGGCGAACACCTCGTGCGCCGCCCGGGTCTCCAGCCCCGTCGAGAACACGGTGCGGCAGATGATATCGGCCGTGAGGTGGCTCATCGCGAGGTCGAGCGAAAAGGCCGCGCTGTCCCGCACCCGTGCCTCCAACTCCTGTTCGCACGCATCCGCGCCGGCCTGCATGGCGGGGTAGGCGCGGTTGACGCGCATCATGGACAGCGCCGGGTCTATCATGCGGCGCTGGCGCTGCCAGGTCGCGCCGCTGGACACGAAGATCGAGTCGCCGATCAGCGGCGCCAGGGCGTTCACCATCAGGTCGCTCTTGGGGAAGATGCCCTCCGGGTCCGCCAGGACGTGCCGTACCAGGTCCGGCTGGTTCACGATCAGGATCTGCCGGCGGGAGTAGCCGAGCGGGCCAACCGGCACACGGTAGGCGGCGGTCGGCAGCAGGCTGAGCAGGTCGCCGTCGCCGTGCAGCGCCGCCCGCATCAGGGCGGTCACAGCCGACAGCGTGCCGGGCCTCGGTGGGGTATAGGGGCCGCGTTGCGGCTCGGGCCGGCCAGGGATGACGTTCATGCGTTGGCTGCTTCGTGCTGGCTTCTACAGGCGCTTGACGGGCTGCCCTGGCGGCAAACGAGCAACTTTACACCCGGAAGTGTCAAGTGGCATTGTCGCCCGAAGCACGTCCGGCCTGGGCCGGAACAGGGGAGACGCATCGGTGGAGCTGCTCGTGTTCCAGGGCTTGATCGCGGCCCATGTCATTGCCGGCAGCGTGGGCGCCGTGTCGTTCTGGGTGCCGGTGATCGGCCGCAAGGGTGGCACGCGGCACAAGCGCTGGGGCCGGGTGTTCACGGTCGCCGTGCTCATCACCGGCAGCCTGGCCATCGGCCTGGGCCTGTTCACGCTGGCCGACCCGATTGGCACGCACCCGCATTTGGCGGACCGCTTCGACGCCCCGTTCATCCGCGGCATCTTCGGCTGGATGATGCTCCATGTCGGCATCCTGACCGTCAACCTCGCCTGGTACGGCTGGCTGTGCGTGCGGAACCGCGGCGACATCGCCGCCAGCCGCACCATGCTGAACCTGGGGCTGCAATACGCCGTCATCGCCGCCGCGCTGAACTGCGCCTGGCAGGGCTGGCAGATCGGCCAGCCGCTGATGATGGCCATCGCCGTCGTGGGCGTCGCCACCGGCGGCACCAACCTGGCCTTCCTCCATGCCCGGCGGCACAAGCCGATGGACTGGCTGAAGGAGCACATCAAGGCCATCGTCGGCGCCGGCATCTCCGTCTATACCGCGTTCATGGCATTCGGCTCGGTGCGGGCGTTCCCCGCCCTGGCGCTGCATCCGGCGATGTGGGCGATCCCGCTGGTCACGGGGCTGGTGATCCTGCTGTATCATCGCCGCGTGGTGGACCTGCGGCAGCGTGCCCACGCGGCGCCGGCGCGGCAGGCCACCGCTGAGGCCGTCCTCGACTGAGCAGGCGCACGAGCCGGAGCAATCCCGGATCACATATGCCAGGCACCCTTAGGTCGCCATATGTAAGCGCTTGCAATCATCGGCGCTCGTGCTCGCAGACGGAGCGGATTCCTGCTCGGATTAAGGTTCTCCGAAGAACGGGGACCACCTCAGTTGCACAGCGCCGCAACTGGGCCTGTGGGCCTACCAGCCGCCGCCGTCTGCCGCCGGACCAATGGCCGGACACTGCGCGAGGAAGCCGGCTTCGTCCTCCAGCGTGCGGAGGTCGAAGCGCAGCGCGCCGTCCCCGATATAACCGATGACCGGACAGGGCAGGGTGCGGAAGGCGGCGGCGGTACGCTCCAGCCAGCGGCCCTCCCCGCGTCCCGGGGTTTCAGGGGCGATGGCCAGGCAGGCGCTGGGCAGGGTGCGCAACGGCAGGGCGCCGCTGCCGATCTGGCTGGCGCACGGCTCCACCGTCACCCGTGCCGCGGGGCCGAGGGCACGGGACAGGTACGGCTGCACCCGGTGCGCGGCGGCGGCGATGTTGGCCTCCTTACGGACCAGCAGACGCAGGGCCGGCAGCCGTTCGGCTAGGCTGTCCGGGTTCAGGTAGAGGCGCAGCACCGCCTCCATCGCCGCCAGGGTCAACTTTCCCAGGCGCAGGGCACGGGTCAGCGGGTTGCGGCGGATCAGGTCGGCCCGGCCGACGATGCAGCCGCACTGCGCGCCGCCCAGCAGCTTGTCGCCGCTGAACGTTACCAGGTCCGCGTGCATCACGGCGTCCCGCACCGTCGGCTCCCGTGGCAGGCCCCAGCGGGACAGGTCCACCAGGGTGCCGCTGCCCAGGTCGTTCACGAACGGGATGCCGGCGGCCCGGCAGAGCGCCGCCAACTCGGCCTCCGGCACCGACGATGTGAAACCCTGTATCTCGTAGTTGCTGGTGTGGACCTTCATGGCAAGCGCAGTGCCAGGACCGATGGCGTCGGCGAAGTCTGCGGGATGGGTACGATTGGTGGTGCCGATCTCCCGCAACCGCGCCCCGGCACGGGCCATGATGTCGGGGATGCGGAAGGAGCCGCCGATTTCGACCAGTTCGCCGCGGGACACGATGGCCTCGCGGTCCCGCGCCAGGGTGTTCAGCAGCAGCAGCACGGCGGCGGCGTTGTTGTTGAGGGCCGTCGCGGCCTCCGCCCCTGTTAGGCGGCACAGCAGGGACTCCAGGTGAACATCGCGGTGGCCGCGGCCGGCGGTGCCCAGGTCGTATTCCAGGGTGCAGGCGCCCGCCGTTTCGGCAATCTGCTGCAATGCCTCCAACGGCAGCGGCGCGCGGCCCAGGTTGGTGTGAAGCACCGTGCCGGTTAGGTTGAACACAGGCCGCAGCGACGGGCGCACCAGTGCCAGCAGCCGGGTCCGGCACAGCGCCGCCAGGGCCTCCGCGTCCGGCACCGGCCCGCCGCCGCTCCGCAGCCCGGACAGCACGGCGCGCAGGTCGTCGCGGGTGGCGGTCCGGCCGAACTTGGCCGCCAGGGCGATAAAACCGGGCTGGCCCAGCAAGGCATCCACGGAGGGCGGGCGGGTGCGGACCTCTGACATGCTGCTACCAGCCTCCGATGGCGGAAGGGAGTGGGAGTCGAACCCACCAAGGACCGCCTTGCGACCCCACCCGGATTTGAAGTCCGGACGTCCCACCAGGGAACGATTCCCCTCCATGCCGCGAAGCTACCAACCCCGCGCGCCGTGTCAAAACGACGTGGCTCAAAACGCTGCCGCCCCGTCGAAGGTCGCGGCACGGCCGGGCCGGACGCTGCGCCCGTTCGCACGGCGGGTGGTCAGGCCGACCTTGTCGAAAAATTCCAGCACCGGCATCGTCAGGTTGCGCCCGATGCCCGTCGCCTCGCGGAAGCGCCCGACCGTCAGGATACCGCCGGGACTGTCCTGCGCCACCGCCTCCGCCGCCTGCGCCAGCCTGGATAGCGCGTCCGGCAGCACATAGTAGCTGGACGAGACCCGGCACAGCCGGCCGATCCCCGCCAGCTTCCGCAGCAGCGGCAGAAGCTCGCCGTCCAGCACTTGCAGGCGCTCCGCCAGCAGCGCGGCGCGCGGCTGGTCCATGCCGGCGTCGTGCAGCACGCTGCGCACCTCGTCCCACAGGTTCTCCTCCGCCACCGACAGGCGCACGGCGTGGCCCGGCAGGTGCAGCAACGGGCCGAAGCGGCGCAGTGCGCCGTCCGCCACCAGGTTCCGCAGCGCCGCCCGGCCCGCCGCGCGCATCCCAGCCGGGAGGCGCCGCAGCAGCTCCTCGGGCGCGCAGCCGGCGCTGTCGGGTTGGGCCGCCGCATGGTCGGCGGCGGCGGCCAGCACCCGCGCCCGCAAAGCGTCGTGGTGGGCCGGGGAAAAGCCGAGCGGCCCCACCGTCACTATCCCTGGGGACAGTGCCTGCATCTCCTCCGCCGTCACGTTGCGGGTCAGGCGGAACCACTCCAGGTCCAGGCCGGCCTCCGCCTGGGCCAGCAGCGCGTGCAGCGCGGCGGCGGTGTCCGGCTGATCCAGCGCCAGCAGCGCCCGGCGGCGCTCCGGCTTGCGGGCGCCGCGCCGGGGCGGGTGGGGGTCCACGACGTGGCCTCCGCCCAGGGAGCGTTGTGCCGATTGGTCGCGGATCACGAACCGGTCGCCGTAGGCGGCCACGGTCGGCGCGTCCAGGGCAAGCTGCACCCAGGCAATGCCGCCCGGCTCCAGCGCGCGGTCTTCCAGCAGGGCGATGCGTCCGGGGATGTCCGCTGCGCCCAGGTGGACGTGAACGGGGGTCCAGTGGCGCAGCGCCCGCGGCTCGCCCGGCAACAGGCGCAGGCGGGCGTCCAGGCGGGTGGTCGGGGCGTGCAGGGCCGGGTCGGTCAGCCAGGCGCCGCGCACGGCGTCGGCGCGCTCCAGCCGGGGGCCGGTGATGTTGAGTGCGATGCGCTGCCCGGCCTGGCCCTGCACAGTGGCCTTGCTGCCGCTGTGCAGGCCGCGCACCCGCACCTCCAACCCGGCGGGCGACAGCACCAGGCGCCCACCGGCCTGCACCTGGCCGCTGTGGGCGGTGCCGGTGGCAACCAGGCCGACGCCGGGCAAGGTGAAGGCGCGGTCCAGCGCCAGGCGGAACCCGCCGGTGGCGGCGCGGGCCTGCAAGGACGCGGCGGCAGCCTCGATCCCCGCACGGACCGCCGCGATGCCGTCGCCCGTAACGGATGAGCACGCCATCACTGGCGCATCTGCCAGCACGGTTCCGCGCACCAGGTCGCGCACCTGGGCGTCCACCGCCGCGAGGCGCCCGGCATCCACCCGGTCGGACTTTGTCAGCACGACGATGCCGCCCGGCACGCCCAGCAGATCCAGGATGGCCAGGTGCTCCCGGGTCTGCGGCATCGGGCCGTCATCGGCAGCCACCAGCAGCAGCGCGAAGTCCACGCCGACCGCGCCGGCCACCATGGTATGCACCAGGCGCTCATGGCCCGGCACATCAATGAAGCCGATGGTCGTGCCGCAAGGCGTCGCCGTGTAGGCGTAACCAAGGTCTATGGTGATCCCGCGCGCCTTCTCCTCCGGCAGGCGGTCGGTGTCCACGCCCGTCAGCGCGCGGACCAGTGCGGTCTTGCCGTGGTCAATGTGCCCGGCGGTCGCGACGATCATGCGGCCTCCCTCATGCGAGCGGGGGCCCCCGGAAGGGACCCCCGCCTAGGCACGTCACGTAAGCACGAACCGTCTAGCGGATAGTGGTCTCCGCCAATTCCGACATGCAGGTGTCGTAAGCGACGAAGTTTACCCGGTTGCTGACCGCGAACAGCGTGTGCGGCGAGATCAGGAACAGCGCGCGGGCCTGGTCGTGAACATACTGCTCGACCTCCCGAACCACACCCTCCTGCGCCGGCTGATGCGGGGTGCGCAGCAGCTTGGCGTACAACGCGTCGAACGCCGGGTCCGCCGGCATGGCGCGGTGGGCGCCGTTGCTGCCGAAGAACTCGCGGTGCACGACGCCGACCGGATACTGCGGCGACCAGTCGAAGTGCCACACCAGCTTGATGTCCCACCCCTCCGGCTCGGTCTTGCTGTAGTCGGCCCGCACCGTCAGCCCGACCTTCGCCAGGTCCTCGGTCAGCACCTCCACCACGCCTTGCCAGTCCGGCGAGGCCAGCAGCAGGATTTCCCGGCCTTTCAGCCCGGCCTTCTCGATGGCCGCCGCGGCAGCCGCCGTGTCCTGCTTGTAAGCCGCCATACCCGGCACCGCGCCGTAGCGGCCGGGCTGGATGAACGCCGGCATCACCGAGCCGTAGCCGTGAACGCGGCGCTTGATGACAGCCTCCCGGTCTATGGCCATGTTCACCGCGCGGCGAACCTCCAGGTTGCGCCAGGGCGAGTCCGGCTTGTTCTCGTTGAACACGCCGGCGAGCACTGTCTTGGCGGGCTGGGCATGGATCGCGGCGACACTGTCGCCCTGGAAGGCGTGCGCCTCCGCTGGCGTCAAGTCGGTCACGACGTCCACCCGGCCGTCTCCGGCGGCGGCGGATTTTATCGCCTCCTCCTTCGGAATGGCATTCTCATAGACGATGCGGACCTTCGGCGTGCGCTTCGGGTCCCAGTAGGTCAGGTTCGGCTCCAGCACGACCTGCGGCGAGCGCGTGTCGAGCGTCGAGATGCCATCAGCGAGCAAGAATGGGCCAGTCCCCCACGGACCGGGCGCATCAATGACTCACCAGTGGCCTTCGGCCGATCCGGTCTTGGGATCAATGAACCCCCACTCGTTCCAGAACCTGGTCGAGGGGATGTGCATCCCGCGCAGCTTCATCAGCGCCGCGGAGTCCCCACCGGGGAAGCGCATCCGCACCGTATGCTCGTCCACGACGGTCAGTGTCGTGTCCTGGGCGAAGTTCAGGAAGGCGCCCGGCGGATGCGGGTTGGTCCATTCCTGGACCTTGTCGAACGCCAGCTTGAAGATGCTCGCGTCATACTTTTCGCCGTCCTGAAAGACGGTGTCGCGGCGGACATCCAGCTCCAGCGTCTCGTCGTCCACCCAGCGCCAGCCGGCGGCAAGGCTGGGCTGGCCCATGCCCTCGTGGTCCACGCGGTTGGCTTCTTCCATGGTGTTCCAAGTGATGGACAGCCAGTTCACCAGCGACGGGTCCACCACCCGGACGGTGTTGTGAGGTCCCCAAGGCGGCGCACCACCTGAGGCTTCCCCTGTTTGGGGCTCCATTTACGTTCCTCCCGTTCTTCTTGCAGCATGGTCAATCTACCGCACGTCGAGGGTTGTGCAAGGCACCTCCGAGCGAAGCTGGGGGTTTTACGATCGTCCGGCAAAGCTTGGCTTCACGGGCTAGGCAGACGAAGGTGCGGCGTGGCCCGGCGCACAAAATGCCGCTTCGTAATGCTTTTCATGCGCGCCATGCGCGATTGCGGTGCGCGCCTGCTGCAGGCTGTGCCGGCCAGCCCTAGCGGGATGCCCGCTTCGCGTGCCATTGGAGGGGACTGGCCCATTTGCGGCGTGGCCGCACCCCTACCAGAGGAGCCTTATATGGACATGGACCCGGCCAAGCCGACCCTCACGTCGCTGGCCCATGGCGGGGGCTGCGGCTGCAAGCTGGCGCCCTCTGTGCTGCAGGACATCCTGGCGGGAATGCCGGCACGCGGCCTGTTTCCGGACCTGCTCGTCGGGTCGGAGACGGCGGACGACGCCGCGGTTTATCGCCTGAACGACACGACGGCGCTGGTCGCCACCACGGACTTTTTCATGCCGATGGTGGACGACCCCTACGACTTCGGGCGCATCGCGGCCACCAATACCCTGTCGGACGTGTATGCGATGGGCGGACGCCCGTTGCTGGCACTGGCCATCCTGGGCATCCCTATCGGTAAAGTGCCGGTGGACGACGTGCGGCAAATCCTCGCTGGCGGCGCCAGCGTATGCGCCGACGCCGGCATCCCGATCGCGGGCGGGCACTCGATCGACTCGCTGGAGCCGATCTACGGCCTGGTGGCGCTGGGCACCGTGCATCCCGGCCGGGTGCTGCGCAACACCGGCGCGCAGCCGGGCGACATGCTGATCCTGACCAAGGGCCTGGGCGTCGGCATCTTCAGCGCCGCGTTGAAACAGGGGGAGCTGGACGCGGCGGGCTACCGCGCGATGATCGCGGCGACGACGCGCATCAACAAGGTCGGCGCGGACCTGCAGGGGATGCCGGCGGTGCATTCCTGCACGGACGTGACTGGGTTTGGGCTGCTCGGGCATGCGCTGGAGATGGCGCGCGGCGCCGGGCTGCGGGCGCGGCTGCAGCTGGCCGACATCCCGGTGCTGGAGGGGGCTGCGGCACTGGCGGAGGCCGGGTTCGGCACCGGCGCGTCCGGGCGCAACTGGAGCAGCTATGCCGGCGAGGTCTCTTTGCCGGCCAGTCTGCCGGATTGGCGGCGCGGCCTGTTGTGCGACCCGCAGACGAGCGGCGGGCTGCTGATCGCTGTGGCGCCGGAGGGCGCGGACGCGCTGCTGCGGCACGTGCAGGCGGCGGGCTTCGCGCAGGCCGTGGTGATCGGGACGATGGAGGCGGGAGCGCCGGGGCTGGAGGTGGTCTAGCCGCCGTTTGAACCGGCAGCCCCCCAGTGCTGCGATCCGGCGCTGCAATCCGGCGCGACGATCCGGCGCGCGCGGGTCAGGCGGACGCGGCGTCGCCCGCGTGCACGGGCGCATCCGCTGAAAGCCGCACCGGCTTGCCGTCCAGCCGCAGCCGCCGCCGCAGCCCGCGGGACAGCGCATCAATCCCCAGCGACAGCGCCCCGGTCGCCACGATCAGCACGACGGCCACGTCCAGCCGCAGCTCGGAGATCGCGGCGTCCACGTGGAAGCCCAGCGTGCGGACGCCCAGGATGCCGAAAATCGCGCTTTCGCGGACGATAATCTCCCAGCGGTAGAGGGCATAGGCCAGGAACTGGCCATACAGGCGAGGCAGGGTCTCCCAGAAGTAGAGGTCGGCGCGGCGGGGCGCGTCGGGCCGGTAGGCCAGGGTGTCGGCGTGGCGGCCCATCAGATAGCCGATGATGCCGCCATTGTGCAGCGCAAGCGCCACTACCGCCGGCAGCATGGACGGCCCCAGCAGTTGCAGCAGCACGTAGGCCACCATGTACTCAGGCGTCGAGCGGATCACCACCAGCAGCGCGCGGCCCAGGGGTCGTCCGAGTCGTCCGGTGAAGCTGCGGCAGGTCAGCGGGAACAGCGCCAGCGCCAGGACGGCGCTGCCGATCAGCGCCAACTGGGATACCACGAGGGTGTTCAAGGCGCCGGGCGCCACCTGGTCCCGCAGGATCGGCCACAGCCACCCACCCATGCCGGCCCAGCCTGCGCCAGACTGGCGCAGCGGGCGCGGTACGACGTCGTGCCCCAGGAAGCGCCCCAGGGCGCTCCATATCCCGTCGCCGGACACGGGGTGCGTCAGCAGCACGAGGGCCGCGGCACTTCCGGCAAGCAGGAACGGCAGCGTCGCCGGGCGCGCCCAGAGCCGGCGGGTGGCGATGAGCAAATAGAACACGGCGACGAAGGCCGCGGCCTCGGGATAGCGGCCCTGGCGGAAGTAGCCCTCCAGCTCGAACCCCATGGTCGGCAGTCCGACGAAGCCGAGAACCAGGGTGCTCCGCATCCCGCACTCCAGGCGGTAGAGCAGGTAGTTGCCCATCGGCACCGCGAGGTCGGGCAGGCGGGCATAGGCGAAGCGGGACAGGGCGCCTGTGCCGGGCGGCAGCACCTGCTCGGCCTGCAGGTCCGCCTCCTCGATCATCTCGGAGAACACCTTGGCGAAGATGCCGGCATAGGGGATGGCAATGGCGAGCAGGCCGGTGGTGGCGGATGGCCCGGCGACCTGCATGAACAGCAGCGCCCAGAACAGCTCGTGCACAGACCGCACGGCGGCGCAGCCGGCGCGTATGGCGCGCGACCGGGCGAAGCCGAACGACAGCGCGAAGCCCGCAGCAGCCCCAGCCGACACGCCCAGCACCGCAAAGGCGACGGTCAGCACGACGCTGGCCAGGCCCACCGCCGCCAGATCCGGGTGCAGCACGCCGCCCAGCAGGCGCAGCAGCTCCGCGCCGGGGTGCAGGGCGGTGACGCCGATGTCCGCCGCCAGCAGGCAAACGGCTGCGGCGGCCAGAAAACCCCAGGTCGCGCCGGCGTAACCGCGGCGCCATGCCGGCGGGCGCTGCCCTAGCACGGGCCGGACCGGCGACGTCGCAGCGTCAGTTCCAGCGTCAGCTATAGAAGTCAGCCATAGAAGGGCGTGAGGTCGGCGGGGCGCAGGGTATGGGCCGGCGCGTCCAGCACCAGGCGCCCGGCGTCTAGCACCAAGATGCGGCTGGCGAAGCCCAGCGCCAGCGGAACGTCGTGCAGCGCCAGGATGAGCGTCGGGTGGTGCGCCGCCAGGCATCGCAGCACCTGCAAGCCCTGCACGGGGTCCAGCGCCGAAACCGGCTCGTCCCCGATCAGCACGGGCCGCCCGTTATACAGCGCGCGGGCGACGGAGGCACGCTGCTGCTGCCCACCGGACAGGGTGCCGGCCGGAGCGCGCAGCTTATCGGCCAGGCCAACCTGGTCGAGCACCGCGCGGACCTCCGCCAACTCGTGCCGCTGGGGCCAGGCCAGGACGCGCAGGTTGTGCAGGGCGGAGCCGCGGTCCAGCCGGCCCATGTAGACGTTGTGGAACACGCTCAACGTGCGCACCAGTGCGGCCGCCTGCGGCACCAGCGCGGCCTGGTCCGCAAGGCGGCGGTAGATCAGGCCCAGCAGCGTGGACTTGCCCGAGCCGGAACGGCCCATGACCGCCACGCGCTCCCCCCGGCGCAGGTCGAGGTCGAGCGGGTGCAGCGCCGGCTGCCCGGCGAAGCTGAGGCCCTCGCCGCGCAGGCTAAGCAACATCGGGGCGGCCGCCGTCGTGTGTGCCGGCGCGTCCAAGCCTGACTAGTCCAGCAGCTCGGTCTGCCGCGCCACCTGCTCCACCGGCGCGTAGTCGGCATTGGCGGCGGGGATGAAGCCGCTGCGGGCGAACTGGGACAGGATCGCCGGGTCATGGCAGGCGGTCAGCGCCGCGCGCAGCCGCTCCTTGAAGCCGGCGCCGAACCGGCCGTCCACGTCGCCGCGCACGGTCCAGTTGTAGTCGGGGAAGGTGGGGGTCTCCCAGATGACCGACACCTGGGCGGGATCAACGCGCCCGGCCTTTTGCTCCAGGTCATAGACGGTGAAGTCCATCGCCCCGGCCTCGTATGCGCCGGACTGCACGAGCTGCAGCGTCCGCGTGTGGTCGCCCGAGAAGCCGACGCGGGAGAACACCGCGTCCGGCGCGCGGCCGAACGCCTGGCGGATGAAATATTCCGGCATCACCCGCCCGGACGTGGACGCCCGCGCCCCGAAGGTGAAGCTGCGCCCGGCAATCCCCATCGGGAACCCCTCCGCCTTCGCCAGCCCCAGCTTGCTGTTGGCGATGAAGAAGCTGCGGAACCGCGTATCCTCCACGCCCTGCGCGATGGCCTCCGACCCCGGCACCGCACGGCGGGCCTGCACGCCGGTGAAGCCGCCGAACCAGGCAAGCTGCACTTGGTTGTTGGTGAAGGCCGTGACCGCCGCCGGGTAGCTTTTCACCGGCACGTAGGTAACGGGCACGCCGAGCGCGCCTTGCAGGTAGGCAGCGACGCGGCCGAACCGCTCCACCAGCCGGGATTCGTCCTGGTCGGGGATGGCGGTGAAGGCGAGCGCCGCCCCTTGCGCCACCGCCTGCGCCTGAGCAGGGCGCGGCCTGGCGGCAGCGGGCAAGGCAGCCAGCAGGCCGAGTATCGTGCGGCGGTTCATGGTGGTCTTGTCCCTATGCGTCTGTTGAAGTGTTCGTTGCCTGCGTCAGGGCCGGACCGCAACCGCGATGTGCGCGACGGCGCCAAGCGTTACGGCCCCCAGGCCCTGCGCGTCCTCCAGCGCCGCGCGGAAGTGCCGCAGTACGGCGTCCCGGTCCGGCCCCAGCAGGTCCAGCATCGCCGCCATGCCCGGCGCAAAGCCGAGCGACCCGGCAAGGAACGCGGCCGATGGCGCCCGCAGCGCCGCCTCTACCCGCTCGACCCGGACGGAGGTAAAGCCCGCGTCTGCCAGCAGCGCACGCAGCCGGTCCGGGTCGGTGAAGCGCAGTTGCGCCGGCAGGTCGCCCAAGGGCGGCGGCGCGCCGCGGACGGCCGTCACGGCGTCACTCAGGCGGGCAGCGGCCTCGTAGCGGTGCGACTCGGTCCAGGTGACGACGGCCACCCGTCCGCCGGGGCGCAGCACGCGCCGCAGCTCCGCCATCCCGCGCCCGGGATCGGGCAGCAGCACGATGCCGAAGCTGGACAGGGCAGCGCCGAAGCTGGCGTCCGGGAAGGGCAGCGCCGCCGCGTCGGCCAGCCGTGCCTCGGGCCGCCCCCCAGCGATCTGCAACGCCGCGCGAGCCGCGATGCGCGCCACCATGGCGGGCGAGGCATCCACCGCCACGACCCGCGCGCCCTGCGCCGCCGCAGCCAGTGCCGCGCCGCCCGCGCCGGCCGCCACGTCAATCAGGTCCACGCCGCCCAGCGGCGCCAGCAGGCCGAGCGCCGCGCGGTTGAAGGCGTCCGTCAGCGGCTCGAACACGCCCTCATAGGCGTCCACGTGCCGATCCCACTGGGCAGGGTCCTGGTCAGGCTGGATCATTGTAGGGTATGGCCTCGCGCCGCAACGGCAGAGAGAATGATGCCATGGCTTTGGACACGGCGACACCCGGCGTGGCGGCCCCACCGGTTCAGTTCTCCCTCGGCCTCGGGCTGACCAACGAGTGCAACCTTGCGTGTTCGTTCTGCTACCGCGACCCCACCCGCACCGACCGGCTGACGCTGGACCAGGTGCGCGACGTGATGGGCCGGCTGCCCGTGCGGTCCGTGAACCTGGGCACCGGCGAGAACGGGATGCACCCGGAGTTCCGCGCCATGCTGGCCTACCTGCGGACGCAGCCGGTCAAGCTGACCATCACCTCCAACGGGCATTCCATTGCCCTGCTGCCGGACGAGGACCTGACGGCCTTCGCTGACGTGGAGTTCTCGCTGGATTACGCGACGCGCGAGGAGCAGGACGCGCAGCGCGGCGCCGGCAACTGGGACCTGATCCAGCAGCAGGCCGCGCGCTGCCGCCGGCTGGGCGTCGGTGTCACCATCATCGCGGTGATGATGCGTGCCAATCATCTCCGCCTGGCCGACATCGCGGAGGTGGCCGCCGCCTTCGACGCGCCGCTGCGCCTGAACGTCTACCAGTCCGTGCAGAGCGACGCCTACGCCCTGACCTACGAGGAATACTGGGACGGCTTCGCGGCGCTGTTCGCGCGCACGGACGTGGTCGCCATCGGGGAGCCGCTGGTGCGCGCGATGGCCGGGCTGCCGCCGCGTGCCGGGGGCTGCGGCGCGGCGACGGTGCGCGTCACGCCGCGCGCCACCGTGCAGCCCTGCGTCTATTGGCCCGGTGGCGGCGCGCCGCTGGACGTGCTGCTGGGCCTGGGCGCGGCGATCACGGCGACCGAGCCGTTCGAGGCGGCTCGCTTCCTGCCCGCAGCGTGCCAGGGCTGCGCCTACCAGGCGCCCTGCCGCGGCGGCTGCGCCGGGCGGCGGCGGCTGCTGGATATGCTGGACCAGCCCGACCCGTACTGCCCGGTGATCCGCGACGACGACCGGCGCATGGCGATTACGATGGCGCCCCAACGCGACCTGCCGAAGCTGGAAAGCGCCTGCACCACCATCGTCCAGGCACGCCGCTGATGGGCTGACGTGCCGGGGGGGAGGCACATCGGCGTTTGCCGAGGCGCTTCTGATCGGACGCCAGGCCGGCCGCAGCGGGGACCTTGACGCGGCGCCGGGGTGCGCCGGCCCGGCCACCGCCGGACTTGGGACAGCAGGGCGTAAGCCCGCCGCTCAAGACGCCAGGCGCCAGGCGCGGGCGGGCAAGGTCCGCAGCGTCGGCCATCCCGCCCGCGTCAGCAGCGCGTCCAGCCCCAGGCTGCGCCCAGCGTGGTCCATCGCAAAGAACGCATGGACCATGATCAGGAACAGGTAGTTCCAGGGCCACTCCACGCTGTTGTGATACAGGCCGACCCATAGGTTGAGCGTGAACAGGATGCCGCCCAGCCCAGCCAGCCGCACGGCCACGCCGAGCATCAGCATGACCGCCATCCCGGTCTCCGCCAGCCAGATCAGCGGATCGAGGATCGCGATGTTGGGCAGCAGCACGTCGCGCACCAGCGCGGCATGGGCGGGGAGGAATGAGTTCTCAGCCAACTGCCCGGTCCAGTACCGGAAACCGCCGGAGACGGGCAGCGGCAGCTTCCATAGCGACCCCTGCAGCCACATCGTGCCGATCAGGGTGCGGAACAGCCAGATGGTGGCATGGCGCGCGGTGCGCTGCGCCGGGTCCTGTGCCCAGTTTCGCGCGGCAATCACGATGCTGCCCACAAGCAGCACGGCATAGAGCAGCACGAGCAGGTACTTGGCCCAGCCGATGCTGTCATGGTCGGGCGTGTTGCCGACCAGGAATTGCAGGCTGTCGGAAAACGGGTCGGTGCGCATCGGGCCAGCTTCCTCAACGTGGGTGGTCATGCCACTCCGGAAGCGGACCCTATGATGGTTCAGTGGTGCCGCGCCAGGCATGACCACGGTGCCGTCCAGGAATGGCAGGACACAGGGTGCGCTGGGCTTTGTGTTCCCGGGCCTTGTGTTCCTTGGGCAGTCCGGGCCAAGTCCCCGCCGCGGCGCAGCCTTCGCTGCACGGAGGCCATGGTCATGAAGCGTTTTGCCGTTATCCTTGCCCTGTTGGCGTCCCCTGGCTTGGCGTCTGCGGAGGAGCTGTTGACGGTCAAGGGCGCTGCGACCGTCAAGGAAACGCTGGACCGCATGGAGGCCGCCGCAAAGGCCGACGACTTCGTCATCGTGGTGCGCGTGGACCATGCCGCCAACGCCGAACGGGCCGGGCTGTCCCTGCGCCCCACGGCGCTGCTGGTGTTCGGCAAGGCGCAGGGCGGCACCCTGGTCATCCAGTGCGACCAGCGGATCGGGCTGGACCTGCCGTTGCGCGCCGTGTCCTGGCAGGACGAGGCCGGCCAGGTCTGGCTCGGCATGGCCGACCCGGCGGTGCTGAAGACGCGTTACGCCCTGCCCGCCGCCTGCGACGCGCCGCTTGCCGCAATGGGGGGTGCCGTGCGCGCCCTGCTGAGCCGGGCGTCCCAGCCATAAGCGCCGGCCCGATGCCGCACGACATGCCCGGCGGGACGTTGCCGCCGGGCGCCCTGCCCAAGGACCATGCCGCGCCGTCCGTCTTCCGTCCGGAGCACCTGCTGCGGGAGGCGCGGCGCCAGCGCGGGCTGCCGGACCGCGCCGTGCCCGGGATATGCGTGCTGGACCCGGATGGCGACCTGGTCAGCCACCTCCGCCGCACGGGGCAGGCGCGGTCCAGCCCGGGCTGGGCCTGCTACCACACGGCCCTGGACGAGTTCACCCTGGCCGACGGCACGACCGCGGGGATCGTCGGCTGCGCGGTCGGGGCGCCGTTCGCGGTGCTGGTGGCCGAACAGCTTTTCGCCTCGGGGTGCCGGTTCCTGGTCAGCATCAGCTCGGCCGGGCAGGTCGCCGACTTGGGGGAGCCGCCCTATGCCGTGCTGATTGACCGGGCGCTGCGGGACGAGGGCACCAGCGCCCACTACCTGGCAGCCGGCGCCGGGCCGGCCGTGGCCGCGCCGGACCTGCCGCTGATCGGACGCATCGAGGCCGCGTTGCGGCACGCGCTCATGCCGGGCGGGGCGGCGGCGCTGCACCGCGGCACGACCTGGACCACCGACGCCCCCTACCGCGAGACCGCGGCCGCCATTGCAGCGGCGCGTGCGCAGGGCGTGCTTGCGGTCGAGATGGAGGCGGCGGCGCTCTATGCGTTCGCAGCCGCGCGGCAGGCTGCCGTAGTGTGCTTTGCCCATGTCACGAACACGATGGGGCAGCAGTCCGGCGACTTCGAGAAGGGCGAGGCAGAGGGGTCGTTGACGGCGCTACGGATCGTGGAGGCTGCCGCGTCCGGGTATCGGCAGGCCTAGCATCGCCGCCCCAAGGTCGCGCATGCCGTGTCGCTGCATCCATGCCGACGAGCCAAAAAGGCCAGGGTCCAGTGGGAATGGAACGCGTCGGCTAGGATGTTGCACGGAGGTAGTCTGTGGCGCTGCGGGGTTGGCTAACGCAAGAGGCTTGCCCCTGCCCTGACCCTGGAAGCTCACCTTGCCCTTCAAGCTGAACCACGACCGCTGCCATCACATTCCGCGACGGAAGCACAGGGTCACCAACTCAGCAGTCTACGACGCGGCCCTGCGCCAGCGTGGCAGCCTCACGGTTTGGTTCACGGACGAGGCGGTCGAAGGCTGGCGCGCAGCGCCGCGCACCACCCCAGGCGGGCAGCCCTGGTATTCAGCGCTTGCCATTTTGGCGGCGCTCACCTTGCGCGCGGTGTTCTGCTTGGCGCTGCGCCAGACCAGGGGCCTGACTGGTTCCATCATCGGCCTGCTCCGGCTGGAACTGCGCGTGCCGGACCACTCCACCTTGAGCAGCCGGGCCAAGACGCTGGAGGTGCCGCGCCTGCAGCCGTGCCGGAACGGCGAGCCCCTGCATCTTTTGGTGGACAGCACGGGACTGCGCTTGTGCGGCGCGGGCAAGTGGCTGCTGGAGCAGCACGGCACCAAGACACGCCGGTCTTGGCGGAAGCTGCACATCGGCCTGGACGCCGGCAGCGGCCAGATCGCCGCCGCGTCGCCCACGGCCAAGGAGGCCGGCGCCTTGCTCGACCAGGTCACGGGCGTGGTAGCCTCGTTCACCGCCGACGGCGGATACGACCAGGACCGCGTTTATGCCGGGGTTGCCGAGCGCTACCCCGAAGCGGCCGTCGTCGTCCCGCCACATACGACAGCCGTGCCGGGCGAGACAGCCGAGACTGAGCCGACGCAGCGCGACCGCCATCTGCAGCACATCGCCGAACACGGCGGCATGGCGTAGCAAAAGGCATCCGGCTGCACGACGCGGGCGCGAGCTGAGGCAGCGATCAGCCGGTTCAAGCAGGTGATTGGGGACGCACTGCGCTTGCACACGGACGACCGTCGGGCGACCGAGGTGGACATTGCCGTCAACGCGCTCAATCGCATGTCGGAGCTTGGGCGCCCGAACTACGTCCGCACCGCCTGACCTCAAATAGGGTCGGAGCTACTGCGCTCGCTATCCAGGTCTACGCAACACGCTGGGTTGAGCCCGCGCCAGCCGGCATCCCTGCCCGGCGCGTCATCTCAGCCGCTCCCGCGATGCACTGCGGTCCAGTCCGCGCACTGCGGCCTGTAGCAGGTCGGGGAACGCCGGGGTATGGCCCAAGCGCCCCGAACCGGCGGGAGTCAGCCGCCCGAGATGTGCGGCCAGCGCCAATCCCTCAGGAAGATCGAGCGGCTCCAGCTCGCCGCAGGACAAGCGCGCCAGCACGACCCGGCCATAGTCCGCCAGCCCACGACCGCCCGACGCGACGAGACCGGCCCGGCCCGTCAGCGGTCCCGTCAGTCTCACCCGCCGCGTCCAGCGCCAAACCCGGTGCCAAGGCGTCCGCCAGGTCATCACAGCGGGGCGCCGGTACGGCCTGCATCAGCGGTCCCGGCGGCAGGCCGTGTTCCCGCATCACCTACACCGCATAGGCGGAGCCATGCCGCTGGGCGAGGGCGCACAACGCCGCTGTCTGGCCAGCCGGGTCGTCCGGCAGCGGCGGGAGCGCCGGGGGGACGCCGTCTGCCCGCGCGAGCGCCAGCGCCCAGCCGCGCGCCGCCACGGCCCAAGCTTCGGCGCGGCGAAGCGCCGCAGGTTCGCTGGACCCCGAAGCGCACTGGAACCGTGCCGCGTCGAGGCGGCGCCGGGCGACCGCCGCGAAGAGATGGGCTGGCTCCTCCAGGCCGGCGCCCCAGAGGACCGTGTGTAGCAGCGTGTCCGTATCCTCGGCGCCGCGCGGCAGCGCGGTGCGGCGCAGCGCCGGCCAGCCGCCACCGGCATGGGTTGCGGTCCAGCCTGCCTCATGCCGGGCGACCTCGATCCGGGCGGGCGCGGCACTTGACGGCAAGACGCCCAGCGCCTGCGGCTTGGCGATGCCGGCCAGATGCAGCCAGAACGGCGAGCCTTCCCAGGTCCGTATTCGCTCCCCTGGCCGCAGCAGGTCCAGGCGGCCGCCAGCCATCAGCGCCCCATAAAGCTGCGCCGCCCGAACCTCGCCGCCAGGTCCCCCCAGGACCTGGACGGATGTGTCGTCCATCCTCCAGCACGCGGCCTCCACGGACGCAGGCGACAGGTCGAAGCCGACCTGTCGCGTTTCCTGATAGGACGCAAGCTGCGCATCCCCGGCGTCGCCGCCCAGAGCCGGATTATGGCGATGCTTTCGGGCGCGGACGGTAGGCTGCTCCTCCCCGACAGCTCCCCAGGCGGCAACAGCGGCACCCAGCATGTCGGGCGGCGGCGCGGTGAAGACCGCCGCGTCCCGGACGGATTGGCTGCCGTCCGCTGTGCTGTCCCGCGCCGGCTGTCCCAAGCCTGCCAGATGCACCTGCGCGTCTGCATGGCCCAGGGATGGCGACGCTACGCCGGGACCCGGCGCGGGCTGGCTGGGGTCATGCGCCGCAGAACCAGATTGGCTCAGCACTACCGCACTTCTGGAGTCCTGGGCAGCCTGTCCCGGCTCCACGGTGCTGGGCTGAGCGAGGCCGGGCTGGGCGGCGCCGGGACCTGCAAGGATCGTCTGCACGCCGGCTTGGCCCAGTGATGGCTGCTGCGCCCCGCCCGGGGCTGCGGACGCCGGCTGGCCCGGACTGGCGAGACGGCCAGAACCGGGTGGTTGGCCAGCGTCGGGTGGCGAGTGCCCAGACCGCATCAAGGGCACGGAGGACCCCGCATCCTGGGCAGCCCGCCCACCTTCCGGAATGCCGGCCTGAACGGGTGGGTTAGGGCCTGCCGGAAGGGCCTGGGTGCCGGCCTGGCCTGGCGGCCCCCGCGCTGCCATTCCAGGACTTGGCGGCGCGGGCTGGCCCAGACTGGCCGGGCGGTCCAGCCCCGGCGGCTGGCCGGCTCTATCCGCCGCCTCGCCAAATTGGCTTGGAGCCGCAGAAGCCGCCGGACCACGCACTGCTTGCCCGCCCTTTGTGGCGCTGTCCGGCGCGGGCTGGCCAGCGCTTGCCAGGGACGGCTGACCGGCAGCCTGGCCCAGCGGCGACGCATGGCCTGATGCCGGCGCGGGCTGGCCGGCGTCATATAGCGCGTCGCTGGGCTGGCTCAGGGCTGCCGGGGCTCCCGCGCCTTGGGCAGCCTGTCCCACGATCGCGGCGGCGGCCTGCGCAGGTGGGCCAGCTCCTGCCGGGAGCAGCTGCGCGCCGGCGTTGCCCAGGTTGGGCGGCGTGCCTGAACCCGGCGCTGGCTGGACTAGGCTGCTGGCCCGGTCAGGACCAACTGCCTGGCCGAGGTCGCGCGCGGCATACCCGGATTGGCTCAAGGCCGCCGCCACGTTGAGGGGAAGTGCCGCAAATCGTGACGGCTCGCCCCAGCCGTCCATCGCCTTGTCGTCCACCTGACCCGCCGGGGCGGCAGTCGCCGGCATCGCCGCGGACAGACCGGCAGGTGGAACGGGCAGGGCCGCATCCGGCTGCTGTGCAGGCCCTGCCCCGCCGGGTGCCCCTGCCGCAGCAGCAGGGCTGGCAAGGGTTGCAGGCGGCCCGGCGCCAGGGACCTGCGTCGGCATATTGGCCACCGCGGCAGCCACGGCTCCGTCGGGACGGCCCAGTGCGGATGGAATGCCGTCGCCGGCCGGCGCGGCCGCTGGGCCGGCCGGCGCCCCGGCAAGATCCTGGGCGCCCATCAGCACCGCCATCCATCCCGAACCAGGCGCTGCACCAGCGGCGGGCGCCACCGCCTGATCCACCAAGGGCAGGCCGGCTATGGCGGCGACCGGCTCCGTCATGTCGCATCCCCCCTGCGCCGCATCAGATCACCTTCGCCGCCTGCAAGGCGCGGATCACCATCGAATAGATATTTTCGGGAATGAACTGGCCCGGCTGCGTCTTGCGGATCAGCACGTCTGCCAACTCCCCGTCCTCATGCACCGCTACGCCGTTGCGATGCGCGTTCTGCACCAGCGCAGCCGTGCGCGGGCCGCGGGCACGGCACATCAGCGCCGGCGCCAGCGCCTCGCTCATGACGAAGCGCAGTCCAACCGCCACGGTCCGGCCGTCGGTGATCAGTATGGTGGCGCGGGCAATGCCCAGCGCGCGCCCGGACGGCGCCGCCGCTTCCTCCTGCCGCAACCGGCGGCGGTGGCCCATGATGACCGGATCACCGTCCTGGTCCTTGCGCTCCCGCTTAGCCTCCGACACGCTCATTTTCTGGTCACGCATGAACAGCCAGCGCTGCACCCCGATGTCGGCCAGCCCGACCACCATCGACAGCACGCCCGCCGCTTCCAGCAGTCCGGTCAACTGCGCGGTGAACGTCACCTGCACGCATGAAAGCCCGCACCCCGGCGCCAGCACGATCGCGCGCAGCCCGCCCACGAGCAGCGTCGCCAGGATCGCGCCGATCAGCAGCACCTTGATGACGGACTTCACCAGCTCGACCAGCGCCCGCATTTTGAACAGCCGCCGGAAGCCCTCGGCCGGGTTGATGTGGCTGAGCTTGGGCGTGATCGGGTCCATTGCGAAGGGGATGCCGCGTAGCGCCACCAGCGTGCTCAGCACGACCATCCCAACCACCGCGCCTAGCACCGGCAGCACCGTGCCGATAGCGGCGTCGCGCGCCGCCGGCACCACGACGCGCAATCCGTCCTCCCAGCCGCTGGGGCGCGCGGCGGCAGTGGCGGCGGTATCCAGCAGCGCCGTCAGGCGGCCGACTGCACCGGAGCCGGTCAGCAGGAGCACCCCGGCCGCGCCCGCCAGCGCCGCGCCGGACGTGAAGTCTTTGCTGCGCGGCACCTGTCCCTTCTTGCGGGCCTCCAGCAGCTTCTTCTGCGATGCCGGGAGGGTTTTTTCCTCGCTTTCGCCACCCACGCTAGGAGCCTCCCAGGCGGCGCAGCGCCTCGCCCATGCCTGCCAAGGGCTTGAGGCCGTCGCGCAAGTAGCCGATCAGCACCACCGCATAGAGTGGCAGGGCCACCACATACACCAGGCCTTTCACAGTCATGGACAGGTCGAACACGTTGAGCTGCGGCGCGAACCGGCCGACCAGCGCCAGGGACAGCTCGGCCAGCACCATTCCGCCGACCAGTGGCGAGGCGAACAGGAAGCCCGCCCGCAGCACCACATCCATCAGCCCCAGCACCTGCTCCGGCGTGTCAGCCGCCATCGCCGGCCAGCCCGCGGTCACCGGCCAAACGCCGTAGCTGTCCACCACCGCGCGCAGCAGGTGCTCCATGCCGCCGCTGGTCAGAAACACGGTGACGAGGGTCAGCGCCAGCAGCGTCGCGGTCTGGCCGCTCTCCTCCTGACCGGCCGGGTCCGGCACGGCAGTGGCGCGGGACCCCCGCTGCTGGTCAACCAACTCCCCCGCGGTTTCCGCCACCCAGAACGGCACCGCGAACAGCAGCCCGACCAGCAGCCCGACAAAACCCTCCTTGGTGCCAAGCACCAGCATGCGCACTGGACCCGGCATGTCGGCCTGCACCGCCGGCAGCAGCCCCGGCAGCAGCAACACGGCCAGTGCCCCCGCCACGCTCGCCCGCAGCAGGCCGCGCAGGCCGATGCGGGTGGACACCGGGACGATGACCAGCAGCCCCAAAACGCGCGCGAACCCCAGCCCCCACGCGGCGAACGCCGGCTGCGCCGCCCGGATCGCCTCCAGCACGGCGTCGAGCGTCACCGTGACCGCGCCATCGCCGGGAAGGCGTCGAACAGCTCGCGCGACTGCTGCACCATCGGCCCTACCAGCAACGGCCCCAGCACCGCCACCACGACCAGCACGGTGATGAGCTTGACCGTCTGCCCGAGCGACTGGTCCTGTATTTGCGTGACCGCCTGGAACAGCCCGACCAGCAGCCCGATCACCGCAGCCACCACCAGCACCGGCGCTGCGGTTTGCAGCACGAGCAGCAGCGTGGTGTTCAACCGCGCAACGAACGCCCCGTGGTCCATCACGGCCCGGTATAGCTGGCGAGCAAGCCGTGCAGTAACCGCGTCCAGCCGCTGACGACCACGAACAAGAAGATCTTGAACGGCGTCGAGATGACCTGGGGCGACACCATCATCATCCCCATCGCCATCAGGATGCTCGACACGATCAGGTCAATGGCGATGAACGGCAGATAGAGTAGGAACCCAGCCTCGAACCCCCGGGTCAGCTCGCTGATGACGAAGGCCGGGATCAGAATCAGCAGGTCGTCCGTGCCGGCGGTCTTGTAATACTCGTCCGGCCAGATGCGCTGGGCCGTCGCCAGCAGAAACTCCCGTTCCTCGTCCGGGGCGGAACGCCGCAGGGACGCCTTCACAGGCTCGGCCGCCGACGCCATCGCGTCCCGCAATCCGTCGGCGGTGGCGTAGCTGACGGTCGGCGCCTGCAGCCGGCCCACCACCTCCGTCACCACTGGGGCGGATACGTAGGCCGTCAGCACCAGGGCGATCGCATACAGCACCAGGGTCGGCGGCGTTTGCTGGGTGCCAAGCGCGTTGCGGACCAGGAACAGCACGATGGATATCTTCAGGAACGCCGTCGTGGTGATGACGGCAAACGGGATCAGCCCGGCGGCTGCGGCCACCGCGATGATCGGCAACAGGTTTCTACCCAGGTCAGACACGGCGGCCGATCTGCAGCACGCGGACGCCGATGACCTCACCGACCCGCACCATCTCCTCCGTCCCGACCTTCCGGCCGTTCGCCAGGATGTCCACCGGATGCGACGGGCCGTGCCCCAGCTCGAACACGTAGCCTGGGCCGACCGCTTCCAGCTCGCCCAGCGGCATCTCCAGCCGCCCCACGTCGAACACCAGGCGCACAGGAAGATCGGCCAGGTCGGCCGCGTCCTCGTCCGGCCCGCCTTCGATGTCGTCTGCTGCGCTGGCTGTCATGGTCCATCCTTCCAATCCTACCGCGCGGAGGTTCTGGCGCCGGCTCGTCACTCGGAAACCGCGCCCCTCCCTGGCGACGTGCCAGCCAAGCCGGTCGCAGGCCACGAGCAGCGCCACCCCGGCCTCTGGCGGCTCGGCCAGCACCACGTCGCCGGGACGCAACGCCGCATGTCGGCGACGAGAACGTCCGCCGCCAAGGCCCTTATCCTGAGCGGCACCGTCAGACCCGGCAACGGCGTGCATTCGCCCGGCGCCCCTTCCAACGCCATGGCCAGGGCCAGGGCTGCCGCCGGGCCAAGCGTCAGGGCGATCTTCCCCTTGGTGCCGCCGAGGTCGCAGCTCAGGCCCACGGCGGCGCCGTCGAAAGGCTGCACCGCGTGGCCCAGCTCAACAGCCATGCCGGGAGATGCCGCTTCCAGCAGCAGCGGCTCAAGCGACAGCTCGAGCAGCAGCGGGATCATCGGACTGTCCAGCACGGCCAACACCGGGTCCACCGCGGACAGCACCACCGTGGCCAGGTTGTCCGGCACACAGGCCACCGCGTCCTCGCCGCCGATCCGCAGGCCGAACACGCGGTACGGCGCCAGCGCGGCGGGCGCGAGGCCGAAAGCCAGCTTGACTGCACCGAATGACATCGGCGGCCGGGCACGGCCCAGCGCCCGGGCCACGCGCGCCTCGGCATAGGTCATGTATGGGACACTGAGCGGCAGCAGGCCTGGCCGACCTGCAACGGCTGCGCCGCGTGCGGGAGGAGCGGGCCATTGCCGCCGCCGCCAGCGCGCAGGCCGTCGCCGCGGCTGCTCAGGCCCGCAGCGCCGCAGCCGACAAGGCGGCGCAGGACGACGCCGAACTGCGTCGTGCGCAAGAAGCAGAAGCGTATCGCCGGCTGCTGGCCGGCTCGCATCCCGGCGAGCGGGTGAAGCGCGTCATGGCGGCGATGGCGGCCATCGCGGCGCGCAGCATGGCGGCCGAGCGTGCCCGCGTTGAAACCCAGGCGGCGGCCGCCGCCAGCGCACAGCAGGCCGGGGCGGCGCTGCGGGCACAGCGGCAGGCCAGTCGCCTGCGTGAGGCCGCCGACCTGTTCCAGGCCGAGCAACGGCCCTGGTCGAGCGCATCCGGGCCGAGGACGCGAACTCGCAGGGTGCGAAGGCGGTCGTGCTCACCGCACCCGACCTGCGGCGGCACCTGCGCAGCCTGCTGGCCAACAACGGCGTCTATGCGCCGGTGCTGGCGTTCCACGACCTGATGCCCGACTTCAACGTGCAGCCGCTCGGCACCGGGCGCATGGCGGGTGCTGCGGTGGTGATCGAGCATGCGCCAGCCGCAGCACCGGCCGGCGATGGGGAGGCGGCCCCGCCCAGCGACGCGCCCGCGGCAAGGTCGGCGTGACCTGTCACTTGTACCCCTGCCTTGGCTCGGGTAGCGTCACTCCGGCAGCTTCTTACCGCCTCCGTCATGCTACCAGCACCTCTGATCCCTGGAAGGAAGATTATGGCCACCCCAGGTGAAATTACCCTCAGCACCCCGCGTCTTGATGCCGCGGTTGCCGGCGGGTTCTCAGGCGATGCGCCGCCGGATGCAGGCCGCACCCGGTTCTTTGACATGTTGCCTACCGTCGGCACCGGCAACTCGGAGCCGGACGGAACGGGAGCGGATGAAACCCTAAACCCCGGCACGGCTGACTGGAACGTCAATGGATCAGGTGGCGCGCCTCCAGCGGCCTTTGCCGCTACTTGATGGGACAAGCACAGACACCCACGCCAGCAGTGACGTGGGTGGTATCACAGTGCGCCTGGGGACGGTCACGCTTGCAGGTGCCCCACCAGCGCCGCAGCCCGTGTCGCCAGCCAGTGGCGGGGCGGGTGGGACCGCCGGTGGCAGCGGCGTGCTGCCGCCGCTGGACATAGCCCCGCCCGGCACGCCCAGCACAGCACCCTACGCCAGCAGTGACGTGGGTGGCATCACGGTGCGCCTGGGGACGGTCAGGCTTGCAGGTGCGACGCCCGTTACCGCTGATCATCTGCGCGCCATCATGCCCGATGCCAAGAGCGCGGCGGACCGCTACGTCGAGCCGCTGAACCAAGCCATGGTAGCCCACGGCATCAACACGACCCAGCAGCGCGCCGCGTTCCTGGCCCAAGTTTCGGTCGAGAGTGATCAACTGCATAACACGGTCGAGAACTTGAACTACACCACCCCCAGCCGTATTACCGAGGTGTGGCCGCTGCGCTTTCCCACCCAAGCAGCGGCGGCGCCCTACACCCGCAACGCCGAGGCGCTCGCTAACCGGGCCTACGCCAAACGGAACGGCAACGAAGCGAGCGGCGACGGCTACCGCTTCCGCGGCAGGGGTCTCATGCAGGTCACTGGCCGCGACAACTACCGCAACGTCGGCTTCGAAAATAGCCCCGAGGCTTTGGCGGAGCCACAAAATGCCGCGAACACCGCGGCGGCGTTCTGGGCCAACCACGGCCTGAACGGGCGGACGACGGGCATACTCGACCGGGCGCATTTCGACGGCATTTCGCGGGTTGTAAATAGACATGACCCCAACCTGCAGAGGCTTTGGGACGCCTAACAGCGCGCGCTCGGCGCCGGTCGATAAGGGGTATAGTGGAGGGCTTAGCACCCGCGGCGGCGCTTCTAGCGGCCCTGGCAACGGCCTGCCCGGGCACAGCATCGACTCAGAACAGGCCGGCCCGGAACAGCCAGGCCCGGCCTAGGCCGGCCGTGTCCCTCTGTCGAGCGCCGGAGACGGTGCTGTTTACCTGCGCGGTAAGGACCAAGACGGTGTCGGTCTGCGGCAAGGGTCAGAGCGGGGCCGTCTACCGCTTCGGGCGCCCGGGCCACATCGAACTCGAGGCCACCGATCTGCACTTCGCTTATACCGGCTTCTCGGGCGGCGGCGAGGAGCAGATACTAGGGCGTGTCGTCAATTGAGCCAGATGGTTGCTGCGGCGAGGTGGATGCCGGCGAGGAAGTTGCGTGCGGTTTTGTCGTAGCGCGTGGCGATAGCCCGGAACTGCTTGAGCTTGGCGAAGAAG
>JAABUU010001610.1_pt1 | contig 36806 bp, 32 predicted proteins | sample 5559301 | NCBI WGS metagenome assembly JAABUU01 (sample SAMN10711884, study PRJNA513360) | rock metagenome | isolation source: Antarctica rocks | place: Antarctica: Victoria Land, Richard Nunatak white
CCCGCCCAGAGGAGTCGGGACCCAGTGCGCCTTCCGACCGCCCGGCCGGTCGACCAGCCCGAACCGGGGCGCGACGACTCTCGCCACGCCGGAGAGCAAGGCGGACAGGGCGAACGCCGCCGCCACCAGCCCCAGAGCCACCATCGGGAGGATCATCGGCGGCCCCCGGGCGGCCCGTCGGGGGGCCCCCCCGGCCGGCCGATCGCCCGCCGGTTGAGCAGCGAGAGCGACAGGCAGGCCCCCATCAACGCGACCACCGTCCCCGAGACGCCGATCAGGACGGCCCACTCCACCGGGCGGTCGGGCGGCCAGTCCGGTCGGGCTCCCCCTCGGAGGAAGAAGCCGATCGCGATCGGGCCGCCAAACGACCACAGAGTCATCGCCGCCAGGAGGACGAACGGGAGGCGGGGAAGTCGGGTCTTCATCGGCCCTTGGCCACGGCCCGGGCGATCCGACGCTCGGCGGCGACCGTCTCCAGGCCCCGTCGGGTCGTCACCAACTCGGCCAGGATCGCCTCGCCGGCCGTCGCCGCCGAGACGTTGTGCGCGGCGGCGTCGGTCCGCCATCGGACCTCGACGGTCCCCTCCTTGAGCCCCCGCTCGGCGATCACGACCCGGAGCGGGATCCCGATCAGGTCGGCGTCCTTGAATTTGACCCCCGGTCGCTGGTCGCGGTCGTCGACCAGGACATCATAGCCGGCCCCCTCCAGCGCCTTCTCCAGCGACTCGGCGGCCTCCATCACGGCCGGGTTGTTGATCTGCAAAGGTGCGATCAGGACGTGATAAGGGGCCAGCGCGAGCGGCCAGATAATCCCGTTGTCGTCGTGCCCGGCCTCGACAGCCGCCGCGACGATCCGGTTCACGCCGATCCCGTAACACCCCATGATGACCGGAATCTCCTGCCCCTTATCGTCGAGGAAGTGGGCCCCCATCGCCCGGGAATACTTGGTCCCGAGTTTGAAGACGTGGCCGATCTCGATCCCCTGATTGACCGCCATCGCCCGGCCGCACTTGGGGCAGGGGTCGCCCTCGACGGCGTCGCGGAGGTCGACGACCTTCTCCAGTGGGAAGTCCCGACCCGGGATCACGCCGGTCAGGTGGACGTCGACCAGGTTCCCGCCGACCACGACCGAGGGCATCGCCGCGACCGACCGGTCGACGGCCAGGGGGAGCTTGAGGCCGACCGGCCCGAGGAAGCCCATCGGGGCCCCGGTCGCCTTCTCGATCGTGGCCGGGTCGGCCGGGGTCAGGGCGAGCGCCGAGAAGGCCCGGCGGACCTTGGCCTCGTTGGCCACGTGGTCGCCCCGGATCAGGGCGGCCACGGGTCGGCCGTCGGCCAGGAAAACCAGGAGCTTGGCCGTCCGCGACTCGTCGACCTTGAGGAAGTCGCAGACCTCTTGAATCGTCCGGCGGTTGGGCGTCTCGACCGGAGCGGGGGGGGAAGCGGCGGCGTCGGGCTCGGGGGGGGCGGAACCGGGGCCGACCTCGGCGCGCTCCTTGTTGGCCGCGTAGCCGCACTCGGGGCACTGGATGATGGTGTCCTCGCCGGTCGAGGAGGGGACCATGAACTCGTGCGAGCTGTCTCCGCCGATCGGCCCGCTCTCGGCCTCGACCACGGCGTAGGGGATCCCGCAGCGGTCGAAGGCCCGGCAGTACGCCTCGTACATCGCGTCGTAGCTCTGGTCGAGCTGCTCGAGATTGGCGTCGAAGCTGTACGCGTCCTTCATCAGGAACTCACGGGTCCGGAGGATCCCGAACCGGGGGCGGGGCTCGTCGCGGAACTTGGTCTGGATCTGATAGAGCGTGACCGGGAGCTGCTTGTACGACCGGACCAGGTCGCGGATCAGGTCGGTGACGACCTCCTCGTGGGTCGGCCCTAGGGCGAAATGCTGATCGTTGGCGGTGGTGAGCTGCATCAGGAGCGGCCCGAAGGTCTCGAACCGACCCGATTCCTTCCAGAGCTCGATCGGCTGGAGCGCGGGCATCAGCAGCTCCAGCGCCCCGGCGGCGTCCATCTCCTCGCGGATCAGGCGGACCACCTTGGCGAGGACCCGAAACCCCAGCGGCAGGTAAGAATAGGCGCCGGCGCCCAGTTGGCGGATCATCCCCGCGCGGAGCAGGAGCCTGTGGCTCGGGGCCACGGCGTCGGCGGGGGTTTCCTTGAGGGTCGGGATCAGGGCTTTCGACCAGCGCACGATCGGCTCCTGCCGCGGGAAGGGGGGACGAGGCCCGACCGGGCCGCCGCTCCGGGCGACCGGCGGCGGTCCCCGGGGAATCGGCACAGTCTATCAGATCGCTCGGGCCGATCGCAGGCCCAACCTCGGGATTCGGACCGACCCGGCCAGCCCCCACAAGCCCGACGTCCCTCGCGTCGGGAACGTCAATCACTAGACAACCTCGGGCCGCCCGATCGGCGGGTTTTCCCCCGATTTCGGCCCGGCCCGCGACGACTTAATGACCATGAGACGGTCGGCTTCCGCCGGGATGGACCGGCGGGTCGGCTGACGTCGGATCGGCGCGGGCCTTTCCGCGGGTGACGATGGGTCGAGGGGCCCGGCCGCCTTCCCGGTAGGGGATCGGGCCGAGGCCTCCGGGCCGCAGGGAGGTGAGAGGTGTTTTCGAGTGATCGCCGCCGCGAGCGCCGGATCGTCCGACCCCGAAGCCGACCGGGGCGCGTCGCCGTCGAGGGGCTGGAAACCCGCCAGCTCATGGCCTATTCCCCGTTCGGCTTCTCGCTCCCGCAGCTCTCGGTGACCGGCTTCGCGGCGCCGACGGCCGCCTATGGCGGACCGCTGACCATCGACGTGACCGTGGAGAATCAGGGGGCCAGCTCGCTGATCGAGCCGACCCACCTGGCCCCGGGCAGCGTTAGCACCGCCGATTCGACCGCGACGACCGTCGAGGTCTTCGCCTCGACCAAGCCCAACGCCTCCTCCGGGCTCCTCAAGCTCGCCACGATCGTCGTGCCGCCCATCCAGCAGAATAGCGACTCCGAGGTGATCTCCACGGTCGCCCTGCCCGCCAGGCCGCGTGGGTTCCCCGGGATCGGGGGCAAGCTCTACCTGACGCTGGTGGTCAACAACAATCAGGCGGTTCTGGAGTCCAGCACCGTCAATAACGTCTACCGGGTCCCGACCCCGGTGACGATCACCAATCCGTTGCCCAACCTCCAGGTGGTCGCTCTTGACATCCCCGCCGCCCTCCAGCCCGGCGAGGTGATCTCGCCCACGATCCGGATCGCCAACTTCGGGTCGGCCAACCCGTCAGCGCAGGGCCCGGTCACCGTCGAGCTCGTCGCCTCGCTGAACAAGACTTTCGGCCCGGGCGACGCCGTGGTCGGCTCCTACGTGATCAACAGCCTCCCGGGGATCTCGGGCGTCCCCACCCAGAATATCCTGGCCACCCTGGCCGGCGACCAGAACATCATCCAAAGCCCGAACGTGAACACCACGACCCTGCCGCCCCTCAAGCTGCCGACGTCGCCGGGCTTCTATTACCTCGGGGTCGTCATCGACCCCTTCCACACGATCAACCAGACTTACGCCCCCAGCCCGGCGCTCCGCGACGTCATGCCGGTCGGGCCCGCCGACCAGTTCCTCCCCGCGGGGACCATCATCATCAAGCCCTCCGGCGCAGCCCCGATCTTCCCGGCGCTCCCCTCGACGTTCATAAACCCGCTGACCGCGACCCCGACGGTGGTCATCACGCCGCTCTTCCCGAACATCAACCCGGTCACCAACCCGGGCCCGACGATCGTCCGCCAAGCCGCCCGGGCATCCGCCCACAAGTCGCACAGGTGAACCGAGACCCGGGCGGGACCGCCGAGTTCCGATCGATCACCCGAGGCCGGCCGGACGAAGCAGTCCGCCCGGCCTCGGCCCGTCGACCGGTGGTCGCCAACCGGCCGGGTCAATCCCTTGACCCCGCCGGCGGGCGGCCCCTACAATCGGGCCTCATGGGCCGAACGGCCCGAGGCGTCCTCTCCCATCCGACCCGCACCGATTGAAACCCCGCATGACCCGTCGCTTCGTCAATCAGCTTGCCAATGGGGACACGATCGACGAGGTCTTTCTCGTCGCCGACAAGCAACTCCGGGCCAACCGCCAGGGGAACCTCTACCTCCACCTGGAACTCCGGGACAAGTCCGGGAGCGTGGGCGCCCGGCTCTGGAACGCCAGCGAGGGGCTGGCCCGGACCTTCGAGCCCGGCGACTTCCTTCACGTCCGGGGCAAGATCCAGGTCTTCCAGGGCGCGCTCCAGGTCATCCTCTCGCACATCGAGGGCGTGCCCCGCGATCAGGTCGAGCCCGAGGATTTCCTCCCCCAGAGCTCGCAGAACGTCGCCAAGCTCACCGCGAAGCTCCGCGAGCTGCTCTTCGGGATGAGCAATCCCCACCTCCGGGCCCTCGCCGAGTGCTTCCTGATCGACGAGGGGCTGCTCCAGCGGTTCACCACCGCCCCCGCCGGGATCAAGAACCACCACGCCTATCAGGCCGGGCTCCTGGAGCATGTCGTCACGATGCTCAGCGTCGCCGACCGGATCAGCGACCTGTATCCCGACGTCGACCGCGACCTCCTGCTGATGGGGATTTTCCTCCACGACATCGGCAAGGTGTCCGAGCTGAGCTACGACCGAGCCTACGGCTATACCGACGAGGGGCAGCTCGTCGGCCACCTGGTGATGGGCGTCGAGATGCTCCGGGACAAGGTCGAGCAGACCGCCGACCTCACCGGCGAGCCGTTCCCGACCGAGCTGCTGTTGCGGCTCAAGCACATGATCGTCAGCCACCACGGGACGCCCGAGTTCGGCTCGGTCAAGCTCCCGATGACGCCCGAGGCCGTCGCCCTGCACTACCTGGACAACCTCGACGCCAAGATCCACGCCTTCACCCGCGAGATCCGCGACGACCCCTGCAAGGACACGAGCTGGACCCCGTTCCACCCGAGCATGAACCGCCGGCTGTACAAGGGGGAGCCGTCCCCGTCGGCCGTCAACGGCGAAGGCCCGGCCGAGTGAACTCGGGGCGACGCCCCCTTCGCGGAGGAGCTGCCGAGATGCGCCGGTTCATCGGTGGGATGCGGGTCTGGCAATGGATGTCCGTCGTCGCCCTGCTGGCGACCGCGTTCTCGGCCAGCGATCTCGGCGGGCGATGGAGCTCGCTCCGGCATCGCGCGTCCAGCATGTCCAACGGGGCCAGCCGGAATCGGGCGAAGGCCGATTTCCTCATCGAGAGGCTGGGGACGCTCCGCGATCGCCGGGCGATCCGGAGCTTCGAGGGTTACTACGTTTACTCCGGAGAATGGTTGGCTGAGACCCGATCCGGAATGTTCCCGATGAATGACGAGGAATGGACCGAAGCCCTCCGCCGCGATGATCGGGAGAACCGGGCCGAGGCCGCCCGACTCCGGACCGAAGCCGCCATGATGGACCGGTTTCAGATCGAATTCGAGTCGCGATGGTGGTGAGGGCCGCCCGGCCGGTCCCGAGGATCGGCCCGTCGGCCCTCCTCGAACGAGCGAAGGGGTGACGATGGAAGACCACTCGGCCCGGGTCCTGGTCCTGGTGGAAGATCCCGACTACGACCCGATGACGCTCAAGGCGATGGCCAAACGCTTCCGGGTCCCCGAGGACGAGTATCCGGCCTTCCGGAACGCCGTGAAGGGGATGATCAAGGCGGGTAAGCTCGAAGTCGCCAAGGACAAGACTCTCCGCAAGGCCGAACTTTCCGGGACGATCACCGGGACCTTCCGCCGGAGCTCCAAGGGCTTCGGCTTCGTCCGGCCCTCGGGCGTCTCGAACAAGGCCGACCAGGTCTTCATCCCCGTCGACGGCGGACGCGACGCCTCCACCGGCGACGAGGTCCGGGTCAAGATCGTCAAGCGAGCCAAGGGGCCCGGGTTCAACCCCGAGGGGCGGGTGGTCGAGGTCGTCTCGCGGGCCTCGGGGCTGTTCGTCGGCCATTATTACGAGAAGGAAGGGGCCGGCTACGTCAAGGTCGACGGGACCACCTTCGCCGACCCGGTCTACGTCGGCGACCCCGGCGCCAAGGGGGCCCGGCCCGGCGACAAGGTCGCGCTGGAGATGGCCCGCTATCCCACCCCGTACCGCGAAGGGGAGGGGGTGGTCACCGAGGTCTTCGGCCCCCGGGGCGAGCCCAAGGTCGAGACGATCGCGGTGATCCGGGCCCTGGGAATCCCCGACGTCTTCGACGACGACACCCTGGACGAGGCCCGGCGCCAGGCCAAGGCGTTCGACGAGGATGCCGTCGACGGCCGGCTCGACCTCCGCGACCAGCTCACCATCACCATCGACCCGGCCACCGCCCGCGACTTCGACGACGCCATCACCCTGACCCGCGACGAGAAGGGGTTCTGGGCCCTGGGCGTCCACATTGCCGACGTCTCGCACTTCGTCCGGCCCGGCTCGCCGCTGGACGACACCGCCCGGAAGCGGGGGACCAGCGTCTACCTGCCCGACCGGGTGATCCCGATGCTCCCCGAGGTGATCTCCAACAGCCTGGCCAGCCTCCAGGCCGGCCACGTCCGCTACACCGTCAGCGCGATCCTCGAATTCGACGCCGACGGCGTCCGGACCGCCCAGGATTTCGGCCGGTCGGTCATCAAGGTCGACCGCCGGTTCGCCTACGAGGAGGTCTTCGAGGTCCTCCAGCACCCCGAGGGGGAGCTGGCCCAGAGCCTCTACCCCGAGATCCGGGCCCTGCTCGGCGGGATGCTCGAACTGGCCATGATCCTCCGGAAGCGGCGGTTCCAGCGGGGGGCGCTGGAACTGAACATGCCCGAGGTCGAGATCGACCTGGGCGAGCAGGGCGAGGTCGTCGGCGCCCACCTGGCCTCAAACGACGTGAGCCACCAGATCATCGAGGACTTCATGCTCGCGGCCAACGAGGCCGTCGCCGCGCACCTGACCGCGAGCAAGGTCGGCTTCCTTCGCCGAGGGCACGCCGACCCCGACCCCCGCAAGCTCAAACAATTCGCCGAGTTCGCCGCCAGCCTGGGGATCGAGATCAAGGACGCCCTGAGCCGGTTCGAACTCCAGCGCGTCCTGGCCGAGTCGGCCGAGAAGCCCGAGGCGTACGCCGTCCACTTCGGCCTGCTCCGGAGCCTCAAGCAGGCCATCTACACGCCCGAGGAGGAGGGGCACTACGCCCTGGCCAGCGAGGATTATTGCCACTTCACCTCGCCAATCCGCCGCTACCCCGACTTGCAGGTCCACCGCCAGCTCACCTCGATCCTGGCCGGCAAGCGGCCCCGGTCCGACTTCGACGAGCTGGCCGCCCTCGCCGAGCATTGCACCCGGACCGAACGCCGGGCCGAGACCGCCGAGCGCGAGCTGATCAAGATCAAGCTCCTGACCTACCTGGCCGGCCACATCGGCGAGAAGTTCCACGCCGTGATCGTCGGCGTCCAGGACTTCGGCTTCTTCTGCCGCCTGATCGAGTTCCCCGCCGAGGGTCTGGTCCACATCACCGCCCTGGCCGGCGACTATTACTACCTCGAGGGCGAAACGCACACCCTGATCGGCCGGAAGGGCGGCAAGCGCTACCGCCTGGGCGACCGGGTCGAGGTGACCATCGCCCGGGTCGACATCGACCGCCGCGAGCTCGACCTGACCCTCGGCGACTTCGAACCCTCCGAGATCCCCCCGCAGCCCCGTCCCCCCCGCGAGGCCCGGAGCCGCCCCTCGGCCCGATCGAGGCCGAAGCCGCCCTCGGGCAAGCCGAAGAAGAAGGGCCGCCGGGGTCGGTCGCAGTGAGGGAAGTCCCCTGCGATCCGACCGGGCGGTCCGAGGGGCCGATGACCCGCGGCATAAGAATGGGTTGGCCGCCGTCCTGACCGCTCCATCCTCCCCGATCCGAGCGGGGACCATCCTCGGTCCATCGACCCCGAACGCCCGCAACCCGGGCCGATTCAGGGATGCGGAGGCTCCGGTGATTTCGACCGCTTCGAGGGGGGGTCCAACGGCCGGACGTCGGCGACCTCCGGAAGCTGCACCACGAACGCACGCCCCTCCCCGGGCGAGACCTCGACCCGATACCAGACGCCGCACTCCGGGCAGGTCGCGAGAAATTGATCCGGCTGGCTCGCGATCGGCTGGTGGAGGTCCAGCGGCTCTCGGCAGCGACGGCAGTTCGCCAATCCGAGGCGGTCCGCCGCGATCGAGTAATAAGAAAGGGAGATGGGGGCCGATCGATCCAGGGTGCGTCTCACGGGTCGGGCCTCCCGTCGTGCTGGCCAGCCGATCGATCCACCCACACCGTCATGGATGCCAGAGTACCATCTCCCTCGCGATCTCCACTCCCATCATAGAGTTTTTTTCTCCCAAGGCTGGTTTTAGTCCGGAATCTCGCGACCCGAGAGCTCTCCATCGAAAAAGAAGGCTGCCGGAAGATCCCCGAGTGCATGAGCCTCCGCGCGATTGACCTTCACAAGTGGGACCATCGGGGAGAGAATCATGCCCTTCGGAACCGGTCGAGAATCGCGGGCGGAGCGGCCTGCGGACCGAATCGCGGCGGGTTCCTCAAGAAGGAGGACGGGTGATGGCAAATTGGGTGAGGTCGGGGCTCGCCTGGGCCACGATCGGACTGGTCGGAGCCCCCTCGGCCGCCCCCGCGCAGCAGGTCATCGAGCGCGACACCAAGCTGACCGGCCCCCGGGGCCGGACGATCGAGCGCGACATCCGGGTCGAGCGGGGGCCGGGTTACATCGACCGCAAGATCGAGATCAAGCGCCCCGGCGAGACCCTGATCCGGGACACCCGGATCGAGAACCGTGGCGGGCACGGTGGGTATCGCCCGCAGGGGCCCGGGCCCGGATTCGGAGGCCCTCCCCGGGTGGTGGAGCGGGATTACTTCGTCGAGCGTGAGGTGGTGGTCCAGCGTCCCCCGCTCTTCTCGACCTTCGTCGCCGCCCCGTTCTTCAGCCTCTTCCTCGGAAATTCAGGCCCGCCGCCCCCGCCGCCGGTGGTCTTCTATCCCGAGCCGGTCTTCGTCCCGCCCCCGCCGCCGGTGGTCGTCTACCCGCAGCCGCAGCCGGAGCCCCCGCCCCAGGTCATCGTCCAGGCCCCGCCCCCTCAGCCGGGCGACCCTCTGGCCGATGCGCTCGGGCGGCTCAAGAGTCATCACGGCCACAGCCGGCGCGATGGCGCCCTGACGCTAGGCCGGCTCGGCGACGACCGGGCCGTCGGCCCCCTGATCGACCGGCTCGAACATGACGGCGACAAGGAAGTTCGGGTCGCCTCCGCCTGGGCGCTCGGCGAGATCGGCGACGAGCGGTCCGCGCTCCCGATCCAGCGGGCCGCGCTGAACGACAAGAAGCACGAGGTCCGCGAGGCCGCCGGGATCGCCTACCGGAAGCTCCCCAGGCCCGGTCAGGTGGTCGAGGCTCCCACCGGGCTGGCCCCAGTGCAACCTCAGTCGCGGGTGATCCGGAGCCAGCCCGAGAGCCTTGACTCCGGCCCGAACCCGGCCTATCGGCCCGCCCCCGAGGATACCCCGCCTCCCCCGCCGGTCCCCGCCGGGCCGGCCCTGGAAGCGCCGCTCTCGCCTCAGGCGTTCCAGAACTTGTCCTGATCCGGGAGGACCCGGACCTCATGCCCGGAGTCGAGCCTCCCGGACCCGACGTGAATCTCCCGCCCCAGGACCGGGCCGGGGGATTCGGGCTGGCCACGGCCACCTTCGTGATCGTCTCCAGCATGATCGGCGTCGGCGTCCTGACGACCTCGGGGCAGACCGTCCGGATGCTCGGGAGCAACCAGCTCATGCTGGCCCTCTGGGTCGTCGGCGGGGCGGTCGCCCTCTCTGGCGCCCTGACCCTGGCCGAACTTTCGGCGGCCCTCCCCCGATCGGGCGGCGAGTACGTGATCTTCCGCGCGGCGTATGGACCGCTCCCAGCCTTTTTGGCGGGCTGGGTCTCGTTCCAGTTCGGCTTCTCGGCCCCGATCGCCGCGACGGCCTCGGCGGCGTCGAGCTACCTCCTGGCCCCGATGGCCCTCGAAGGGCCCGTCGCCGCGGTCGCCCGGCCGGTGGTTGGAACCGTCGCGATCCTGGCGATCGCCGCGGCCCACGGCGTGGGGAAGGGGAGTTCGATCCGGCTTCAGGGCCTGGTCACGATCCTGGAACTGGCCTTCCTGGGTGCTTTCGCCGTCGCCGGGCTGGCGGCCGGCCGGGGAAACTGGGCCAACCTGAATGACCGGCCGCCGATTGGCCCGGCGACACTCGGGCCGCTCCTGGTCGCTCTGGCCTACGTCTCTTACGGCTACAGCGGGTGGAACGCGGCGTCGTACCTGGCGGGTGAGATCGACGACGCTCCTCGCCGGCTCCCGCGCGCGATCCTGCTGGGGACCTCGATCGTCACGCTGCTCTACCTGGCTCTGAACGTCGTCTATGCCCTGGGACTCCCCGCCGCCGAGGTCCGGGCGATGGCGGCCGGCGGTCACCCCGAGGCGGTCGACTCCATCGCCCAGCTTGCGGCCGGCCGCCTCTTCGGCCCCCGATGGGCCGACCGGCTCTCGATCGGGGTCGGCCTGATCCTGCTCTCGACCCTCAGCGCCTACCTGTTGACCGGCCCGAGGGTGACCTTCGCCATGGCCCGGGCCGGCCACTTCCCGGCGATCTTCGGACGACTCTCGCCCGCGACCGGGACGCCCCTGGTGGCCACCGGGCTCCAGGCGGGATGGGGCGTGGTCCTCCTCTGGAGCGGGACCTTCGACCAGATCGTCCTGTACGCGGGACTCGGGCTCTCGATGGCCTCGATGCTCTCGGTCGCCGCCGTCTACGTCCTCCGGGTCCGAGAGCCCGACCTGCCTCGCCCCTTCCGGGTCCCCGGCTACCCGTGGGTCCCGGCCTTCTACCTCGCCATCAACGCCGCTCTGACCGCCGCCGTGTTCGCCAGGGAATTCCGCGTCGCCGCCTGCTCGATCTTCAGCATCCTGACGGGCCTACCCGTCTATTACCTGCTCACCCGCCCTCGACGACCGGATCGATGCGATCGCGAGCCGCTTGAACAATCTACCAAGATTTGATTCAGCCCTGACCCGTCTCCGCCGACAACCCGAATCACTTCCTCTCTAACCTGGATCTAACTCGCGGATCTGCTTCGATTTGCAACCATCTCCGCGACAATGTCTTGGGCGGTGGCACGATCTTTGCACACTTAAATTATCGAAGCCCGCCAGGAACGAATTCACTCTTATCGGCCCACGAAGTCTCGGGATCTGAGAAAAAGTCGGTCTCCGCTGAATTCCCAACTTGCCCATGTTATATTTAAGGGACGAACGGGAGGGTCACATGATCCGCACCCGCCCGTCCTTTTGTCAGAGAAGTGACCCTGGGGACGGAGGGCCCTCAAGGATGAGGCGGTGATCTCCTCCGGGCCGTCGGACACCTTGGCGAACGCATCAGGGACGCCCGTTTTGCTTTCGAGGAGCTACGCATGTCGAGGTTCATGAGCGGGGCTCGCCTGGGAGCGGGCGCGGTGCTGGCGGTCCTGGGCTGGGCTGGGCCCGGCTGGGCCACCTACGGGGGAGGGGTCTGCCAGTGCCAGGCTCCGGTGGCGGTCGTCCAGGCGACCACGGTCGCGCTGGCCCCGCAGTGCCAGAACGTCAACCAGACCGTCTTCGAGACGGTCTACGAGAACCAGCCGTTCACGGCCATGGAGACCCGCTACCGGACGGCCATGAAGCAGGAGCCGTACACCGTGATGCGGCCGGTCGCCGAGACCTCCTACGTCCAGCGTAAGTATTCGGTGATGAAGCCAGTCTACCAGACCAGCGCCGTCGAGCGCCGCTACACCGTCAATCGCCCGGTCTATTCGACCCAGCGGCTCGAACGCCGCTACACCGTGATGAAGCCGGTTTATCAGACCAGCAACGTCCAGAAGCGGTATACGGTCTCCAAGCCGGTCTATTCGACCCAGCGGCTGGAACGCCGCTACACTGTGATGAAGCCGGTCTACCAGACCAGCAACATCCAGAAGCGATACACGGTGAGCCGGCCGGTTTACGCCACCCAGCAGCTCGAACGCCGCTACACCGTGATGAAGCCGGTCTACCAGACCAGCGCCGTGGAGCGGCGGTACACGGTGATGAAGCCGGTCACCACGACCCGGTTGGTCACCCAGGCGTATACCGTCTGCAAGCCGGTGACGACCGTCTCCGAGGTCGTCCGCGAGTGCGGCCGGTACGAGACCCAGTGCACGACCGTCCCCGGGCCGATCGTCGAGCGGCAGGTCAGGGTTCCGGTCCAGGACTGCGGCTGCGAGCCGGTCCGGAAACACTGCTTCCACAAGAAGCGGGCCTACGCGACGGTCGCCGTCCAGTGCCCGCCCCGGGTCGTCCGCGAGCGCGTCTTCGTCTCGCGTCCGGTCGCCCAGCAGGTCACCCAGACTCGCTACGTCGCCGAGACCCAGTATCGCCAGATCCCGGTCCAGACCTGCCAGATGGTCGCCGAGGAGCGGTCCGAGAGCGTCCCGGTCACCACTTGCCAGATGGTCGCCGAGGAGCGAGTCCAACCCTACGAAGTCCGGACTTGCCAGATGGTCAATGAGGAACGGGTCGAGAACGTCCCGGTCACCACCTGTTCGATGGTTGCCGAGGAGCGAGTCCAACCGTATGAGGTTCGGACCTGCCAGATGGTCAATGAGGAGCGAGTCGAGAACGTCCCGGTCACCACCTGCTCGATGGTCGCCGAGGAGCGAGTGCAACCCTACGAGGTCAGGACCTGCCAGATGGTCGCCGAGGAGAAGGTGGAGCAGGTCCCCTTGACCACCTGCCAGATGGTCGCCGAGGAGCACGTCGAGAACGTCCCGGTCACCACTTGTCGGATGGTCGCCGAGACGGCCACCCGCCAGGTCCCGGTCTGCGTGGCGGAGCAGGTCCCCGTCACGATGAACCGGGTGATCCCCCGGACCGTGTCCCGGACCGTCGCCCTCCAGCAGTGCACGATGGTCCCGGTCGCCGTCCCTTCGTGCATGACCTGTCTCTGATCGAGATCGATCGAGCGGAAGCAGCCGAGGCCCCTCCCGAAGCGTCCGGGAGGGGCCTCCTCATGCGCCTCGCTTCGGGCCATCGGCATCAAGGGCCGAACCAGATCCAGAAGCCGTAGGCCACCGGGGCGGCGAAGAGGAGCGAGTCGAGGACGTCGAGGACGCCGCCGAAGCCGGGGACCGCCGCCGAAGCGTCCTTCCGGGCGCAGTCTCGCTTGATCATCGACTCCATCAGGTCGCCGAGCTGCGCCGCCGGGGCGACCACCAGGCCGAAGCCGGTCGCCGCGCCCCAGCCCAGGCAGGGGACGTCCAGCAGTTCCCTGGCCACGGCCGTGACGATCAGCGAGGCCGCCACGCCGAAGGCCAGGCCGCCGACGGCCCCCTCGATCGTCTTGTTCGGGCTCAAGCGGGGCCAGAGCTTGTGGCGGCCGGCGATCCGGCCCATCGTGTAGGCCCCGACGTCGGAGCCCTTGGCCGTCGCCACCAGCGCCGCCAGCGGGATCAGGCCGTGGTAGGGCCCCTCGAACCAGCGGATCTGGATGATGAAGCCCCCCAGGATCCCCACGTAGGAGATGGCCAGGATCGTCCCGGCGATCGTGGCCATGGTCTGCCCCGGCCGGCGGAACTGGACGCTCTGCGACAGGAACGCCGCCATCAGGACGGCCACGAACGTCCAGAGCGGCCAGGCCATCACGTCGACCGGGGCCGAGGGGTCGAACGGCGGCGGGGTCGTCCGGTCGAGGTCGATCCCGAGCTGCCGGACGACGTGCGGCGCCCAGTTGGCCAGGACCAGGGCGATCGTCCCGCCCAGGACCGTGTTGCCCGAAGGGCGGGCGCTGCTCTCCCCGAGCAGGCCGACCAGCTCCATCGAGCCCAGGGCCATCACGGCCAGCGAGGTCAGGAACCAGAGCGGGAACCAGGGGGCCATCCGCTCGTCGAGGACCAGGACCGCGAGCAATACCGCGACCAGCGTGGTGCCAGTCGCCAGCCGGGTGGCGAGCATGGGATCGAAGGGCCTCGGCGGTCGAGTGGGAGACGCATCAGCGGACGCTCAGGCGATCGGATCCGGCAAGGCCCCGAACTTCCTCCGACGCTTCGAGTAGGCGACGCAGGCCTCCAGGAGGTGGTCGCCCCGGAAGTCGGGCCAGAGGACCTGCGTGACCCAGAGTTCGGCGTACGAGATCTGCCAGAGCAGATAATTGCTCACTCGCATCTCGCCAGCGGTCCGGATCAGGAGGTCGGGGTCGGGCATCCCGGCCGTCGAAAGATAACCGGCGAAGGTCGCCTCGTCCACTCCCTCGGGGTCGAGCCGGCCCGATCGGGCGTCCTCGGCGATCCGCCGGGCGGCGTCGGCGATCTCGGTCCGGCCGCCGTAATTGATCGCCAGGCAGAGGGTCATTCCGGGGTTCTCGGCGGTCGCCTCGATCGACCGGTCGAGCTCGCGGAGGACGTCCGCCGGGAGCCCCTCGCGACGACCGATCATGGTCAGTCGGACCTTCTGATCCATCAGCTCCTCCAGCTCGACCACCAGGAAGTGGCGGAGGAGCCGGAGCAGGAACTTCAGCTCGCGCGGGGGCCGCTTCCAGTTCTCGACCGAGAGGCAATAGAGGGTGAGCTGGTCCAGGCCGATCCGACACCCCTCCTCGACGACCGACCGGACGCTCCGGATCCCCTGGCGGTGGCCGAAGATCCGGGGCTGGCCGCGGTTCTGGGCCCACCGGCCGTTGCCGTCCATGATGATCGCGACGTGGCGGGGGAGCTGCTCGGGCCGGAGCCCCAGGGGCGAGAGCCGGGCCAGCCCATCGGGGCCGATCCCGAGCGTCGAGGGCCCGTCGAGTTCCCTCGTGGTCGCGGCTTCCATCGGGCTCGATGACATCGTCGACATTCTCGGGGACTCCCTTCGGGGGCTGGATTCAGCGGAGCGGCCGGGGGATCGTCTGTCGGCGGTCGGGGCCGACCGAGACGATCGAGATCGGCACGCCGACCTGCTTCTCGACGAAGTCAACATACGACCGGGCCGCCCCGGGGAGGTCGTCCCAGGTCCGGGCCCCGGTGATGTCCTCGGGCCAGCCGGGCAAGGTCTCGTAGACCGGCCGGCACCGCTCCAGGTCGGCCAGGTGGCCTGGGAAGTCCTCGACCCTCCGGCCCCGCTCGTCCTCATAGGCGACGGCGACTTGCAGGCTCTCATGCCCGCTCAGGACGTCCAGGAGCATGACCGCGACCTCGGTCGAGCCGCTGACCCGCGCCGAGTGCCGGACCGCCACGGCGTCGAACCAGCCGCAGCGCCGGGGGCGACCGGTCACCGTGCCGTATTCGCGGCCGACCCGGCGGATCCGCTCGCCGATCTCATTCTCCAGCTCGGTCGGGAACGGGCCGCCGCCGACCCGGGTGGTGTACGCCTTGATGATCCCGATCCAGCGGTCGATGTGCCGGGTCGGGACCCCCGAGCCCGCCGCGATCCCCGCGGCGCTGCTGTTGGAGCTGGTCACATACGGATACGTCCCGTGGTCGATGTCGAGCAGGCTCCCCTGCGCCCCCTCGAAGAGGAGCCGCTTGCCGCCAGCCAGGGCCCGGTGGAGCCAGGCCGTCGTGTCCCGGACATAGGGCCGGAGCCGCTCGGCGTGGTCCAGGTAGTCGCGGGCGACGTCGCCGGCGTCCATCGGGGTGAAGTCGGGGAGCATCGCCGAGAGGAGCCGGTTCTTGTAGGCGACGATCCGGCCGAGGTGCTCGGCGAACTTCTGGGGGTGGTAGAGGTCGCCCATCCGGACGCCATGGACCCGCCCGACCTTGTCGCGGTAGCACGGGCCGATCCCCCGCCGGGTCGTCCCCAGGTGGTCCGCGGCCGAGACCGACTCCTCGGTCAGCCGCTCCTCTTCCAGGTGGTAGGGGAGGATCACGTGGGCCCGGTCGCTGATCAGGAGCCGCCCCTCGGCCTGGACGCCCTGCGCCGTCAGCGTCTCGACCTCCTTGAGCAGGGCCGGGGGGTGGATCACCACGCCGTTGCCGATCACGCAGTCGATCCCCGGCCGGAGCAGCCCGGTCGGGACCAGCGAGAGCTTGTACGTCACCCCGTCCGCCACCACCGTGTGGCCCGCGTTGGCCCCGCCCTGATACCGGACGACCACGTCGTGCCGGTCGCAGAGCCAGTCCACGATCTTCCCCTTGGCCTCATCGCCCCACTGGAGCCCCACGACGCAGGTCGATGGCACGGCGAATCCTCTCCCGTTCGGACGCGGCCTTTGCATTGCAAAGACCAAAGTACCGATCCCGCCCAGGCCCGTCAATCGACCTGGGGGATCGAATTTCCATAATCGTCAAGATCGAAGGTTGGGGGGATGTCTCCCCGGGGACATCTGGCACCGCTCACTCGCCGATCCGCGCGCGGAATTCGGCGAAGAGATAGCCGCTGTCGTGCGGCCCGGCGGACGCCTCGGGGTGGTACTGGACGGCGGTGATCGGGAGCCGGGTGTGACGGAGCCCTTCGAGGGTCTGGTCGTTGAGGTTGACGTGGCTCCGCTCGACCTCGGGCGGAAGGCTGGACGGGTCGACGGCGAAGCCGTGGTTCTGGGTGGTGATCTCGACCCGGCCGGTCCGCTCGTTCCGGACCGGGTGGTTGGCCCCCCGGTGGCCGAACTTGAGCTTGAAAGTCCGGCCGCCAAACGCCTGGCCGAGGAGCTGGTGCCCCAGGCAGATTCCGAAGATCGGCGTCCCCCGGGACTCGGCGGCGTCCCGGATCAGGGCCCGGATCGTGGCGACGGCCCCGCCCAGCGCCGAGGGGTCGCCGGGCCCGTTGGACAGGAAGATCCCGTCGGGCTGGTGGTCGAGGATCGCCCCGGCCGGCGCCGAGCCGGGGACGACGGTCACCCGGCATCCCGACTCGACCAGGTGCCGGGGGATGTTCCACTTCATCCCGAAGTCGAGCGCGACCACGTGCGGCCGGAGCCGCCCGGGCTCCGGGGCCTGGCGGACCTGGAGACCATAATCGCCGACGAACCCCGGCTCCCAGGCGACGGCCCCGGACCCCATCACCTCGGCCGTCAGGTCGCGGCCGAGTAGCCCCGGGCTGGCCCTGGCCCTCTCGACGAGCCGGGCGTCGTCGAGGTCGGCCGTCGAGACGATCCCCTTCAGAGCCCCGCGATCGCGGGTCAGCCGGACCAGGGCCCGGGTGTCGACCCCCTCGATCCCGAGCACGCCGTGCTCGGCGAGGTAAGCGTCCAGCGTCCCGCCCGAGCGGTGGTTGCTGGCCACCCGGCTCAGTTCGCGGACGACGAAGGCCCGGACCCAGGGGCGGGCGCTCTCGGCGTCCTCGGCGTTGACGCCGGAGTTGCCGATCATCGGGTACGTCATCGCCACGATCTGCCCGTGATACGACGGGTCGGTGAGGATCTCCTGGTAGCCGGTCATGCTGGTATTGAAGACGACCTCGCCGTCGACCTCGCCCCGGGCTCCGAACGCCCGGCCCGTGAACACCGTGCCGTCTTCCAACGCGAGCTTGGCCTGATCCATCATGATGATTGTCTGTCGCCCAAGACCCCCCCCATCCGCGACCGTCCCCGAAGCCGACCCCCACCCCGGCGGAGGCCCACCCAGTCTATCCGTCCGGGAGCCGACCCCACCAGCCGAATCGCCCCCGGGATTTCCCCCGGGGTCTGACCGCGGATTCTTGGGGTTTCCTTTTCTTGTTAGGAGTTACGCAGTTGATGGCCTTTGTCCAGTAGGTGCATTTTGCTCGCTGCACAAGATAGGCAGCCTGCCGTCAATGAGGCAAGAAGACGAGCCGAACGCCTACTGTACATAAGCCATCAACTGCGTAACTCCTACTTGTGTCTGGTATTCGGCCCTTTTCAGGTCAGAGGCTATCCGGAAACATTTCCTTGACCTGACAATGAGTTATGGCCAATGGACAATGGTTGATGGGTGAGAAATCACGGGTGATTTCCCCGGCATCGGCATCGTATGCCATCCCGCTTATCGACCATAACTCATTGGCCATCAATCATTTCCTATTCCGGATAGCCGCTCACTTGTTCGCCTCCGCCTGCCCATCTCCAGAACGGCGAGAACCCCCGCGATCGCCACGGCGATTCTCATTCGAGGCAAGGTGATTCGCGGACGGGTCAGGCGCATGATCCGAACCTCAATCGACTGGCAAGGGCTCGTTGACGAAACCCCGGACCAGGCAGACATACGCGCGCCGGATCGGGCGGGTGGGCGGTGCCTACCCGACCGGTCGCTTCGCGCGGACGGACCCCGAGTGTTGCAAAATCCCGGCCCGGTCGCGAGAAGTGTGTTAACCGCCCGCCTTCGGAGGTGAATGTGAGGGGGAAGGCCCGAGGAACCACCCATCATCGCCAACCGAGAGCCTCCCATGGTCATCCGACAAGACCGGATCGACGCCGATCGCCGGAGCGGTTTGCTCCCCCAGGAATTCTCGGAGCGGGAGGACCGGGAGCCCTCCCGGGCCCAGGCCCTCCACCGGGGCCTCCGCGACTCGCCCGCGATCCCCGATGACCTCGAAACGGCCCGGGAACGCTCCCGGGACTGGTCCGAAACCCTCAAGCCCCGCGACGGCTTCCACGCCTGGCTCGTCGGCCAGGTCGCCGTACTCACCCTCCGGGTCGACCGCTGCCAGGGGGTCGAAAGTCGGCTCCGCGACCGCCACGCGCTCGGCGCCGAACTCGCCTGGGACGACGACCGCCGCCGCGAGGCCGAGGCCCTGGGCTCGCGGATCGGCAAGGAGCCCGGCGAGGTGGCCCGGGCCCTCCGCCGGACGCCGCAGGGGTGCGACTGGCTGATGGGCCGATGGGCCCTGCTGGCCCACGCCGCCGACACCCAGGGTCGTTGGACCCCCGCGCAGGCGGCGCTGGCCTTCGACCTGCTGGGCACCCCGGCCGAGTTCCGCGAGGGCCGCGACCTCGGCCTGGCGCTCGACGCCGAGGGCCGGGCGGTCGGGCCGGGTGAGGGGACATCGGCGGTGGCTCGCCGCCAGATCGCCGGGCTCCGCGAGCAGCGCGAGACGGCGGCCGGACTGGACGAGGTGGACCGCTCGCTGGCCCGGGCCGGCCTCTCGGACGAATTCAACGCGGAGTTGAAGGCGCTCCGGCGGTACGAGTCGAGCCTCCACGGCCGGCTCCGGTGGTGCTTCAGCCAGCTCAAGCCCGAGTCGCCGGGCCCGGGGATCCACCCTCGCCGGGTCGAGCGGCCTGAGCCCCAGGCTACGGCCGAACCGACGCCACTCTCGCCCGAGCCCGAACGCCGGCCGGCGGTGGCCGGGCTCCCGGAGATCGACCGGGAGCCGAAAGAGGAACCGGGCCTGGGGCGGGCGGCGGACGTCCCGGCGATCCAGTCGCCACGTCGAGCCCGGGAGGTGAGGAAGGCGGAGGCGCGTCGGGAGAATTGCCGTCGGAAGCTGAAACGGCTCCGGGCCTGATCCCGGGGCCTCCCACGGGACTCGAAACCGCCCCACCCACCCGCGATCGGGGCGGGTCCGGACCCCGCACGCCCCCCCGTCGGCATCGCGGTCGAGAACCCGGAATATGGCGAAGATGCGCGGACCTTGACGGCACCTCGATCGGCTCTCACGGGCCATCGGACTCCCGACCGGATTCCAATGGCGGCGCCGGGCGGGGTCGATCGGGCTGGGATGCGGAACGAAGCCATTCTCAGACCGGAACGAAGCCAATCAGGATCGGGCGGCGTTCAGACGTCGTAATACAAGGTGAATTCATAAGGATGCGGGCGGATCCGGAGGGCCTCGACCTCGTGGGTCCGCTTGTACCAGATCCAGGTGTCGATGACGTCGGGGGTGAAGACGTCGCCCCGGAGGAGAAATTCGTGGTCGGCTTTGAGGGCGTCGAGCGAGGCTTCGAGTGAGCGGGGGGTGGCCGGGACGTCGGCGAGTTCCTCGGGCTGGAGGTCGTAGATGTCCTTGTCGAGCGGCTCGCCGGGGCGGGTCTTGGTCTGGATCCCGTCGAGGGCGGCCATGAGCATGGCGGAGTAGAGGAGGTAGGGATTGGCCGCGCTGTCGGGCACCCGGAACTCGATCCGCCGGCTCTTGGGGGACGGGCTATGGACCGGGATCCGGATCACGGCGGTCCGGTTCCTCCGGCTGTAGGAGAGCTTGGTCGGGGCCTCGAAGCCGGGGACGAGTCGCTTGTAGCTGTTGGTGGTGGGGTTGGCGAAGGCGCAGAGGGCCGGGGCGTGCTTGAGGAGCCCGCCGATGGCGTGCATCCCCAGGTCGCTCAGGCCGGCGTAGCCGTTGCCGACCAGGAGGGGCTGGCCTTCCTTCCAGAGAGTGAAGTGGGTGTGCATCCCCGAGCCGTTGTCGCCGAGGAGCGGCTTGGGCATGAAGGTCGCGGTCTTGCCGTGGCGATGGGCGACGTTCCGGATGATGTAGCGGGCCAGCATCACCTGGTCGGCGCCCTCGACCAGGGGCTGCGCCAAGAGGTCGATCTCGGACTGGCCACCGGTGGCAACCTCGTGGAAGTGGGCGGCGGTGGCGATCCCGCACTCGGCCATCCGCTGGGCCATCTCGGTCCGGAGGTCGGCCAGACTGTCCGTCGGGGGGCAGGGGAAGTAGCCCAGGCCCGAGCCCGCCTTGTAGCCCAGGTTCTTGCCGTCAGCCTTGCCCCGGTTCCAGTCCCCCTCGGCGGAGTCGATGTGATAGAACGCCTGGTGCCCGTCCTGGTCGAACCGGACCTGGTCGAAGACGAAGAACTCCAGTTCGGGGGCGAGCCGGCAGGAGTCGGCCAGGCCGGTGCTCCTCATGTAGCTGACGGCCTTTCGGGCGATGTTCCGGGGGTCTCGGGTGTAATCCTGCTGGGTGATCGGGTCCTGGATGTTGCAGATCATCGTCAGCGTCGGCAGCGCCGTGAACGGGTCGATCAGCGCGGTCTCGGGTTGGGGGACGACCAGCAAGTCGGCCTCGTTGATCGCGCGCCAGCCGACGACGCTCGACCCGTCGAAGCCGATCCCCTCCTCGAAGGTTTCCTCGGTGAGGGCGTCGGCGGGGATGGCGAAGTGCTGCCAGACGCCCGGGAAGTCCATGAACCGGAGGTCGACCGTCGTGACTTCGCTCTGGCGGATCTGAGCCAGGACTTCTTTGGGTGTCACCGCGTCGTGTCCTTTCCGTCGGGACCCGGGCCGCGAGCCGGCTGGCCGCGCCCTAACCCGTTGAGGCCGAGGCTTTCCAACTTAGCGGTCCGCCCCCCCCGGGGCCAGTCCCCGACCCGGCTCGCCGCCGGAAATGGCGGACCCCGTCCCGGAGAACCGGCGCGACCGGGCCATCCCGACCCCGGCTGGGTCCTCGGGTCAGGTGTCGAAGAACCGGGCCACCGGGACCCGGAAGCCCGGGAGGTAGGGCTCGCCGTCGAGTTCCTGTCGATCGTTGAAGCTCACCGGCGGCTCGCCGGGCCGGTGGACGGCGACGGTCCGGAAGTCGGGATCGACGACCCAGACCACGGTCCCGACTTCGAGGTAAAGCTCGACCTTCTCGACGATGTCCTCGTGCTGGTCCGAGGGCGAGAGGATCTCGACGGCGAGGACCGGCGGGCCTTCGAAGAACTTCCGCTTACGGACGTGGGCCGCCACCATCTCGGCCGAAACATAAGCGACGTCGATCCCGACGTAAGTCTGAGGATTGCCTCGAAGGCGGAAGCCGGCCTCGCCGCCGACGACATAGCCCCTCGGGGCGGGCCGGGCGTCGCTCCAGCATCGGAGTTCATGGGCGATGGAGACCTCGGTCACGCTGTGGATCGGGTTGCGTCGGGTCATCGGCCGCTCCCTCAACTCGCCGCGAATCAGGTCGCGTTCGATCCCGTCGTCGGGGAGGGCGGCCAGGGCTTCGGCCGTCATCAGCCGAGTATCGGGCGGTTCCGCGAGGCTCATGGTCGGGATCTCCCACCGGGGGGCTCGCGTCGGCCGGGCGATGGGCCCATCATAAGGGAATGCCCGGGGCTTGGGAAATTCAAGCCGAAGGCTTGGGCCGGAGGAGGGCGATGTGGTCGAGAAAGTCCGGCGGTTCGCGATCCTGGAGCATCGATGGGGCGGGGTCCACTGGGACTTCCTGGTCGAGGACGGGTCGACGCTCCGGACCTGGGCGGTCGCCGCCCCGATCTCCGAGGGGGCGGACCTCCCGGCCCGGGAACTCCCGCCCCATCGGCGGATCTACCTGGATTACGAGGGAGAAGTCCCGGGCGGCCGGGGGACGGTCCGCCGGTGGGACGGCGGCGAAGCCGTGGCCGAGGAATGGGGGGAGCGGGCGGTCCGGCTGGAGGTCCGGGGGAGTCAACTCGTCGGGACGGTGGAACTCCGGAGGCTCGACGACGAGGACCGGCGAAGCTGGGTATTCCGCTTCGGGAAGTTGAGCTGAAGGACCCGGCGGGTCGGGAGGGTCGGCGGGGCGAAGGCCCCCTGGAGGCGGTCGGACCGGCCGGAGAGGCGGATCTGGCCCTGGCGGATGTTCAGGCTTTCGAGGATCACGTCGGATCGGTCGCCCGGGCGATAGCGGATCAGGGCGACGGGGAGCCCGCCCTCGCGGGTCCACTTGACGTCGAGGCCGTGCTGGCGGGCCTGTTCGGTGATCGGGCCGATCAGGCGGTCGGCGGAGATCGGGATCACTCCGGCCCGGATCTTCTCCAGGGTGAGCGCCAGGACGTTGTCCTCGGGGACCCGGGCCAGGGCGACGACCCAGATGACCGAGCGGATCGGGCCGCGGTCGAGCTGGAAGGCCAGGGTAATCCGGTCCAGGTTGAAGGCCACGCGGGGCTCGCGGACCTCGCGAGGGATCTGGTCGGCGAAGTGGGTGACGAGGTCGCCGGCGAGCCAGGCGTTGACTTCCTGGTCGGAGAAGACGGCCTGCCAGTCGCGTTCGTTGCTGATATCGTTGCGGAGCTGGAGGCTCCCGGCCACGAACCGCCTGGCCTTGGCCTCGCGCTGCTCGCTGGGGACCTCGGCCAGGGCCCGGTAGAACCGGGGCTGGTGGGTCAGCGAGAGCCAGATCGCCGCAGGGACGACCAGGAGGATCGAGGCGACCAGCCCGGCGAGGATCAGACGCTTTCTCTTGCTCGAAGTGCGCAAGGGCGACCTGCCTTCCGAGGGAAGCGGGAGTCCGGCGGGCGTCGCGAACCCCCGACCCGGGGGCGGGACCACCTGCCTTCAAGGGGGGCCGGCAACCAGGAGAAGGGGTCGCCCGGCCCGGAGGATACGGGCGGCCCGGGGAGTCGTCAACCCGAACAGGCCGGCGGGGCCCGGACCGTCCTCCCCTATGTTCGGGCGGGCGGCTCCCGTATATTGAGCATACCATGCCAAGGCGGAGCTAACGTCATGCCTTCCCGACCGGCCTGCGTCGCGATCCTCTTGCTCTGGGTCTACGCGGCGGGCGGCCTGCTCCGCCGGGACGTGCTCCCGGACTACTGGCGGACGCCCCCGCCGGACCTCCGGTCGATCGCCAAGGCCGAGGAGGATTCGCAGCCGACCCGGTGGGAACTCTCGGTGGCCGAGGACTCCGGCTACCGGAGCCTCCGCTCGGTGGGGAGCGCGGTGACCGAATCGAGGCGGATGGCCGACGGCGGGACCGAGCTGATCAGCCGGGTCAAGTTCGACTCGGGCGGCCTGCTCAAGGGGACGCCGTTCGCCCCCAAGCTCGACGGGCCGCGCCAGGACGAGCACCTGGAGGTCGCCACGACCTGCGAGATCGACCCGTCGGGGAACCTCCGCCGGTTCCTCTCGCGGGTCCGGGCCGCCGGCGAGCCCGAGCCGCTGATGACGCTCGACGGGCACGTCCAGGGCAAGGCGATCGAGGTCCGGGCGCGGGGGCCGCTCCCGATCCTGAACTGGACCCGGTCGTTCCCCTACGAGCCCAGGGGCCTGATCCAGAACGCGATGGGGCCGCTCGACCGGCTCCCGGGGCTCCAGGTCGGGCAGAGGTGGGACACCCGGGTCGTCAGCCCATTGACGGGCCGGGTCGAGGTGGTCAAGGTCGAGGTCGTCGGCAAGCGGACGATCCAGTGGGACAACAACGTGGTGACGACGCTGGAGGTGGTCCAGCACCTGGCCCCGATCTCGGCCCGGACCTGGGTCCGCCGCGACGGCCTGGTCCTCCGCCAGGAGATCCCGTTCCCCTTCGTCAAGCTGGTCCTGGAACGCCTGCCCGGCAAGCCCGAGCCCGTCAAGACCGGGGGCCAAGCTCCATGATCGAGTTGCGAGGCGTGACCAAGGCGTTCGGGGCGAAGCGGGCCGTCGACCACCTCGACCTGAGCGTCCGGGCGGGGGAGCTTTTCGCGTTCCTCGGCCCCAACGGGGCGGGCAAGACGACCACGATCAAGATGGTCTGCGGGCTGCTCCGGCCGGACTCCGGCGTGGTCCGGGTCGGGGGCTTCCCCGCGGCCAGCCCCGAGGCCCGTCAGTTGATCGCCTACGTCCCCGACCAGCCCTACCTCTACGAGAAGCTCACCGGTCGCGAGTTCCTCCGGTTCGTCGTCGAGATGTACGGCCTGGACCCCAGGCCCGCGACCCGTCGGATCGCCGAGCTGGTCGAGACCTTCGAGATGGGCGACTACGTCGACGAGCTCTCCGAGAACTACTCGCACGGGATGAAGCAGCGGGTGGTCTTCGCCGCGGCGCTGGTCCACGAACCCAGGGTCCTGATCGTCGACGAGCCGCTGGTGGGCCTGGACCCCCGGAGCGCCCGGATCGTCAAGGATCTCTTCGTCGCCCAGGCGCGGTCGGGGGTCGCCGTCCTGATGTCGACCCACCTGCTCTCGATCGCCGAGGAGCTGGCCGACACCATCGGGATCGTCGACCGGGGCCGGATGCTGGCCAACGGGACCCTGGCCGAGCTCCGCGACCGGGTCCAGATGCACGGGCCCCTGGAAGACCTCTTCCTCAAGCTCACCGGGGGGGACCGCCCCCTGGTCGACGGCGCCCTCCTGGTCCGGTCGAGGGACGCCGATCGATGACCACGACGACCCCCCCCCGCCCGAGCGACCCCAACCGGGCCCGCTCGGCGTTCCGGTTCCTCCGATGGCGGCTGGCCTCCAACGGCTTCCGCTCGCTCCTGGCCGGGTCGAGGCTCCGACTCTCGATGATCGTGATCTGTAGCGCGATCTTCTGGTCGGGACTGTTCGTCCTGTTCTTCGGCGGCTTCCAGTTCATCAAGAGCTTCATTCCCAACCTGGCCGGCGAGTTCGTCGAATACATCTTCAGCATGTTCTTCCTGTCGCTCCTGGTGATGCTGATCTTCTCGGCGGGGATCATCCTCTACTCCGGCCTGTTCCAGTCGCGCGAGGCGGCTTACCTGCTGACCACCCCGGCCTCGTCCGACCGGATCTTCGCCTACAAGTTTTTCGAGGCGATCGCCTATTCGAGCTGGGCATTCCTGCTCCTGGGGAGCCCGCTGATGGTCTCCTACGGGATCGTCGAGGACGCCTCGTGGGGGTTCTACGCGATCTTCCCGGTCTTCTTCCTCGCGTTCGTCCTGATCCCCGGGGGCCTGGGGGCGGTCGGGGCGCTCCTGGTGGCGGCGCTCCTGCCGAGGCGCCGGAGAACGGTCCTGGGGATCGCCGTCGGGGTGGCGATCCTGGGCCTGGTCGGCTTCGGCCTCCGGATCTGGCGGACCCCCGGCGAGCCCCTGTCGACCGACTGGCTCGACGGCCTCCTCGGCCGGATCGAGTTCAGCCGGCACCCGCTCTGGCCGAGCCGGTGGATGTCGGTCGGGCTGGTCGCCGCGGTCCGGGGCGACACGTCGACCAGCCTGTTCTACCTGATGGTGGTCGTGGCCCACGCCGGGCTGGCGTACCTGGTCGCCTCGGTCGTCGCCCGCGACCTGTACCGGATCGGCTACGGCCGGATCCAGGGGGGCCGGTCGTCGCGTCGGCGGTTCGGCTGGTACGGCTTCGACGCCGTGTTCCACCGGGCCTTCTTCTTCCTGCCCAACCCGATCCGACTCCTGATCCTCAAGGATCTCCGGACCTTCCGCCGCGACCCGGCGCAGTGGTCGCAATTCCTGATCTTCTTCGGGCTCCTGGCCTTCTACTTCGTGAACATCCGCCGGCTGAGCTACGACGTGCAGAAGCCGTACTGGCGGAACCTGATCAGCTTTTTGAACCTGTCGGTCACGGCCCTGATCCTCTCGACGTTCACCAGCCGGTTCATCTTCCCGCTGCTCTCGCTGGAGGGGCGGAACTTCTGGGTCCTGGGGCTCCTGCCGCTGAAGCGCGACTCGATCCTCTGGGGCAAGTTCGCGTTCTCCTCGGGGATCTCGCTGGTGGCGACCGAGATCCTCGTCGTGCTGAGCGACCTGATGCTCCGGATGGGCCCGGCGATGATCCTGTTGCACATGGGGATGGTGGCGATCCTCTGCTTCGGCCTCTCCGGGATCAGCGTGGGGCTGGGGGCCCGACTCCCCAACCTCAAAGAAGACGACCCCTCGAAGATCGCCGCCGGGTTCGGCGGGACGCTCAACCTCCTGGTCAGCCTGGTCTTCATCATCGCCATCGTGACGGCCCTGGCGGTCCCCTGCCACCTCTACTTCGCGGGGATCGATAACCCCGAATTCGCCGGGGTCTCGCTCTCGGAGGGCCAGTTCCGCTTCTGGCTGACCGTCGCGATCCTGGTCAGCCTGGCCGTCGGGGTGGTCGGGACCGTCCTGCCGCTCCGGATCGGGATCAAGGCCTTCCAACGAATGGAGTTCTGAATCCATGGCGACCGCCGAGAAGCCCGCGACTCTCACGCTCCCCGACCACACCCAGCTCCCCGAGTCAGACGGGACCTTCGTGAAGAACTTCCAGGAACATCCCCAGAGCGTCTTGCTGACCGACTCGCTCGGCCCCGTCCTGGACAGGCGGCATCCCGACGGCCATTACGCGATCGGCCAGGACTGCGGGATCTACTGGAGGTTGACCGACCCCCCCGAGCGCGGGGCCGAGGCCCCGGACTGGTTCTACGTCCCCGACGTCCCCCCGACCCTCGAAGGCCGGACCCGGCGGTCCTACGTCCTCTGGCAAGAGATCCTCGCCCCGCTGATCGTCCTGGAATTCGTCTCCGGCGACGGCTCCGAGGAACGGGACCGGACGCCGATGTCCGGGAAGTTCTGGGTCTATGAGCGGGCGGTCCGGCCCGGCTATTACGGGATCTACGAGGCTGACCCCGGCCGGATCGAGATGTACCACCTCGTCAACGACCGGTTCGAGCCCCTCCCCTCCAATGGGCGGGGCCACTACCCGATCCCCACCCTGGGCGTCGAGCTGGGGATCTGGACCGGAACACATCAGGGCATGGAACTTCCCTGGATGCGATGGTGGGACCTCGAAGGCAACATCCTCCCCACCGGCCACGAACTCGCCGAGATCCAGGCCGGGAGGGCCGATCGCGAGGCCGAGCGGGCCGGACGCGAGGCCGAGCGGGCCGGACGCGAGGCCGAGCGGGCCGGACGCGAGGCCGAGCGGGCCGAGCGACTCGCCACGCAGCTCCGGGCGCTCGGGATCGAGCCGGAGGCTTGAAGCCTTCAGGCCGCCCGGTTCAGACCGTGGGCATCCCGGCCCGCCGCCGGGACAGCCCTTCGAAGACGAGGATCCCCGCGACGACCCCGGCCATGTCGGCCACGCCATCCATGAAGGTGGCGTCGCGGTGGACGATCGGCAGCTCCTGGACCACTTCGCTGAGGATCGCCAGGGCCAGGCCAGCGAAAAGGACCCGGCCGGCCCTCGGGCCAACGTTCATCCACAAGAAGGCGAAGACCGCGAAGATCCCGAGGTGAACCACCTTGTCGAAATTCGGGAAGAGGAAGGGCCTGGCCCCCGCCTCCTTCACCGGCATCATCGAACGCGGGAGCCAGCAGAGGACCAGGATCACCAGCGTCCAGGACCAGGCCAGCAGGCGGCGAATCGTCATCGTCGGCGGGTCTCTCCGGGCTGATCAGGCTCGCTCCGGGTCGGGACGTCGCCGCCCGCCGGCCCCTCCGCGCCGGCGAGGGGGCTCCGTTATACCCGACCGGGCCCCTCGGGACGAGCCGGGAGTCCGGCGGACTGGCGGACCGCCTCGAACAGGCCGATCGCCACGGCGGCGCCCAGGTTCAGGCTCCGGGCCTCGGGCTGGATCGGGATCCGGACCGAGCGATCGGGCCGGGAGTCGAGCCAGCCCGAGGAAAGCCCCCGGCTCTCGGGCCCGAAGACCAGGCCGTCGCCGGGCCGGTATCCGGCCCCGGTGTAAGGTAAACTTGCCCGGGTGCTGAACGACCAGAGCCGGTCCCGGCCGAGGACCTCGGCGACCTCGTCGAGGTGGTCGACAACCCGCCAGTCGAGGTGCTCCCAGTAGTCGAGCCCGGCCCGGCGAATCCTCCGGTCGTCGATGAGGAACCCCAGTGGCCGGACCAGCCAGAGCCTGGCCCCGGCCGCCACGCACGTCCGCCCGATCGCCCCGACGTTGGGGGCAATCTCGGGCTCGACCAGGATCACATGGAGCCGGCCCGCTTCGGGCCCATCGGTGGCCATCTCAGCGCGAGTGGAGCGGGCGACGCCGGGGCGACTGGCCCGCCTCGGCCCCGGTCGGCTCGGCCAGGAGTTGCTGGGTCCTTCTGGGGTTGGCGGCGTGCAGGATCCCCACCGACCGGCCGGGTGCCGGGGACGCCGCCAGGTAGGCGGATTCGACGTTGATGTGATCCTCGGCGAGCCGCTCCAGGATCCGGGCCAGGGCCCCGGGGCGGTCGTCAATCTCGACGGCCAGGGCCCAACAGATCCTGGCCAGTCGGCCGGACGGATTCTCCAGGAACGCGGTGATCTCGGGGACGAATCCCATGACGTGGCCTCCGATCGGCAAGGCGGAGACGGGGCGGCAGGACCGGTCAAGCGGCCCGGGGACCAGCGGCCCCCGAGGGCGCGTCGCCGGGTGGGCCCCGGGCGATCGGATCGCCCGGGCCCGGGGATGTTTCGAAGAGACCCGGCCGGTGCGACCGGAGGTCGCCCGGTCGCCCGGTCCGACCGTCATTCGCGACCCGGCCCGCGCGATCCGGGACCGGGTTTGGGCGGGGCGTTGTTCGGCCCGGGGGACGGACCCGGGGAAGGGCCGGGCACCTTCCTGGCCCCGGCTCTCGCCGAGGCGATCATCCCCGAGAACATGCCCATCTGGCTCGGGTTGCCCAGGTTCGGGAAGGCCTGGCGTACGACGATCCGGAGCCCTTCCTCGGTCACCTCGGCGCTGGTGACGGACGGGAACAGGAGCGCCCGGACCGCCTCGGCCGAGGGGAGCTTGGCGGCGTCGACCTGGAGGACCAGCATCTGGGGACCGCCCGGAGGAGCATTCGGCGCGGGAGCCGCCGAGCCTCCGGCAACCGCGGGGCCGCCGGGAACGGCCAGGCCGCCGGGAATCGCGGGGCTGCCGGGGACGGCAGAGCCGCCCGAGCCGCCGGGAATCGCCGGGCTGCCGGGGACGGCAGAGCCGCCCGAGCCGCCGGGGGCCGTGGGGCCGCCGGGAACCGCGGGGCCGCCGGGGGCCGTGGGACCGGGCGAGCCGGCGGGGCCTCCCGAGGGCGGCTGAGCCTTGAGGATCGCCGCGTTGATCGCCGCCTGGATCCTGGCAGGCAGCGCGGCCAGGACGGCGGGCGTCGTGTCCCTCGGGTCGTCGACGCTCAGGACCTTGAGCTTGCCGGAGAGCCCGAGGAAGGCCCCGGCCAGCTCGGTCGGCGGGGTCCACGAGCCCTTGGCCTCGAGCGCTTGCCGGGCCACGTCGGACGAGACGGCGACCACCACGTGCTTCGGGCCGACCCGGATCGTCGGCCGGAGGGTCGAGGGGATCACGTTGGCCATCTCGGTCGGGACGGTCAGCACGTAGGTCTTGGCCTCGCCGGGCATCAGCCGGAACTCGAAGCTCGGCATGCTCGCGGCCCGGTTCCTGGCCACGCGGTTCGGGAGGTCGCCGCCGCCCATCTGCCTGGCCATCTGGGCCTTGAGCTCGCGGTTGGCGAAGGCCATCAGCTCGTCGAGAACCTTGCCAAACGCCGCCGGGTCGTCCAGGTCGAAGACGATCGCCAGCTTGGGGACCTGGTCGAGCCCTGCGCCGGCCATCATCATCCCCATCATGCTCGGGGCCAATGGGGCGGCGGTCGCGCCCGGCTTGGTGGGCAGGACGTACCAGGCGACCTTGGGGCCGAGGTGCGACAGGACATCCTCCCGGAGCCGGAGCCGGAGCTTGGTCTTGGCCTTGATCGCGTCGACCGCCTGGTTCACCCGATCCTCGGCGTCGGGCCGGAATGGCTTGGCCAGCGCCACGAGCTTATCCAGGGTCGTTCTGAGGTCGACCGAGGTCACCGTGTAGCCCGTCAGCGACTCCGGGAGCGGCGGGAGCTTCCCCTTGTCGAAGGTCGGCCCGTCGAGCAGGCCGAGGACGCCCTTCCGGGGGCTCGGCGAGGAGATCCGGGCCACGGTCATCAGGGCGTCGTCCTGAAATCCCCAGCGGTAGTCCAGCCTGGTGATCTCCGACAGGCCTAGGCTTGCCGGAATTTTCTCGGTCCGGAGCGCGACCGGGTCGAGGAACATCAGGCCGGTCGGGACGAATCCCCCCTGCGGCTTCGCCAGTTCAGCCCGGAGCGGGTGGGCGACCGCATTGGGACGCTTGCCGTCGAGCGTCTCCAGGATGGCGTCGGCCGACTCGGGGCTGGCGAAGACCAGGACCAGGTCATCCTTCCTGGTCTCCTCGACCCACCAGGTATAGGTCGAGGTCCCGGTGGTCCCGGAGATCACCTTGTGCCCGACCCGGACGACCGCCTGGGCCTTGGTGTTTGGGGCGTTCAAGGTCTGGAGATAGCGGGCGAACACCGGGCGGACATCCTTGTTCTTGAAAGCGTCCCGGACCGCGAAGACGGTGTAATCCGGCTTCTCCTTCCCGATCTCGCCGCCCATGGCGAAGACAAAGCCCGACCGGGCGGCGTGCTTGAGCATCGCCAGCGTCTCGGGCCCGGTGTACCTGGCCCCGGGGATCCGGCCGACGAGCTGGACGAACAGGTCCTCCAGCATCACGCCGGTTGTCGTGGTGTTGAGGATCTTGTAGGCGGCCGTCTTCCGCCAGGCGTCGGCGTGGGCGTCGAGCCCGTCATACTCGAAGTAGAAGACCAGCTTGTCCCGGGGGACGTAGCGGGCCAGGGACGAGGCGTCGCCGGCGGTGCCCTGGCCCCGGGCCGTCATCGCCAGGAGGACGGCAAGGGCGAACCCGGCGGCCCCGACGCGGGCGGGGCGGGATCGGGGGAAGGGTGGTCGCACGGGCTCGGTCCTTTCGCGGTGGTCGCCGGACGAGGTCGGATCGGGCGAGGCCGGCGACTCGGGCCACCCCCCTCCTCGCATCCTAAATCCCGACCAACCCCGCGCCAACAACTTCCCCCGGATCCCTCCGTGGCGATCCGGACCGGCGGGGTCGATCGCCGGGCGTCCGAATTGACAGGGATGTCGGCCGGGCCCTAGCCTGGGAGGGTGTCGGGGTCCGAGCCGGTCGCGGGTCCGGGGGTGTCGCGTGTCGAAGAAGAAGAAGGTCCGGGTGGCGTTCAACAAGAACCGCCAGAAGCGGACCCGGGCCAACGACATGACGCGGGGGTACAGCGAGGCCGACCCCTCCGCCAGCGAACAGGCGTCCACCGAGCGGGTCCGCGCCAAAGGGGAGCTGTCGCGACACCGGACCGTCATGCATGAGGTGTTGCAGGGACCGGACGGGCTCGATGAGGCGCCCCGGCTAGCGGTCGACCTCTCGGCCTGCCTGACCGGTCGGGTCGTCCGGGTCCACGGCCTGGTCTCGGTCGTCCAGGCCGAGGACGGCCGCGAGGTCCGATGCAACGTCCGGAGGATCCTCAAGACGATCGCCATCGACGGCCGGAACGTCGTGGCCGTCGGCGACCGGGTCTGGTTCCGGCCGGTCAACAACGAGGGGATGATCGAGAACGTCGAGCCCCGCTCGGGGACCATCACCCGGGGCTATCGCCGCCGTGAGCACGTGATCGTCTCCAACGTCGACCGGCTCCTGATCGTCTCGGCGCTGGCCGAGCCCGGCCTGAAGCTCCCGCTGATCGACCGCTACCTGATCTCGGCCGAGAAGGGGGGCGTCCGGCCGGTCATCGTCCTGAACAAGGCCGACCTCGTCGACATCGCTCCCTACCAGTGGGTGATCGGCCTGTACACCCAGCTCGGCTACGAGACGATCGCCACGTCGGCCGCCGACGGCCGGGGGCTCGACCGGCTCCGCGAGATCCTCTCGCTCGGGGCGACCGCCTTCTCGGGCCAGAGCGGCGTGGGCAAGAGCTCGCTCCTCAACGCCATCCAGCCGGGCCTGAACCTCCGGGTTCGCGAGGTCTCCGACTGGACCGCCAAGGGGAAGCACACCACGACCACCGCCGAATTGATCCGGCTCGGCTCCGGCGGCTACGTCGTCGACACCCCGGGCCTCCGCCAGTTCGAGCTCTGGGATGTCGAGCCCGGCGAGATCGAAGCCCACTTCGTCGAATTCCGCCCCTACATCCCCAAGTGCAAGTTCCCCGACTGCTCGCACATCCACGAATCCGAGTGCGCCGTCCGGGACGCCGTCCACTGGGGCCAGATCCACTCCGGACGCTACGAGAGCTACATCAAGCTCTACGAGGGGCACCCTTTCGAGGGGAACTGAGCGCGGCCGGAAACATCTCCTTGACCTGGCAACGATTGATGACCAATGGACGATGGGTGATGGGCGAGAAATCCAGGACGATTTCTCCAGAGTCGGCATTGTATGTCGCCCCGCTTATCGATCATCACTCATTGGCCATCGACCATCTTCGATCCCGGATCGCCTCTGAGCGCGGCCGGGGCCGGTCCCGAGTCGATCGACATGCCCGATCGGTCTGATTGCGGCCTACTTTGTCGCAAAAGTTTCTTGCGATTTAAGCGTGAAACGAGAGATCACGCGGTCCGGCGGCGGGGGAGATTCCCGGCCCGACCTCCCCGAATATCATCGACGACCGGCCAGCGCCTCAGGGCGCCGGCCGGTCGTCGATCCTCGAGTCGGCCACCCGCGGCGTCGCGGGCGGAGCGCAAACCAGGTGCGGGGAATCCCCACGAAAGGACGACCCGGCCAACCCCGACCCGCGAACGCCTCGACATCCTGCCGAGACGGGCTCACGGGCCGTGCGGCCGTCCGCTGGGGACCGACAGGACGCCGAGGCGCACCCGCCGAACCCCTCCTCGTGACGCATCGGACCGGGCCCGCGCCTCCATGGCAGCCTGGGGTCGACACGTCTCTTTCTTCATCGAATATCGAGCACAACACGTGTGGAACGTGTCGTCGTGCATGCAAGCGAGAAAGGGCGGTTTTCCGCGAGTATTTCCGGGATCAGTCCGGTCCGCGACGGCCAGCGGTGGTGGGTGTCGCGTCCCTCGATCGGTCGTCAAAATACGCTCCAGGGCGGGGTGAGTCAACCCACTCTCGCGACTTTTTCCCGATCCGGATCGCCCCCCGCCCCCCCGGCGGCGGCCCCTCGGGGGTGTCGACCGGCTTGCGGGGAAGCCGGTCGCCTGCGATGTTCGAGGGGGGATCCGGACGCACGGCGGGAGGCGACCGATCCCCCCGACGGAGGCCCAGGGCGATGCGAATCGGATTCGACGCCTACACGATCGAGCACCGGGGCCTCTCGGTCGAGGCCACCTTCGACTTCGCCCGGGACCATCGGCTCCAGGGCGTCCAGTTCGCCGAGGCCACCTCGATCGCCCCCGACCTCGAACCCGGCCGGCTCGCGGAGGTCCGGGCCCTGGCCGATGCGCGCGGGCTGGCCCTCGACGTCGGGATCCCCGCGCTGAACCCCGCCCGACGCTCGCGCCACGAGGGGCGCGAGGTCGACGCGGCCGAACATGCCAGCTCTTTAATCCGGCACATCCAGGCGGCAGCCTCGCTGGGCTGTCGCCATGCCCGGGCCTACCTTGGCGACCGGCACGACCGATTCCGCACCGACGTCCGCTGGCGGGATCAACTGGACGCATCGAGGGACGTCCTCCGGCGTCTGGAGCCAGCCTTGCACGGGGCCGGGATCGCCCTGGCGATCGAGACGCACGCCGACGCGACGGCGGGCGAGATTCTGGGGCTCCTGGACGACTTCGGGCCGGAGGTACTGGGCGTCACGCTCGACACCGGCAACCTGCCGATGAGGCTGGACGACCCGGTCGCCGCCGCCGAGCGGCTGGCCCCCCGGGTCCTGGCGACCCACGTCAAGGATGCGGTCCTGGCCTTCACCCCGCGCGGGCTCTGCTGGCAGGCCCGGCCGGTCGGCTCGGGGATCTTGCCGATGCCCGACCTCCTGGCGATCCTTCATCGGGCCAACCCGGACCTGATGCTCTCGATCGAGCTGCACCCGAGGACCTACGACCTCCCGATCTTCGATCCCGCCTGGCTCGCCTTCTTCCCGGACCTGAGGCCCGAATCGCTCGCCTCGGTGGTCCGGCTGGCCGCCTCGTGCGAGCGCCGGTTCGCCGAGGGATCGCTCGCCCGACCCGAAGTGGTCGAGGCCGTCCCCTGGGCCGACCGCGAACTCGACTGGCTGGCCAGCTCGCTCGGCTACCTCCGGGCCCTCGTCGCGATGCTGGGTCGGGTCGAGGATCCAGCCCGGTCGATTGGGTGATGGGAGATGGGTTCTGCATCCGTTACCCATCGAACGGTCGATCCGGCGATCAGGAGGCGTTCCGGGCCTCCAGGAGCATCGAGAGGGCCTCCTGGCGGGTCCCTTCGGCGGCGGAATCTCCCCGGAGCATGGCGGCGATCTCCTCGACCCTCTGGGAATCGTCGAGGGGGGCGATGGTGGTCCGGGTCCGGCCCCGCTCGGTCTGCTTCCGGATGATCCACTGGTGGGCGGCGTAGCTGGCCATCTGCGGGAGGTGAGTGACGCAGATCACCTGGTGGTGGCGGGCCAGCTCGGCGAGCTTCCGGCCGAGCGCGGCGCCGAGCCGGCCGCCGACGCCGGCGTCGATCTCGTCGAAGATCAGGGTCGGGACGCGGTCGGCCTGGGCCAGGGCGGTCTTGACCGCGAGCATCACCCGCGAAAGCTCGCCGCCCGAGGCGATCTTGCGGAGGGGTCGGGGCTCCTCGCCGGGGTTGGGGGCGAAGAGCATCTCGACCCGATCCGGGCCCGACTCGGGGGCCGGGGCGAGCCCGGGGTCGTCGCCGAGCGGGTCGGAGGCGACCTCGACGGTGAGTCGGGCCTCGCCCAGCCCGAGCGGCCGGAGCTGCGCCTGGACCGCCTTGCCGAACGCCTTGCACGCCTTCCGGCGGCCGGCGGCCAGGCGCGCGGCGGCCTCGCGGGCCCCGGTCCAGGCGGCGAGCAGGGGGGCTCCGAGGGCGAGGAGGTCGGCATCATCTCCCTCGATCGCGGCGAGCCGGCGCTCCATCTCCTGGCGGCGGGCGGCCAGGTCGTCGGGCCCGCACCGGAACCGGGCGGCGAGCCGGCGATACTGGGCCAGCCGGGCCTCGACCTCTTCGAGCCGGGCCGGGTCGCCGTCCCAGCCCTGGCCGAACCGGCGGAGGGCGTAGGCGACCTCGCGGGCCTCGTCGGCCAGCCGGCCGAGGTCGGCCGCGGCGTCGGCGAACTCGGGGACCGCGTCGGCCAGCGGGGCGAGCTTCCGGGCGGCCTTCTCCAGGAGGCCCTGAGCCGATCGGTCCGACTCGTAGAGCAGGGCGAACCCCTCCAGAGCGGCCGACCGGACGGCCCCGGCGTTGCCCAGGCGGTGGGCCTCGCGGGCCAGGTCGTCCGCCTCGCCGGACCGGGGGTCGGCGGCGGCCAGCTCGTCGAGTTCGAAGCGGAGGAGGGCGCGCTCGCGGTCGCGGTTCTGGGCGTCGCGGACCAGCCCGGCCCGGCGGGCGAGCAGCTCGGCGTGGGCGTCCCGCCGGGCCCGGTAGGCTCCGAGCAGGGGTTCAACCTCGCCGAAGGCGTCGAGCAAGACTCGCTGGCGGTCGGGGTCGAGCAGGGCCCGGCTCTCGTGCTGGCCGTGGACGTCGATCAGCCGATCGCCGAGGGCCCGGAGCGTGGCGACCGCGACGGGGAGGCCGTTGGCGTGCGCGGCCGACCGGCCCTGCGCCGAGACCCGTCGGGTCAGGATCAGGAGGTCGTCGTCGATCGGGCCGCCGAGGGTCGCTTCGAGGTCGGCCCGGAGCGAGGGGTCGGACACGTCGAAGGCGGCGGCGGCCCGGGCCTCGTCCTTGCCGGCGCGGACCAGATCGGCCGAGGCCTTCCCGCCGAGGACCAGGCCGAGCGCGGTCAAGAGCAGGCTCTTGCCGGCGCCGGTCTCGCCGGTCCAGGCGCAGTAGCCGGAGCGGAGGTCGATCCGGGCGTCCTCGATCAGGGCAAGGTTCTGGACGGAGAGTTCTCGGAGCACGGCTCGTCATCCTCGGGGCCGGTCGGAGGGGGCCAGTCGGGCGGTCGGTCGTCAGGGCTTCTTCGAGGCGTCGCCGCCCAACTGTAGGTTCTTGACGTGGAACGCGATGGCCTGCCGGACGTGGTCATCCCAGTAGCCCCAGTCGTGGCCGCCGGGGAACTCCTGGTATTCGTGAGGGATCCGGATCTTCTCCAGGAGGGCGTGGAAGGCCCGGTTCTGGTCGAGCAGGAAGTCCGAGGTCCCGCAGTCGATCCGGATCGGCGGGATCCGGCCGTGGTCGAGCTTCTCGACGATGGCGAAGGGGTCCTCGGGGCCGCCGGAGGGGTTCTCGCCGAAGATCCTGGTGGACTCGGGGCTCAACTCGCGAGCCCTGGCCCGGTTTTCGGGCCGGAGGAAGCCGAGGGCCCCGGAGTGCGAGTTGATGCTTCCGAAGATCTCATGAT